>JGI24920J38491_100138_pt1 | contig 30035 bp, 40 predicted proteins | sample LinPFosmplate8_FD_38491 | JGI IMG/M metagenome (IMG submission 38491)
TGCAGGTCGACTCTAGAGGATCCCACGGTGACTTACGATATAACTGGTGATGGAGTCATTAATAACGATGAGTTAGATCTTGCTCTTCCAAGAGCGGCTGACCTTACATACTCAGTTGGTTTATCAAAAGACTTTAATTTAGGTAACTGGTCAGCTAACGGAAGGGTTTCATATTCGTATAGAGATGAAGTTGCATATGACGATGCTAATATAGGTATTATCGGCGAGCAAAGAATCCTTGATATGGGTGTCGACTTCTATTCTCCGTCTGAAAAAATGAGTGTCGGAGTTTATGGAAAGAATATGAATGACTATGTTAAACATGGAAATATTAGTCCAGTAAGCTGGGGTTCATTTGCACCACTAATGACAGGTAAAGTTGTAGGTATTGAATTAGTTTATGACTTTTAATAAATAGCTACTTTAGAAAGGCAGCTTAAAGCTGCCTTTTTTTATTATATTAATTATAGACATATAACAAATTCATCATTAAACTACGCTCCTAATTTTTAAAACTTAATATGGCTAATTCAAAACAAGCAATTAAAAGAGCAAAACAAAATGCAGAAACATACAAGTTAAGGCATGCTCAAAGATCTATGGTAAGAACCGCAGTGAAAGCTGTACGAGCAAGTATTGAAGCTAATGACCCTTCTCAAGCTAAAGAAATGCTTAATAATGCAGAAAAAGTTCTCGACTCTTCAGCATCTAAAAAAGTAATACACAAAAATGCTGCTGCTAGAACAAAAAGTAGGCTATCTAAAGCTGTCAAAGCTCTAAGTTAAATCTAATTTACTTTGTGATATAACTTCTTCAAGTGATTGAATAAGTTCTTGTGTACCCTCTCCTGTTGCTGCTGATATAAAAAATATATTTTCGAGAGAGATGTTCAATGTGTCTTGAATATTTTTAATGTGGGCTTCTAATTCTTCTTGATTAATTAAATCTATTTTATTACAAACAACCCATGAAACTTTTTGGGTAAGATCATCTTTGTAAGCACTTAATTCATTTTTTAGTAACTGGATTTGTTTTACTGGATCTAGGTCATCTAAAGAAAAGAGATCTACAAAAATAAGAAGAAGACCTGTTCTAGATATATGTTGAAGAAATTTAATACCCAAACCCGCTCCCTCAGAAGCACCTTCAATTAGGCCAGGTATATCAGCAATAACAAAGCTAGATTCATTTCCTTCGATAGTTCCTAAATGAGGTCTTAAAGTAGTAAATGGATAACTTCCTATTTTTGGTTTTGCTGATGAAACTTTATTTAAAAAAGTAGATTTGCCAGCATTAGGAAATCCAACCAACCCAACATCAGCAAGAGATTTCAATTCAAGCCGGATGAAACGAATTTCTCCTTCAAAGCCAAGTGTAAACTTTCTTGGTGCCTGATTGGTGCTAGATTTGAAACGTGCATTTCCTTGACCGCCATCCCCACCATTTGCAATAACATATGTTGCATTTTCATCACAACAATCTAGTAATTCGTCATTAGAAATATCATCGTAAACCACAGTACCTTTAGGTATATCTAATATAAGGTCCTCTGCAGCTGAGCCTGATTTATTCTTACCCGATCCAGGTCTACCGTTTTTAGCAATAAATACTCTTTTATTTTGGAAATCAATAAGGGTATTTTTATTTTGATTAACCCTAAAAATAATGTTTCCGCCTTTGCCGCCATCACCGCCATCTGGTCCGCCAAATGGGATATATTTTTCACGACGAAAACTAGATGCTCCAGCACCACCATTTCCGGCCCTAACTTCGAGAAAGGCCTCGTCAATGAAATTCATGGTATGGAGAAAGCGTTATTGTGAAATAACGTTCGCAGTCTTTCTGCTTTTAGGTCCTTTGTATGTAAATTGAACAACACCAGCAGCTTTGGCAAAAAGAGTATCATCCTTACCAATGCCAACATTGATACCAGGATGAGTATTAGTTCCTCTTTGACGTATTAAAATTTCACCAGCTTTAACTAATTGACCGCCAAATCTTTTTACACCAAGTCTCTTAGCGTTGGAATCTCTACCGTTCTTACTGGAACCACCTGCTTTCTTATGTGCCATTATTTACTCTCTAATTTAATATCTTTTATTTCAACTTGTGAATGTCTAGCTCTATGACCAGTTTTTGTCATACTATGCTTTCTTCTTCTAAATCGAAGAATCGAAATCTTATCGGATTTCACAACGTCAACAACTTCGGCAGTAACTTTTACATTCGATAAATAAGGTTGTCCAATCTCAACATTCTTATCATCAACATACAACAAGACGTTTTCAAAAGTTATCTTTGTCCCAGGCTCATCCTTAAGAAGATCAACAGGCAATGTCATGCCTTTCTCTACTTTATGTTGTTTTCCGCCTGATTCTATTACTGCATACATATTTATATTCCTAAAGGTGGCAAAATATACGCTTTAATGAGGAATTTATCAATACTTATGTATAATTTTGCTTTAAAAAATATTTAACTATGCCAGAAAAAAATTCTCTAAATAATGATCTCAAAGAAGTAAACAATCTTTTAAGAAAAAATATAATCAAAGAAAAGGCTATTTCAAGCCTTTATGACTACATTTTTAAAAAAAATGGTAAGCAGTTAAGGGCAAGATTAAGCCTTATTTCGTCTTCTGTAGATAGGCGACAAGGAAAAAAAAGATATAAGTTAGCAGCAATAATTGAGCTATTGCATAATGCAACACTAGTGCATGATGACGTTGTAGACGATTCGCCTACCAGGAGAGGTGTTAAGTCAGTAAATAATATTTGGACAAATACACATGGGGTTTTAATTGGGGATTACATTTACTCAAAAGCATTTATGCTTATGGTTGAGCTCGGCAATTCAAAAATCTTAAAGGAGTTATCTAATGCTACTAATGATATTTCTAAGGGTGAGTTGATTCAGCTTGATGCAATTGGCAATAAAAACATATCTCTTTCTAAGCTTGAAGATATTAGCTATTTAAAAACTGGCAGACTTTTTGAAGCATCAGCAAGATGTGGCGCTCTTTTAAATAATTCTAAAGGTACTTATGTTAAAAATATCTCTGAGTGTGCAAAAAATCTTGGTATAGTTTTTCAGATAAAAGATGATTTATTAGATTATATAGGTCAAGAAAATAATTTAGGTAAGCCAGCCTTTCAAGACATCAAAGAAGGAAAAGTCACTTATCCATTTTATTTTGCCTATAAGAATGCCGGTCTTAAAGATAAAAAAATATTGCTAACTATGCTGGGTAACAAAAAAGTTTCTCACCTAAAAGTTTCAAAATTAATTAATAAGCTTGGAGGAATTTCAAATACAGAAAACCTTGCAGTTAAATATATTAATAAATGTAAAGCATCCGCCTTTAAAATAGATAAACATATACAAAAGGAAATGTTAAAATTGTTAGATAGTTCAATCAATAGAAATAAATGACTTTTATTCCTCAAGAATCATATTCTAAAAAAGAGTTAACAGAATGTGGAAATGGAGCCCTCTTTACAAAAGATGGAGATGGAAGACTGCCATCAGATCAGATGTTAATGTTTGACGAAATAACAAGTATTAATGATTTTGGTGGAGAGTTTTGTAAAGGAAAGATTGTTGCTAATCTTAAAATTAATCCTGATTTATGGTTCTTCAAATGTCATTTTAAAGAAGATCCTGTTATGCCTGGGTGTCTTGGCCTAGATGCAATGTGGCAATTGTTAGGCTTCTATTTACTTTGGTCGGGTCTACCTGGAATTGGAAGAGCTCTAGGTGCGGAGAATATAAAATTTTTTGGTCAAGTTTTGCCATCAGCTGATATTGTAAGATATGAGTTAGACATCAAAAGAATAATTAATAGAGGTGCCGTTCTAGGTGTTGCGAATGGCAAAATGTATGTTGATGATAAAGAAATTTATAGTGCAGAAAAATTAAAAGTTGGTTTATTTAACGATCCGAGTAGCTTCTAATGAAAAATGTAGTCATAACAGGTGTTGGAATCAAATCATGTATAGGTAATTCCTATGAAGATGTTCTTGAAAGTCTTAAGAATGGAAAATCAGGAATAGTATCAAATAGCTCATATGCTGATATGGGATTCAGAAGTCAGGTATCTGGATCAATGGATATAGATTTTTCTGAACTAATTGATCGAAAACTACTTCGCTTTATGGGTGAGTCTGCTGCATATTCATATCTTGCAGCAAAAGATGCTATTGAAATGTCATGCCTAACTGAAGAAAATCTTAATTCACCAAGAGTTGGAATAGTTGCCGGATCTGGCGGTGCATCAACAAGAGTTATGGTTGCAACTGCAGATATAACCAGAGAAAAAGGACCTAAAAGAATCGGGCCATATGCTGTCACTAAATCAATGGGGAGCTCTATTTCTGCAATCTTGGGCACAGCATTTAAAATTAAAGGAATTAATTACTCTATCTCATCTGCTTGTGCAACAAGTGCTCATTGTATTGGTCACGGCGCAGATTTAATTAAATCTGGGCAGCAAGATATAGTAATAGCAGGTGGTGGAGAGGATGAGCACTGGAGCTCATCTAGCCTTTTTGATGCTATGGGAGCACTATCATCAAGCTTCAATGACGATCCCACAAAGGCATCAAGACCTTATGATAAAAATAGAGATGGTTTTGTGATATCAGGTGGCTCAGGTATCTTAATACTTGAAGAAGAGGAGCATGCTAAAAAAAGAAATGCAAATATCTTGGCTAAACTTTCAGGATATTTTGCCACTTCTGATGGCTATGACATGGTTGCACCTTCAGGAGAAGGAGCTCTTAGATGTATGCAGGGAGCTCTTAAAAGTTATGGCTCAGATGTAGATTATATAAATACCCATGGTACAAGCACCCCAGTTGGTGATTTAGCAGAACTGAATGCTATAAAGGAGCTTTTTGGTAATAACTCTCCAATTATAAGCTCAACAAAGTCTATGACCGGTCATTCTTTGGGAGCGACTGGTGCTCAGGAAGCAATTTATTCAATAATGATGTTAAGAAATAAATTCATTGCTCCATCAATCAATGTCGAAGATGTTTGTGATGAAATAAAAGGAATAAATCTAAATACAGAGACAACGTCATCTGAAATTAAGTCAGCTATGAGTAATTCATTTGGTTTTGGTGGAACAAACGCAAGTCTGATTGTTACTAAATATTAGTACATCTCTAATAATGATTCTTTTGTATATGGATTAATATCTTTTAATCTGCCTTCTTTCATTTTAATAACCCATTCATGATCGGATAATAGAGCTCTTCCAACAGCAACCATATCGTACTTGTGTTCATTGATATCTTGAAGAGCTTTATCAATACTAGTAGTTTTGGCTGGCGCCATCATGTCTGTAAAATCACCATCTAAACCAACACTTCCGACACTAATTGTTGGAATATTAGTAAGTTTTTTTGTCCAATAGGCAAGATTTTCATCAGAACCCTCAAACTCACTTTCCCAAAACCTTCTCATGCTTGAATGAAGATAGTCTAGGCCTGCATTACAAGGCCCTGAAAGAACCTTAAATAAATCATCTGGATTTGTTGCTAGTTGCGCAGTATAGTCTTGTTGTTTCCATTGAGAAAATCTAAGGCCAACAATAAATTTGTCACTTACATTACTTCGTATAGCTTTTATTATTGATGTTGCTAGATTAGATCTTGTTTCAATTGAACCACCAAAACTGTCATCCCTATCATTAGTTCCATCCCATAGAAAATTATCAATCAGATAGCCATGAGCTCCATGAATTTCAACTCCATCAAATCCAATCTCTTCACAAATTTTTGCATCACCGGCATATGCGCTAATGGTTTCTTCAATGTCTAAAGACGTCATTGCATGGGCCACCCTCTTTCCTGGTCTAATCAACCCAGATGCAGTATGACCAGGAACCTCAGGATTTGGACTCATTCCTAGTTTACGAAAACCTCCACAATGCCATAGCTGAGCTACAACATGTCCATTATTTTTTTTAATTCCGTTAACAACTTTTTTCCAACCGTCTCTTGCTTTTTCAGAATCAAGACGTGGTACATTTGGATATGCACTAGATGCCTTATGGCTTACCTCAACACCCTCTGTAATAATTAACCCAACTTCTGCTTTTGCTCTTCTTTTATAGTATTCAACAACATCATTAGTAGGAATGCCTCCTGGTGATTGACTTCTTGTCATTGGAGCCATTGCTACTCTGTTTCTTAAAGTTATGTTCTTTAATTTATATGGTTCAAATAACATTTTTATCCTTATTGATCTTCAAACCTATCCTTTTCGAATGGAAAGAAGTCAGGCATGTCTTGACTTACTTTATTCTCAAAAACCGCATCTCTTTTCTCTAAAAATGACATAACCCCCTCTACTGCATCTTCAGATTTTCCTCTTGATTCAATTGCTTTACTGTCAACTATATGTGCATATTCTGGTGATTCTTTCTGAGAAAGACCCCAAATCATTTGCCTGGTTAGTGCAACTGATACTGGTGATGAGTCTTTAATTATTTTTCTTGCTATTGATAGGGTCTTGTCCATCAAGTCATCAGGATCAACTTTATAAGATATTAAACCACTTTCAAGGGCAGTATCTGCATCAATCATCTCTCCAGAAAAACACCATTCCAAGCTTTTTGAAATTCCAACAAGCCTTGGCAAAAACCAACTTGAGCATGCATCAGGAGCTATACCTCTTTTTGTAAATGGAAATGAGAATTTACTTGATGAGGAAGCAATTCTAATATCTGCAGCTAGCTGAAGCGTTGCTCCGACTCCTACAGAGACTCCATTACAAGCTACTAAAATAGGCTTCAGACATTTATACATTCTTAAAGCAAGAATACCCCCAGAATCTCTATTAAAATTTTGTTTATAATCTGATGAATTATCAAACTCTGAATTAAATGTATCCTTACCTGATGATAGGTCTGCGCCTGCACAAAAAGCTTTTCCGGAGGCAGTTATAACAATCGCTCTTATATCGTCATTGCTATCAATATAATCAAGAACATAAAGGAGATCTTTGAGCATCTGCTGATTAAAAGCATTAAGCTTATGAGGCCTGTTTAATGTTATTAGCCCAATTCCCTCATTTTCTTTAAAAAGAATTGTTTTAAAGTCTAGGATCAAATTAGTTTTATTTTAAAACGGAATATCGTCATCTGTTAATCCAGTTCCAGCATCGTCTTGAGGAAAGGGAGATTCTGATTGATCAGTTGCCATTCCGTTATTAGGATTTGATTGTCTTGAACCTAGCATGGTTAATTCACTGCCAACTATTTCAGTGGTCCACCTGTCTGCACCTGATTTATCTTGCCATTTTCTTGTTTGTAATTTGCCTTCAATGTAAACACTTGATCCCTTATCCAAATACTTTTCAACTATTTCAGCAAGTTTCCCAAAATATACGACTCTATGCCACTCTGTTTTATCTCTCATTTCCCCACTTTCTTTGTCCTTCCATGACTCAGTGGTTGCTATAGATATATTTGCAACAGCAGATTGGGTGGCTGTATATCTCATTTCAGGCTTTTGACCTAAATTACCTACTAAAATTACTTTATTTACGCCTCTACTCATAATTACCTCTTATAATATTCTTAGAAGTTTAACCTAAATTAATTTTTTCATCACGGTATTTTTATTTCTTATGGATAGTATTTTTATCAAAGGGGCACGCACTCATAATCTAAAGAATATTAGTATAGAAATACCTAGAAATAAAATCGTAGTTATAACTGGTTTATCTGGTTCTGGTAAATCTTCTCTTGCGTTTGATACCCTTTATGCTGAAGGCCAAAGAAGATATGTTGAATCTTTATCTACATATGCAAGACAATTCTTATCCATGATGGAAAAGCCAGATGTTGATCAAATTGAAGGCCTCTCTCCAGCAATTTCAATTGAGCAAAAAGCAACCTCACATAATCCACGATCTACTGTTGGCACTGTTACAGAAATATACGACTATCTTAGATTATTGTATTCAAGAATTGGCATACCAATTTGTCCAGATCATAAAGAAGAGCTAAGAGCTAAAACTGTTTCAGAAATTTGTGATGAAATTTATAAACTTAAAGAAAGATCAAAAATTATGATTATGTCGCCTTTGGTTAGGGGTAAAAAAGGTGAACACTTAGCTATATACGAAGATTTAAGAAAGAGTGGCTATGTGAGAGTGAAGGTCAATGGGATTATCTACCCAATTGAAGAATTTCCAGAATTAGAAAAAAATAAAAAGCACGATATCTCAGCAGTTGTCGACAGGCTAGTTTTAAAAAATACAGATGATGATAGATCGAGATTGGCTGAGTCAATTGAGACATCTTTGATGTTATCCAGTGGCTTAGTGGAAGTTGAGGAAATTGATAAAAAAAATACTTTTCTATTTTCTTCTAATTTTTCATGTTCTCAATGCGGATATGCTATTCCTGAATTAGAACCAAGAATGTTTTCTTTTAATAATCCATATGGCGCATGCACAAGGTGTGATGGGCTTGGTGTTATCCAGTATTTTAATGAAAAAAGATTAATACAAGATGACGAAGTTTCTATATCTAATGGTGCAATTAAGGGATGGACTAGAAGAAATAGATTTTATTTTTATCAATTAAAATGCCTTGCTGCTCATTACGACTTTACATTGACTACCAAATGGAGAGACTACCCTCAAGAGATAAAAGATATTATTTTATGGGGATCTAAAGATAAAGTAGATTTCTCTCATAGATTTAGAAGTGGAAGCAGGATAGTTAGAAAACATAAATTTGAAGGAATTATTCCTAGCACCGAAAGAAGATTTAAAGAAACCGACTCAGATTTTATTAGAGATGAACTTTCTAAGTTAATGTCAAAAAGTACATGTGATGAATGTGAGGGCTCTAGATTAAACACTCAATCTAGGAATGTATTTATTAATAATACACAAATACACGACATTACGGGTATGAGAATTAATGAAGCATTAAACTTTATAAAAAGTATGAAGCTTGATGGGGCAAGAAAAAAAATTGCTGAAAAAATATTAAAAGAAATAAAAGAAAGACTCACTTTTTTAGAAGATGTTGGTTTAAGTTATTTAACTCTTGAAAGAAGTGCAGAGACATTATCTGGAGGAGAAGCCCAAAGAATTAGACTTGCCAGTCAAATAGGTTCAGGACTTGTTGGTGTTACATATGTATTAGATGAGCCCTCGATTGGTCTTCATCAGCGTGACAATGAAAAGTTAATAAAAACTTTAAATAATCTGAAGAATTTGGGGAATACGGTTATTGTAGTTGAGCATGACGAAGAAGCTATAAGATGTGCAGATCATATAATTGATATAGGTCCAGGTGCTGGGAAGCATGGTGGAGAAATATGTGCTGAAGGCACCCTAGATGATATATTAAAAAATAAAAATTCAATTACAGCAAAATACTTGTCTGGCGAAAAAGAGATTAAAACTCCAAAAAAAAGATTAATACCCAATGGCAATAATCTTCATATTGTTAATGCCTCAGAAAATAACTTGAAAAATATTTCAACTCAAATACCTATTGGTCTATTTACATGCATTACAGGTGTTTCGGGTTCTGGGAAATCTTCTTTGATAAATCAAACTCTTCTTCCTTTAAGTTCATTTATGTTAAATAAGTCTAAACTTTCAAAAGAAATAAAATGCGACAAAATTGATGGCCTTGAGTATTTAGACAAAGTTATCAGCATCGACCAATCCCCAATAGGGAGAACTCCAAGGTCTAACCCAGCAACATATACTGGTTTATTTTCATATATAAGAGATCTCCTTACACAAACAATAGAAGCTAAATCTAGAGGCTATAAGCCGGGAAGATTTAGTTTTAATGTTAAAGGAGGAAGGTGTGAGGCTTGTCAGGGTGATGGGATGATAAAAGTTGAGATGCATTTTCTAGCCGATGTATATGTTAAATGTGATGTATGTGAAGGTCGTAGATATAATGAACAAACACTAGAAGTAAAATATAAAGGTAAAAATATAAGTGATATGTTGAATATGACTGTGGAGGAAGCGTTAGATTTTTTTGATGCTCTTCCTGCAATTAAAAAGAAACTTGTAACTCTTAATGATGTTGGGCTTGGCTATATTACCTTAGGCCAATCAGCCATTACATTATCGGGGGGTGAAGCTCAAAGAATTAAACTTGCTAAAGAACTCTCAAAAAGAAGTACAGGTAAGACTCTCTTTGTTTTAGATGAGCCAACTACTGGCCTTCATTTTGCAGACATAGAATTGCTTTTAAAGGTGCTTAATCGTTTAAAACAGCAAGGAAATACGATTGTTGTAATAGAACATAACCTTGATGTCATAAAGACTTCTGATTGGATAATTGATCTTGGTCCTGAAGGCGGGAGTGATGGAGGCAATATAGTAGCAACAGGAACACCAGAAGATGTTTCCAAAGTTAAGGGGTCCTTTACAGGTCAGTTTTTAGAAAAGATGCTTTAAAATTTAAGCTGCTGAATCTTCCTTAAGCTCCGGAGCTGATGATGGTTCTTCACCAGTATTTCTGTCTACAAGTTCTATATAAGCCATATCAGCCTTATCTCCAGGCCTAAAACCTGCTTTAATTATTCTTGTATAGCCGCCTTTTCTATCCTTAGAATTCATAGAAACTTCAGTAAACAACTTAGCTACAGCTGAATCAGATCTAAGCCTACTAAAAGCAAGCCTCCTATTAGCTACGCTGTCTTCTTTACCAAGAGTAATAAGGGGCTCGATTACCTTTCTTAACTCTTTGGCTTTTGGCAAAGTAGTCCTAATAATATCTTGCTCTATTAATGCTATAGCAAGATTTTTTAACAATGCCTTTCTGTGTGAAGAATTTCTATTAAGTTTTCTTCCTGCTTTTCTATGTCTCATGTTTTATCCTACTGGAGGCCAGTTTTCTACGTTCATTCCCAATGAAAGTTCTTTAGATGCTAAAACATCTTTGATTTCATTTAATGACTTTTTACCAAGATTTGGTGTTTTTAATAAATCAAACTCAGATCTGTGTATCAAATCACCTATAAGAAATATACTTTCAGCTTTTAGACAGTTAGTTGATCTAACGGTTAGTTCTAACTCTTCAATTGATCTTAATAAAATAGGGTCGAAATCATTTTGATCTTTTTTAGCTTCTTGCTCGGCAATTGCATCAAGATCAACAAAAGAACTAAGTTGTTGTTGAAGAATGGTAGCTGAGTGTTCAATAGCCATTTTTGGATCTAATGTGCCATCAGTTTCTAATTCAATAACTAATTTATCAAGGTCTGTTCTTTTTTCAAATCGAGCATTGTCAACAGTATAAGAAACTCTTCTAACTGGGCTATATGAAGCGTCTACTTTTAACGCACCGACAACCCTATCCTCATCATCTCTTAGGTCAGCTGGTTCATAACCTCTTCCAGTTCTTACTGTAAGTGTCATCTTAAGATTAACCTTATCTACTATTGTTGCTACATGAAAATCTGGATTTGTTAATTCAACATTTCCAGGAACTTCAAATGACGATGACAACACATCACAAGGACCCGTCACATCAAGAGTTATTTCTGCTTGATTGCCTTCAATAACATTAACTGGCATATCTTTGATATTTAAAAGAATGTCTATGACATCTTCTCTGACGCCTTCTATAGTGCTGTACTCATGCGAGATGCCATCTATTGATACATCTGTAACGGCAGCTCCAGGCATTGAAGAAAGCAAAATTCTTCTTAATGCATTTCCTAATGTATGGCCAAAACCTCTTTCAAGTGGCTCTAAAGTAATCTTTGAAAGATTAGGTGTTACGTCATCAACCTGTATTTCAGTTGGGACTAAAAGATCTATAACTGATATTTGCATAATTTTCTCCGTCTTTAATATTTTATTTTGAGTAAAGCTCAACAATGAGGTTTTCGTTAATTTCAGTACTTAAGTCAGTTCTATCTGGAACTGATTTAAATACTCCCTTTAAATTTGCTTCATCAACCTCAATCCAGTCACACTCTTCCCTTGTTGCAGCAATTTTAAGAGCTGAAGCTATTCTTAAATGACCTTTTTTCTTATCTCTAACTTGGATTTCATCTCCTGGTTGTATTTGATATGAAGGGATATTTACAACACATCCATTTATCTTAAATGCTTTGTGTGAAACCATTTGCCTTGATTCTGCTCTTGTTGATCCAAAACCCATTCTATAAACAACATTATCCATTCTTGATTCTAATAAGCTTAATAAGTTCTCTCCAGTATTTCCTTTTGATGATGCAGCTTTTTTATAATAATTTCTAAATTGTTTCTCTAAAACCCCATACATACGTCTAACTTTTTGTTTTTCTCTAAGCTGAAGTCCGTAATCAGATAGTCTTCCTCTTCTAGCGCCAGCAGCAACACCTGGAGGTGAATCCATGTTGCACTTAGATTCTATAGCTCTTACTCCACTTTTTAAGTAAAGATCTGTGCCTTCTCTTCTAGAAAGTCTTAATGTTGGTCCTGTATATCTTGCCATTTAATACTCCGTTAAACTCTTCTTTTTTTAGATGGACGACATCCGTTATGAGGAAGCGGCGTTACATCCGTAATACTTCTAATTTTTAAACCACATGCATTTAGTGCTCTTATTGCAGATTCTCTTCCACCGCCAGGCCCTTTAACTTTTACATCTAAATTTATCATTCCAAATTCTTTTGCTGCATTTCCTGCTTTATCTGCTGCTATTTGAGCTGCAAAAGGTGTACTTTTTCTAGAACCTTTAAAGCCTGAGCCTCCAGAAGTTGCCCAGCATACAGTATTACCTTGTTTATCGGTAATGGTAATAATCGTATTATTAAAAGATGAGTGTACGTGTGCGACACCATCAGTTACAATTTTCTTTCCTTTTTTTCCTTTTACTGCCATTTTATGATCCTCTCATAGGCTTTTTAGGGCCTTTTCTAGTTCTAGCATTATTTTTTGTATTTTGACCTCTAGTTGGCAGTTTTCTTCTATGTCTTATTCCTCTATAACTTCCTAGGTCCATTAATCTTTTAATGTTCGTGCTAATATTTCTTCTTAAGTCCCCTTCTACTTCTATTTTTCCAATAGCTGTTCTTAAGCTCTCTATCTCGTCCTCTGAAAGATCAGATATTTTTCTTGTATAATCTATCTTTAATTCAGCACATATATTCTGAGCTGTTTTTCTGCCAATTCCAAAAATATGAGTTAGAGAAATCTCTACATGTTTATTTTCTGGAATATTTACTCCTGCGATCCTTGCCATATATTAACCTTGCCTTTGTTTATGTTTTTGGTCTGTTTTACAGATCACAAAAAGAACGCCATTACGCCTTACAATTTTGCAATTTCTGCATATTTTTTTCACTGATGCTTTAACTTTCATATTACCTTTTATAATTTTTTAAATTAGCTTTCTTCATTAAAGAAGCGTATTGAGATGACATCATGTGCGATTGAACCTGAGCCATGAAATCCATAAGAACGACTACAATAATTAAAACAGATGTTCCTCCCACAGAAATAGTTGGAGATATGCCAGCAAAATTAATTAGTGCAAGTGGCAATAAACAAATAAGTGTTAAATATATTGCTCCAAATACAGTAAGCCTTGCAAGAACAGAGTCTATATAATTTGCAGTCTGTTCCCCAGGTCTTATACCAGCAATATATGCTCCAGAGCGTTTCAAGTTATCTGAAACCTCTCTAGTATTAAAAGTTAGCGCAAGCCAAATAAAGCAAAAACTGATGATTAATCCAGCAAAAACTAAAATATATAATGGTTGGCCTGGATTTAGAGCCAATGAAAAACTTTGAAGGAATCCAAAAGATTCACTTTGACCAAACCATGTAGAAAGAGATGCTGGAAATAATAAAAAAGTGCTTGCAAAAATTGCAGGAATAACTCCAGCCATATTAACTTTAAACGGAAGATGGCTTGTTTGCGCTTGCATTAATTTTCTTCCTTGTTGTCTTTGGGCATAGTTAACAGTTATTCTTCTTTGTCCTCTTTCGATAAATACAACAACAGCAATAACTGCCATTGATAAAAGGCCAATAGCAATTAAAAGAAGAACGCTAATATCTCCCTGTCTTGACTGCTCAAGTGCTTGCCCAATAGCGCCAGGTATTCCAGTTAAGATACTTGTAGCAATGATAATTGAAATTCCATTACCGATCCCTCTTTCAGATACCTGCTCACCCAACCACATTAGAAACATAGTTCCAGCTACAACTGAGAATACTGCAGAAACAAAAAATGATGGACCTGGTGTATATGCTAAGCCACTTGCAGATAAAGTAACAGCTAAAGCTGATGCTTGAATAAATGCAAGAACTGCTGTCCCATATCTAGTATATTGAGTAATAGTATTTCTGCCTGCTTGGCCGTCTTTTTTAAGTTCTTGAAGGTATGGAATTGAGTTCGAGAACAATTGCATAATAATAGCTGATGATATGTATGGAACTACATTCAGTGCGAAGATGCTCATTCTTTCTAAAGCACCTCCGGAGAAGAGGTTAAACATCTCAATAATAGTGCCTTGGTTTTGATCAAATAATGCAGCTAGTCTATCGGGATCTATTCCAGGAATAGGTATATGAGTTCCAATTCTATATACAAGAATTGCAACAAACACGAATCGCAATCTTTTCCATAGATCGCTCATACCTTGTCCTTGTTCAGCCATATTTTACTTAGATTCCTTGTCTGTTTCTTTTATTTTTTTTGTTTCTATATTCTCTTTAAGCTCGACAACAGTCCCGCCAGCTTTTTCAATAGACGCTTTTGCGCCCTTAGTAACTTTGATGCCTTCAACATTAAGTTTAGATGTAAGATCAAAAGTGCCAAAAATTTTAACTTTCTTAACTGCCTTCGAAATAATCTTTTTTTCTTTCAAGGTTTCTATGGTCACTAAATCTAAACCATCAATATTTTTAATATTAACTTCCTTTAAATGATTGTTCTTTCTTGAAGAGAAACCAAATTTTGGTAGTCTCATTTGAAGAGGCATTTGACCACCCTCGAACCCAGCTCTTACTCCACCGCCTGTTCTTGATTTTTGTCCTTTATGGCCTCTTCCAGCAGTTTTACCAGTTCCTGAGCCCATTCCTCTTCCAACTCTTTTTCTATTTTGAGCAGTTCCTTCGTTACTTAAACTATTAAGTGCCATTATGTTTGTATCGTTTTCACTCATCTTAATTATCCTGAATCTCAATCATGTCAGATATTTTATTAACCAATCCACGGTTACTCGGAGTATCTAATACAGTAACTGTCTGATTGAGCTTCTTAAACCCCAACCCTTTTATACAAAGTTTGTGTCTTTTCATTCTTCCGATACCGCTTTTGACTAGTTTTAAAGTCATTGTTTTTTCTTTACTCATGATGCTTGTTCAACCTTTTTTCCTCTTCTCGCGGCAACTGTTTCTGGAGATTCCATTGCGCTTAAAGCATTAATAGTAGCTCTAACAACATTAACTGGATTTGTGGATCCATAGCATTTTGCTAATACATTTTGGACTCCAGCTAGCTCAAGAACAGCTCTCATTGCTCCTCCAGCAATAATACCTGTACCTTCTGAAGCTGGCTGCATATATACATTTGCTGAACCATGCTTAGCTTTTACTGGATACCATAGAGTTGTGTTGTTTAATTCAACTTCAACCATGCTTCTTCTTGCATTTTCCATAGCCTTTTGAATAGCGATAGGCACTTCTTTTGCCTTACCCCTTCCAAATCCTACTCTTCCATTACCATCACCGACAACAGTAAGGGCAGTAAAACCAAATATTCTTCCACCCTTCACAACTTTAGCCACTCTATTAACCTGAACTAACTTTTCCTCAAGAGCATCGACTTGTTGATTATTTGCTACATTATTATCTTTCATAATTTAATTAAAACTCCAATCCAGCTTTCCTAGCAGAATCAGCTAAAGCTTTTATTCGGCCATGATATTTATATCCTGATCTGTCAAAAACTACCTTTTTGACTCCATTTTCTATTGCTCTTTCAGCAACTTTCTTACCAACAGCTTCTGCACCCTCAACATTATTAGATTTTGCTTCTGAATCTTTCTCAACTGTAGACGCTGATGCAATAACCTTGGTTCCTAAGCTATCAAAAATTTGTGCATAAAAGTGCTTAGATGATCTAAACACAGTTAATCTAGGATTTTCTTGATCCTTGATATTCATTCTTGTTTTCTTTGCTCTTCTTATTCTTGATAAATTTTTTATACTCATTTTTTATGCTCCAGCAGCTTTCTTAGCTTCTTTTCTTCTGACGGTTTCATCAGAATATCTAACGCCTTTGCCTTTATATGGCTCAGGTGGTCTAAATGCTCTAATTTCAGCAGCTGCTTGTCCTAATATTTGTTTGTTATGGCTTTTAAGAACAACTTCTGTTTGCGATGGAGTTTCTACTTGAACTTCTTCAGGTAGTTGATATTTAACAGGATGAGAGAAGCCAAGAGTTAATTCAAGTAGTTTTCCTGAAGCTTTTGCTCTATATCCAACACCTTTGAGTTCAAGTTTCTTTTCAAAACCCTGAGAAACACCGACAATCATATTGTTAACAATAGCTCTAGTTGTACCAGCAAGAGCAACTGATTGCTGATTATCTTCATCATACTTAACACTAATAATATTTCCTGATATCTCAAGAGCAATAGTTTCGGGTAGATCAAAATTAATCTCACCAACTTTGCCTTTAACCTCTATTGATGAACCTGCGACATTAACAGTTACGCCATCTACAATTTCTATTGGGTTTTTTGCTACTCTAGACATATTAAAATACCTCGCACAAAATTTCGCCGCCAACATTTTTTGATTTTGCATCTTTGTCAGTCATCAAACCTTGATTGGTGGAAATAATATAAGAACCTAATCCATTCTTTACTGATTTAAGATCATTAGAAGCAGAGTATTTTCTTAAACTGGGCTTGCTGATTCTTTTTAAAGTCTTAATAACTGGGGAAGAGTTATGATATTTTAAAACTACGTTAATAAAAGGCTTTCCATCAACATCAGCTTTGGAACAGCTTTTAATATACCCCTCTGCAACTAAAACATTTACTAGCTCATGCTTAAGTTTTGAATAAGGAACAACAACATCAACTTTGCCACGCATGAGGCCGTTACGTATTCTTGTTAAACAATCTGCTATAGGATCTTGAAAACTCATATTATTATTACCAACTTGATTTAACTAAACCAGGAATGTCGCCCCTCATTGCTGCTTCTCTAAGCTTGATCCTACTAAGGCCAAACTTTCTATAAACCGCATGAGGCCTACCAGTTACCTGACATCTTCTTACAACTCTTGATGGACTAGAATTTCTTGGAAGTTTTTGAAACTTTATTGAAGCTTCATATCTTTCTTCACTACTAGCATTTTCATCACTCATAATTGCTTTTAAAGCAGCTCTTTTTTCTGCATATTTAGCAACCATTTTGATTCTTTTGTGCTCTCTAGCAATCATTGATTTTTTTGCCATATCTATTACCTATTTTTTAAATGGGAATTCTAAAACTTCCAGTAAAGCTTTAGCATCCTCTTTATTTGTTGCAGAAGTATTAATACAAATATCCATACCCCTGATAGTGTCTACATTATCAAACTTAATTTCTGGAAAAATAATTTGCTCTTTAATACCAAAATTATAGTTCCCTTGCCCGTCAAAGGATTTTGGATTTAAACCTCTAAAATCTCTTTCTCTTGGAATGGCAATATCAATAAGTCTTTCCATAAACTCATACATTTTTTCGCCTCGAAGTGTTACTTTGCATCCAAGTGGCCAGCCTTCCCTAATTTTGAAACTCGCAACCGATTTTCTTGCTTTTGTTATAACTGGTTTTTGTCCGGCTATAGCGGTCATATTTTGAACAGCTGATTCAAGATGCTTTTTGTCATTTGCAGCCTCTCCAACTCCCATATTTATTACAACTTTAGTAAGCTTTGGAACAGCCATGACATTTTTTATACCAAGTTTTTCTTGAAGAACAGCTTTTAGCTCGGTGTTATATTTTTCTCTTAAATTTGACATCTACTTTATCTCTTTATTATCAGATTTAAATAATCTAATTTTTTTCCCTTCTTTATCTGTTGAATATGCAATTTTATCTTTTGCTTTCTTTCCAGGATTCCATATTGCTAAGTTGGATAATGCTATAGCAGCTTCTTGCTCAACAACGCCGCCAGTAACTCCCATCTCTGGATTTGGTTTTGTATGTTTTTTAACCATGTTTATTCCAGTGACGATAGCTTTATTTTTAGTTTTTATAATCTTTCTAAGAGTGCCTTTTTTGCCAAGATCTTTTCCTGCTACAACAATCACCTCATCGCCAGTTCTTAATTTAGTAAGAGTAATCATTGTTAGAGTACCTCCGGAGCTAATGAAAGAATCTTCATATGTTTTCCATCTCTAAGCTCTCTGGTAACAGGACCAAAGACACGAGTACCTATAGGAGCTTTCTGATTATTAATTAAGACAGCTGCATTTTCATCAAATTTAATTAAAGATCCATCTCTTCTTCGAACACCTTTCTTAGTTCTAACTATTAATGCATCTACAACTTGGCCTTTTTTAACTTTTCCAGTTGGAATAGCTTCTCTGACGGCAACCTTAATTACATCACCAATATTTGCATATCTTCTTTTAGACCCGCCAAGGACTTTTATGCACATAACACTTCTTGCTCCGCTATTGTCAGCAATTTTTAAAAGCGACTGCATCTGAATCATTATTCACTCTCCTCAGTAATATTTACCTCTTCCATAGAAGCCACCTCAGCACCTTCAACCAAAATCCAAGTTTTACTTTTTGAAAATGGTCTGCATTCTTTTACGGTAACAAAGTCACCGATTACAGCAGTATTATTTTCATCATGAGCATGAACTTTTGTTGCCCTCTTCATAACTTTTCCATAAAGCGGATGCTTAACTTTTCTTTCAATCTTTACAGTGATTGTCTTGTCGGCTTTATCGCTTGTGACAACACCTGATAGAACTCTTGGATTAGTTGTATTCATTATTTGCTATCCTGTGATTTTAATTCGTTCATTAATGTTTTTATTTTTGCAATTTTTTTTCTAGCTAGAGTGAGTTGATTAGTTTCGTTTAACTGGCCAGTCTTATGTTTAATTCTCAGATTAAACTGCTCTTGTCTTGTAGCAACTAATTCTGCATTAAGCTGATCAATATCTTTCTTTCTTAGTTCTTGCAATACTTTATTCATTTATACGTCCTTACTAATAAAATGAGTCTTAATTGGAAGCTTGGCAGCTGCTAATTTAAATGCTTCTCTTGCAAGATCCTCTTCAACACCAGCCATTTCAAACATGACTTTACCAGGCTGAACTAATGCAACCCAATACTCAACATTACCCTTGCCTTTACCCATACGAACTTCTAAAGGTTTCTTAGTAATAGGTTTATCAGGGAAGATTCTTATCCAAATATTTCCACCTCTTTTGATGTGCCTAGTCATAGCTCGTCTTGCTGCCTCTATCTGTCTAGCAGTAATTCGACCTCTATCAGAAGCAACTAAACCAAACCTGCCAAAAGCAACAGTATTTCCATTCTGCGCAAGACCTCTATTTCGGCCTTTGTGCATTTTTCTAAATTTTGTTTGTTTTGGCTGTAACATTTTTAATTGACTCCCAGATCAGTTTTATATGGGTCTTCTGTGATTTCACCTTTAAATACCCAAACTTTTACACCAATAATTCCATATGTAGTTAATGCTTCTGCTGTTGCATAATCGATATCTGCTCTCAATGTATGCAATGGCACTCTACCCTCTCTATACCATTCTGTTCTTGCTATCTCAGCACCGTTTAATCGTCCAGATACCTCTATTCTTACCCCTTTAGCGCTTTGTCTTAAAGCACTTTGAACTGTTCTTTTCATTGCTCTTCTAAACATGACTCTTTTTTCTAGCTGTTGTGCCACGCCCTCTGCAAGAATCTGAGCATCTAAATCAGGCTTCTTGACTTCTTTAATATTAATTTGAGAAGGTTTTTTAACAATTTTTTCAACTGCTTTCTTCAAGTTATCTATCTCCTCACCTCTTTTGCCAATGATAATTCCAGGTCTTGATGTGTAGATAGAAACTACAAAATTTTCAGCAGAACGTTCTAACTCTATTCTGCTAATAGAAGAGTTTTTTAATTTAGTTTTAAAATACTCTCTAACTTTTAAATCTTGTATAAGATTAGTTGAAAAATCTTTTCCTTTGGCATACCAGTTAGCATTTTGCTTCTTAGATGTCCCTAATCTAAATCCTGTTGGATTAACTTTTTGTCCCATTATTTATCCTCTTCGGCTAATATAATTTCAATATGGCAGGTAGGCTTAATAATCCTATCAGCTCTTCCTCTGGCCCTTGGTTTCATTCTTTTTAATCTCATTCCTTGATTCACAATAATTGACTTGACTGACAATAAATCTATATCAGCTTTATTATTGTGTTCTGCGTTGGCAATTGCTGATTCAAGAAGTTTTTTGATAACTGCTGACCCTTTCTGTTTGTTAAAAATCAAGAAATCCATAGCATCTTGAACAGATTTTCCTCTTATTGCATTTGCTACTAACCCAGCTTTCTGTGGGGAAAGTCTAGTTCCTTTTAAGTACGCTCTTGTTTCCATTATTTCGCCTTCCTATCGCCAGAATGCATTTTAAATGTTCTTGTTATTGCAAATTCACCTAACTTATGGCCAACCATATCTTCATTAATATAAACAGGTACATGCTGTCTTCCGTTATGAACTGCAATAGTTAGGCCTACCATTGATGGATTTACCATTGATCTTCTAGACCATGTTTTAATTGGTCTTTTGTCATTTGAAGCCAAGGCAGCCTCTACCTTTTTTTCAAGAGATAAATCTATGAATGGTCCTTTTTTTAATGATCTTGGCATATTATTTACTTCCTGCTTCCTCTTCTTCTTATAATTAGGTCGTTAGTTCTTTGATTTTTTCTAGTCTTATAGCCCTTGGTTGGAACACCCCATGGAGTAGATGGATGTCTACCTCCTGAAGTTCTTCCCTCACCACCACCATGCGGATGGTCTACAGGGTTCATAGCAACACCCCTAACAGTAGGCCTAACGCCTCTCCATCTTTTAGCGCCAGCTTTACCTAAAGATTTAAGATTATTTTCTTGATTAGAAACAGTTCCTAAAGTAGCTCTGCATTCCCATAAAACTTTTCTAGTTTCTCCAGACTGGAGTCTTAATGTTGCGTAGATGCCTTCTTTGGCAACTAACCTTGCAGATGTACCTGCGCTTCTTGCAAGCTGAGCACCTTTCAATGGTTTTAACTCAACACAATGAACATTAGTACCCAATGGAATATCTTTTAATTTCATTGAATTACCAACTTTAATTTCACACTTTTCAGCTGAAATTATCTCATCACCTACTTTAAGTTTTGCAGGAGCAATAATATATCTTCTTTCTCCATCTTTATATAAAAGTAATGCGATATGAGCAGATCTATTTGGATCATATTCTATTCTTTCGACAACAGCTGATATATCAAACTTGTTTCTTTTAAAGTCAATTACTCTGTAATGTTGCTTATGTCCGCCACCCTGATGTCTAACGGTAATTCTACCGTTATTATTTCTTCCGCCATTTTTAGATTTAACTCTTGTAAGAGATTTTAGAGGTTTACCTTTATATAGGTCAGACTTAACTGCTATGACACCTCGTCTACCTGGACTAGTCGGTTTTGCTTTTATAACTGCCATGATTAATTAATCCCCTCAAACTGTATTTCAGAATCTTGACTTAATGAAACAAAAGCTTTTTTATAATCAGATCTTTTATATAGACCAAATCTATTTCTTTTTCTTTTTCCTTTAACAACTGATGTTGTTACCTTGGTGACTTCAACCTTAAATAGCTCTTCGACAGCTTTCTTGATCTCTCTTTTATTAGCATCAAGGTCAACCTTAAAAACTATTTGTTTTAATGACTCACCTATTCTTGCAGATTTCTCAGTAACTATAGGAGATTTTATTAAAGTATATAATTTTTCGTTATGCATCTATCCACTCCTCGATTTTCTTAAAAGCGTCTGCTGTAACTGCCACTTTTTGAGCTTTCAGCAAGTTTACTGGATTAATCTCTCTAACCGTGATGATATCTACATTAGGAATATTTCTAGCTGATAGATATAAATTTACATCTAACTCATCTGTAATTATAAGAACTTTGCTTAATGAAAATTCTTTGAGGAAATTTGCGATTTCTTTAGTCTTTGGTTTCTCAAGTACAGGTTGCTCAATAGCCACCAACCTGCCTTGTCTTAATAACTCAGAAAATATAGACCGAATTGCCGCTCTATACATCTTCTTATTAATTTTTTTACTGTAATCCCTTGGTGTTGCAGCAAATGTAACACCGCCTCCTCTCCATAATGGGCTTCTTATAGTACCGGCTCTAGCTCTACCAGTTCCCTTTTGTCTGTATGGCTTCTTACCACCACCTCTAACTTCAGATCTAGTTTTCTGTTTTGAGGTACCTTGTCTAGAACCAGCCATAAAGCTAACTACAGCTTGATGAACTAAAGATTCATTAAAATCTTTGCTAAAAGCATTATCAGATATATTGATATCCTGATTTTTTGTTGATGATAGTAATTCTATTTTCATGATTTTTTCAAAGCTGGTTTAATTTTTAGATCAGAACCATTAAATCCTGGAACTGCACCCTTGATATAAATAACATTATTTTCGACATCGAGATCAACGATTTTTAAACTCTGAACTGTTTTTTGAACATTTCCCATATGACCTGACATCTTTTTACCTTTCCATACTCTGCCTGGTGTTTGGCATTGCCCAATAGATCCATGCGCCCTATGAGATAACGAGTTACCATGAGTTGCGTCTTGCATAGCAAAATTATGTCGCTTGATAACACCTGCATAACCTTTACCTTCAGAGGTTCCAGTTACATCCACATATTGACCGATCTCAAAAACCTCAGCGGTAAGGTGTTTACCAACTTGATATTCTTCTGAAATCTCATCATTAGATCTAAATTCAGCCAAAATTCCAGGCTCAAGATTAATCTTCTTATAAAATTCACTTTTAGATTTATTAATATTGTTAGATTTAGTTGTCTTTGATACAACAAAAGCATTATAGCCATCTCTTTCTGATGTCTTAATATCTGCTAAAAAGTTACCACAAACAGAAACTGCAGTAACTGGGACTGACTCTCCGTCTTCTAGGAAAAGACGAGACATTCCAGATTTTTTTCCTATTAAGCCTATGCTCAATTTATTCTCCTTTTACGGGGCTTATAACCCTCTATGGCCGCTAACGCGTTAAAATTTTAGATTAACCCAGGCTTATCTGAACATCTACCCCAGAGGATAGATCTAATTTCATTAAAGCATCAACTGTTTTATCAGTTGGCTGGACTATATCCATTAGTCTTTTGTACGTAACAATCTCATACTGGTCTCTTGCATCTTTATCTTTATGAGGAGACTTAAGTATTGTTGTTCTCTCTTTTTTAACAGGTAAAGGAATTGGCCCATTGATAATAGCGCCTGTTTTTTTAACAGTTTCTACTATTAATTTAGCTGAAGCATCTATCAGTCTATAATCAAAAGCCTTAAGCCTAATTCTGATTGATTGATTCTCCATTTTTTCTTATTTATCCTATTATTTTTAAATTTTTATTATTTTGCTAATCACAAAATGTGGCGTATTCTAAGCCCCCACTGGCTATACTGTCAACAATATTAAACAGTTTTTAAAACTTATATCTAAGAGCTTTTTAAGCTCTCTGCAATGTTATTTGGAACTTCTCCATACTTTGTGAATTCCATAGTAAATGTTGCTCTTCCTTGAGTTGCAGATCTTAAGTCTGTTGCATATCCGAACATCTCAGCAAGCGGAACTTCAGATGAGACTTCTTTACCTGAAGTAATGTCATCCATTCCTAAAATAATACCCCTTCTTCTATTCAAATCTCCGACGACATCACCCATATGCTCTTCAGGAGTAACCACAACAACTTTCATTACAGGTTCTAGTAATGCTGGTTTAGCTTTATTTGCTCCTTCTTTCAATGCCATAGAGCCGGCAATTTTAAATGCCATTTCGTTTGAATCGACATCATGGAATGATCCATCATATAAGGTAGCTCTTAATGCAAGTAGAGGATAGCCTGCAATGACACCATTTTGCATTTGTTCTTGAATACCTTTATTGACAGCTGGAATATACTCTTTGGGTATTACACCGCCAACAATCTTATCAACAAACTCATACTCATCATCTAGTCCAAGAGGTTCAAGTTTTAACCAAACGTGCCCATATTGACCTTTACCACCACTTTGTCTTACAAATTTTCCTTCAACCTCTACAGACTCTTTAATAGTTTCTCTGTAAGCAACTTGAGGTTTACCAATATTTGCTTCTACTGAAAATTCTCTTCTCATCCTGTCTACAAGAACATCTAGATGAAGCTCACCCATTCCTGAGATAATTGTTTGACCAGACTCTTCATCACTTGCAACCCTGAAAGAGGGGTCTTCTTGAGCTAATTTACCCAATGCTAAAGACATCTTCTCTTGGTCTGGCTTTGATTTTGGTTCTACAGCAACAGAAATAACAGGTTCTGGAAAATCCATTCTTTCTAGAACAATTGGTTTATCTGAATCAGATAATGTATCACCTGTAGTAATATCTTTTAGGCCAATACATGCAGCTATATCACCAGCTCTTACTTCTTTAATTTCTTCCCTGTTATTTGAATGCATCTGAACCATTCTTCCAACTCTTTCTTTTTTTGATTTTGTTGAATTAATGACAGCGTCTCCAACTGAGAGAACACCAGAATATACTCTTATAAAGGTTAATGTTCCAACAAATGGATCAGTCGCTATCTTAAAAGCTAGAGCTGAAAAAGGCTCTTCGTCTGAAGATTTTCTTGTATCTTCAACCTCATCTTCTTGACTATTATTTGGAATAACACCTGTAATTGCTTTAACTTCGTCAGGAGCAGGTAAAAATTCAATAACCGCATCTAACATAGCTTGAACACCTTTATTTTTAAATGCTGATCCACATAAACCAACAATTAATTCATTGGCCAGTGATCTAATTCTAAGCCCTTCTTTAATTTGTTCTACAGATAACTCACCAGATTCAAGATAAGCATCCATTAATTCTTCATTTGCTTCAGCTGCAGCCTCTACCATTTCTTCTCGTAATTGTGCACACTTATCAACAAGCTCATCAGGTATTTCTTTAGAATCAAAAGTGAGACCCTGATCATCTTCATTCCAATAAATAGCTCTATTGTTAATTAAATCAACAACGCCTTTGAAATCTTCTTCTGCTCCAATATTATATTGAATAGGAACAATGTTAGCTTGAAGTCTTGTCTTAATTTGTTCAATAACTCTTTCAAAGTTTGCACCAGCTCTATCCATCTTGTTAACGAAAACAACTCGAGGGACTTCGTATCTATTGGCTTGTCTCCAGACAGTTTCCGATTGAGGTTCTACACCTGATGTGCCACAAAAAACAACTACAGCTCCATCAAGGACCCTTAAAGATCTTTCAACTTCAATAGTAAAATCAACGTGACCGGGGGTATCAATTATATTAATGCGATGTTGCGGAAATTGTTGTTCCATTCCACTCCAAAAACAAGTTGTAGCAGCTGAGGTAATGGTAATACCCCTTTCCTGTTCTTGCTCCATCCAGTCCATAGTAGCAGCACCATCATGAACCTCACCGATCTTATGAGAAAGACCTGTATAAAATAGGACTCTTTCAGTTGTTGTAGTTTTACCTGCATCAACATGAGCACATATACCAACATTACGATATTTATTTAAAACAGTTTGTCTTGCCATAATTTATATTTGAATATTTTTTAAAATCTAAAATGAGAGAAAGCTTTATTGGCTTCAGCCATTTTATGAACATCTTCTCTTTTTCTAACCGCTGATCCTTTTTTCTGAGAAGCATCCATTAATTCTCCAGCTAATCGAAGGTTCATTGATTTTTCGCTTCTCTTCCGAGCTGCTTCTACAATCCATCTCATTGCTAAAGCTTGTCTTCTGGCTGGTCTAATTTCTATAGGCACCTGATAGTTAGCACCTCCAACTCTTCTTGACTTTACCTCAACAACAGGACTTACTTCATCCAGAGCCTTCATAAAGACTTCAAGTGGCTCCTCTTTAGAGGTTTTTGTAATCTGATCAAAAGCTCCATAAACAATTTTTTCAGCAACAGATTTTTTACCATCCTTCATTAAATTATTCATAAACTTTGCAAGAATTACATCCTTATATTTAGGATCTGGTAAAACTTTTCTTTTTTCGGGACTTCTTCTTCTTGGCATAATTATTTACCTTTTTTTGCTCCGTATTTGGATCTTCTTTGCTTTCTATTAGCTACGCCTGAAGTATCTAGAGTTCCCCTTACAGTGTGATATCTCACACCTGGTAGATCTTTGACTCTTCCGCCTCTTATTAAAACAAGTGAATGTTCTTGGAGATTATGGCCCTCGCCACCAATATAAGATGTAACTTCATATCCACTAGTAAGTCTGACCCTACATACTTTTCTTAATGCTGAGTTAGGTTTCTTAGGTGTTGTTGTGTATACACGTGTACATACTCCTCTTCTTTGAGGACAAGCATTTAATGCAGGTACATCAGTCTTTCTAATTTTTGGTTTTCTAGACTTTTTTAATAATTGATTTACTGTTGCCATAATATTTTATTTTAGTTAGGTCGCGATTTTATAGAGCAGATTAGTCGCGGTCAACACTATTCCTCATTTTCTTGAAGTTCTTGTCTTAGTGCTGCTTCTATATCGTCAGCAGATAAAGTTTGCTCTTCAAGATCAAATTGTTTTTTATTCTTAAGTCTGTCATGGAATTCCATACCTGTACCAGCAGGAATAAGTCTTCCAACAACAACATTTTCTTTGAGACCTCTCAAGTGATCTTTTTTCCCAGTAACAGCAGCTTCTGTTAATACTCTTGTAGTCTCTTGGAAAGATGCAGCCGAAATAAATGAATCGGTGGCTAAAGATGCTTTTGTTATACCAAGCAATACTCTCTCGAATTCAGCAGGATTTTTTCCTGCAGAATTCATCTTTTCATTTTCTTCTTTTAGTTCCGCATAGCTTACTTGATCACCTTGGATAAACTTAGTATCTCCTCCATCTAAAATTAATGCTTTCCTAAGCATTTGTCTTAGGATAGTTTCTATATGCTTATCATTGATTGACACTCCTTGAAGCCTATAAACATCTTGTATCTCATTAACAATAAAGTTAGTAAGCTCAGGGATACCTTTTAATCTTAAAATATCATGAGGGCTATAAGGACCATCTGAAATAATATCTCCCTTGGTAATTCTTTCACCCTCAAATACTGATAATGTTCTGTGCTTTGGAATAAGCATTTCAGTATTTTGGGCTTTCTTAGTAGCTCCTTCTGGAGTAATTACCAGCCTCACTTTACCCTTGGTTTCCTTACCAAAGGAAATGATTCCAGTCTCTTCAGACAAGACAGCAGCATCTTTTGGTTTTCGAGCTTCAAATAGGTCTGCAACCCTTGGAAGACCACCAGTAATATCTTTTGTTTTAGAAGCAACTAATGGCATTCTTGCAATAACTTCACCAGCAGTAATTTTTTGACCATTAGCAATATTGACTAAACCTCCAGCAGGCAAAGGATATTCTGCAGGAGCCTTAAATTCACCTATTAATAATGTTTTACCTTTAGAATCTTGGATCAAAACTTTTGGAGACATATCTCTTCCAGCTGTAGGTCTATCAGAAACTTCGATAATTTCTATACTAGATAAGCCTGTTAGCTCATCCATTTGTTCTCTTACAGTTACTCCATCTTCAATATCGACAAATTTAACTTTGCCTGATACTTCAGCAATAATTGGTCTTGTATAAGGATCCCATGAAGCAATTTTTACACCGGCATCTAGATCAGATTCGTCTTTGACTTCTAAAACAGCTCCATAAGGAACTTTATATTGCTCTGTTATCTTTCCACTTGGTTCAGTAATAGTTGCCATTGCATTTCTTGAAACAACAACTTCAAGCTTATCTTTATTAGTAACAGTCTTAATGTCATCCGAGAATGAAACAACACCAATATTTTTATTAAAAATGGCATTATCTTCTGAAGTGCTTGATGCAGCACCACCTATATGGAAAGTACGCATGGTTAGCTGTGTTCCTGGCTCACCAATCGATTGAGCAGCAACTACACCAACGGCCTCACCTCTATGAACTAAATGCCCTCTAGCTAAGTCTCTACCATAACATTTTGAACATACGCCTATAGAAGCCTCACAGGTCATAGGAGATCTTACTTTAAGTGATGCTAAATTTAATGTCTCAATGCTATCAACAGCATCTTCATCAAGCATAGTATCTTTAGCAAATAGTTCATTACCTTCGCTATCAAAAATAGGCTCTGCAATTACTCTACCTAAAATTCTATCAGTAAGAGGTTGAATAATTTCACCTCCATCAATGATTGATGTAACAGTAATAGATTGATCTGTACCACAGTCATCAATATTAATAACTGAATCCATAGACACATCACAAAGTCTTCTTGTTAAGTAACCTGAGTTAGCAGTTTTTAAAGCTGTATCTGCAAGTCCCTTCCTGGCACCATGAGTTGAAATGAAGTATTGAAGAACAGAAAGACCTTCTCTGAAATTGGCTGTAATAGGAGTTTCAATAATTGAGCCATCAGGTTTAGACATTAATCCTCTCATACCCGATAATTGTCTAATCTGTGCTGGCGAACCCCTTGCTCCTGAATCAGCATATATATAAACAGAGTTAAAAGAAGACTGCTCAACATTTTTACCATCTGGTGTTTCGACAGTTTCAGTACTAATTTTTTCCATCATAGCCTTAGCAACTTGTTCATTTGCTCTTGACCATATGTCTATAACCTTATTATACCTCTCACCTCTAGTTACTAGTCCTGAATCAAATTGCTTTTCAATAGCTTTTACTTCTCTCTCTGAATCTTCTATAACTTTTGCTTTTTCTTCAGGTATAACAAAATCATTTACACCTATAGACGAGCCCGATCTTGTTGAAAAATCGAAACCTAAATACATTAATTGATCTGCAAAGATAACTGTTTTCTTTAATCCTGCCTTTCTGTATGAAATATCAACTAACTTTGAAATAAGTTTCTTGTTTAAAACTTTATTTATGTTTTCAAAACCTACTTCTGCAGGAGTTATTCTCCAAATTAAGACTCTACCAACAGTTGTTTCATGTATGGATTTATTTCCACTTTCATCTGTAATTCTTACTTTTATAGATGAATGAACATCTAAGGTTTCTGTTTCATATGCTCTTAAAACCTCATCGGGATCACTAAATACTCTTCCATCACCAGTGGCATTAGCATTATCTCTTGTCATATAGTAAAGACCGAGAACAACATCTTGAGTTGGGTTAATAATTGGAGATCCATCCGCTGGAGACAAAATATTATTTGTTGACATCATTAAAGCTCTTGCTTCAAGCTGCGCCTCAAGTGTAAGAGGAACATGAACAGCCATCTGATCGCCATCAAAGTCAGCATTAAAAGCTACACATACTAAAGGATGTAACTGAATAGCCTTACCTTCAATTAGCTTAGGTTCAAATGCTTGGAGACCAAGTCTATGAAGTGTTGGTGCTCTATTAAGCATTACAGGATGCTCTCTTATAACGTCTTCAAGAACTTCCCATACCTCAGGAGTTTCTCTTTCTACAAGCTTTTTGGCAGCTTTTATAGTAGTTGCAAGTTCTCGTTGCTCAAGTTTTCCGTATACAAAAGGTTTAAATAGCTCTAGTGCCATTTTTTTTGGTAAGCCACATTGATGAAGCTTTAAATTAGGGCCAGAAACAATTACAGACCTTCCTGAATAATCTACTCTTTTACCTAATAAATTCTGTCTAAATCTTCCACCCTTACCTTTAATCATATCTGCCAATGACTTTAAAGGTCTGTGGGATCCCCGGGTACCGAGCTCGA
>JGI24920J38491_100659_pt1 | contig 29247 bp, 32 predicted proteins | sample LinPFosmplate8_FD_38491 | JGI IMG/M metagenome (IMG submission 38491)
TGCAGGTCGACTCTAGAGGATCCCACCCCCTCGCTCTTCTACAAGTATACTAACATCACTATTAGGATCCCCAAGGTCGCCGAAGTGTCTTGCTCCAGCCGGACAAGTTCTCACACAAGATGGAACTTGATCCTCTTCAGGTAAATTTTTGTTATAAATTCTGTCCACACATAAAGTACATTTTTTCATCACTTTCTCAACAGGATCCATCTCTCTGGCTCCATATGGACAGGCCCATGCGCATAATCCACAGCCAATGCAGTCACTCTCATTTACTAGTACAATGCCATCCTCAACTCTTTTATAACTCGCCCCAGTGGGACAAACAGTGACGCATGGAGCATTTTCACAGTGTAAACACGACTTTGGAAAATGTACCAAATGAGCAGGTTTATCGGCTGGTGTAACTTCATAGGAATGAATACGGTTAAGAAATGACCCAACTGGTTCCGCGCCAAATGCATTCTCATCTGACAAAGGAGCACCATAATTTTCAGTATTCCAACCCTTACAGCTAACTACACAAGCATGACATCCAACACACGTATCAAGGTCTATAACTAGGCCAAGTTTTTTTTCAGTCTTTTCTGGGAGTAAAGTCATTAATCGCTCACTTTCCATGAAATGTTTTTTGGAGCCATTCCGACTGGAGATTTAATTTCCTCAAAACTTGGTTGGCTTTCTTTAGGCGCCGCAGTTTTTTCTAACTTTACCTTAAGGTCAAACCAGGCAGCTTGGCCTGTCACTGGATCAGAATTTGACCATCTAAGCCCATCGCCCTTTGCAGGTTGTAGTTCATGGATCAGATGATTTAGTAAGAACCCTTTTGTTGCTTCTGGGGCATTTGGATCGAGTGCCCAAGCGCCCTTTCTTTTCCCAATCGCGTTCCAAGTCCATACAGTATTTTCATTTAAAGCAGCCATCTCTGCTACTGGAACAGTTATAGTGTTATGTACAGAGCGGAGTTTAACCCAATCACCTGTTTTTAAATTATGATCTTTCATAATTTTCGTTGGTACATAAAGTGGATTCAATCCGTGAATCTGTCGTAACCAAGCGTTTTGGCTTCCCCAGCTATGATACATCGCCATAGGTCTTTGCGTTAACGCATGAATTGGGTATTCGTTATATTCTTCACTTTTAGCTTCAGTGGAATACCAGATTGGGAGTGGCGACATTACTGCTTTTAACTGTTCTCTCAGATGTTCTGGAGGTTGTTTCTCCCCAACTCCTTCAGCGGCTCGCTGAAATTTACGCATTGGTTCGGAATATAAGTTAAATATATATGGCATTGGACTATCATATAGCCCTAACTCAACCGCCCAATTCTGATAGGCACTATTCCAGGGTTTGAAATATTTAGCTTCTTCAGGAATATGCGCGACGTAAAAGCCGCCATTTTCAATATAGGCTTCTAATTGTTTTGGATTAACCGCGCCTCTTCCTTGGGCAGACCCATCCCCTCGAAATCCGGCTAATGGACCAATGTCGGGTTTCCTAAGATGATTTACTATGTAGTCAGCATAGTCTTTGTATTTTGGAGAACCATCTCCGTTTATAAAGCCTGGAAGGCCCAGCCTAGCACCGAGATCGATTATGACTGATTGAAAGCCCCGTACATCACGGTCTGGCTCAATGACTGGCCACCTTATAGCATCTGCTGCCCCGTCTGCCTCGCTGATTGGTCTATCAAGTAATGAAATACAATCATGCCGTTCTAAATACGTCGTATCAGGTAAAATTAGATCGGCGTAAGCAACCATTTCTGAAGAATAAGCATCAGAATAAATTATTCGTGGAATGACATATTCGCCTTTGTCATCCTTATCAGTGAGCATATTCATAACGCCACTGGTATTCATAGAACTATTCCAACTCATATTCGCCATATACATAAAGAGTGTATCGATTTTATAAGGATCACCTGCATGGGCATTTGAAATTACCATATGCATTAGCCCATGCGCACTCATAGGGTTTTCCCAACTAAAAGCTTTGTCTATCCGAACCGGCTTACCATTATCATCTAATGCCAAATCTTCCGGACCATGGACAAAACCTAAATGTGGACCATCCAGGGGCGCATCAGGCGTCACTTTGAAGTGCGGTTTAGGATGAATAGAGGACGGCTTCGGATAAGGAGGCTTAAACCGAAACCCTCCTGGCACTTCAACAGTTCCAAGTAGAATTTGGAGAATATGTAAGGCTCGGCAAGTTTGGAAACCGTTAGAATGGGCTGAAACACCTCTCATAGAATGAAAACTTACAGGTCTTCCTTTCATGGTCTTATGCTTTTCACCACGAAAATCAGTCCACTCGATTGGCAGCTCGAATTCTTCTTCAAATGCTACTCTTGCTATCTCATTTGCAAGTGCACGAATTTTTTGTGCAGAAATGCCGCAAACATCGGCAACCGTTTCGGGATCATATTCTGGTGAAATATATTTTTTAATAATATCGTGAAATACCGTAGTGCTAGTGGCCCCTCGTACTCGATAAGTCGCGTTTAGGTCAGGGTGAATACCCTTAGTATCAAACGCGCATACTTTTCCACTTATTCTATCTTTAACAAGTGGTTTATCATTTTCATCTTTTAGAAATAAACCTGAGTCAGGGTCTAGAAAAACAGGAGCATTTGTATATTTAGCTAAATACTCCAAGTCAATTTTACCCGCCTTTATCAGTACGTTGACAAGTGATAAAATTAATAAGCCATCTGTTCCGGGAGTTATCCCTAGCCATTCATCAGCAACAGCATTGTATCCAGTACGAATCGGGTTAACACCAACGATCTTTGCTCCGCGTTCTTTGATTTTCCCAATACCCATTTTAATCGGGTTACTGTCATGATCTTCTGCTACGCCGAACAATATAAATAATTTTGTGTAGTCCCAATCAGGTTGGCCAAATTCCCAAAATGAACCACCCATTGTATAAATTCCAGCCGTGGCCATATTTACGCTACAAAACCCACCATGTGCCGCGTAATTTGGCGTTCCAAACATTTGGGCAAAGTAACTTGTAAACGATTGTGACTGATCTCGACCTGTGAAGAACGCTAATTTTTCAGGCGCTTTTTTTCGGAGAGGTTTTAGCCATTCGACTGCCAAATTAAGCGCTTCGTCCCAGGAGATTTTTTTAAATTCGCCTGAACCTCTTGGACCGACGCGTATCATAGGAGAGTCAAGTCGAGAAGGTGCATTCACTTGCATAATCCCTGCACTACCCTTAGCGCATAGAACCCCTTGATTAACAGGATGGTCTTTATTGCCCTCTATATATGCGACTTTACCATCCTTAAAGTGCACGTCTATTCCGCACCGGCAGGCACACATATAGCATGTTGTTTTCTTTATCTCGTCTGAAACTTTTGGAGAAGTTTCTATGTATGGTTGATCTTTCATTGCTATTTACTCACCCTGTCAACCGGAACAATCCAATTATAGCAAAAGTTATCACCAATCCCAATGTAAAAGGGCGATAATATTTCTCTAGCTTCTGAATAAACAAAATTGACCCTAGTACAACCCCAATAGAAGAGGGTAGAGCTAATAAAATTCCGCGCAAAAATGCTTTTTGGTCCATGACATCGAATATAATTAAAAAAATAAAAGTGGTTATTGAGTTTAGCAATATATACACCACTAGTGATGCCCGCATACGCCTTGCTGAATTTTGGCTTGCTAAAACATAGGTGGCCACGATCATCCCACCAATGCTTGCTAAACCCGTTGCCATTCCGGCAAAAACACCTGACGAGACTGTGCCCACCTTTGTTGATAAAAACTGAAGTTTAAAATTTTGTAATAAAATAAATGATAGCATCAATATTAACGTCAAAGCGATAAATTTACTAATTTGAAAATCCAGAATTGTCGTTAAGAATATACCTATCGGCAACCCAAAAATCGCACCAAGCCAGAGGGTCATTGAGGTCTTTCTGTCAGATTCTTTCCAACCGTTTTTAATCATTAAAACTCCAGCAAATAATTCCATCCACCAACATATTGAAATTAAGAATATTAAATCGGAACTGTTTAAAGCTTATGTTCCAAACATTATTGTATAAGAGTAGCCTGTAAAGCCGTAACGGCTATCATTTGGGTCACATCCTCACCGCTACATCCTCGTGATAGATCATTTGCTGGTTTAGCTAAACCTTGAAGAATTGGTCCTATAGCTTTAGCTCCCCCGAGCCGCTGAGTTATTTTATATCCAATATTTCCAGCATCTAAGTTCGGAAATATCATTACATTTGCTCTTCCTGCTATTAGGGAACCTTTGGCTTTTAATCTTGCAATTTCAGGAGAAATGGCAGCATCGAACTGCAATTCACCCTCAATTTCGATCTCAGGGTTTTTAGATTGTACAATTTTTGTGGCTGTCACTACTTTAGAAACTTTGCGGTGATTTGCGCTACCTTTTGTTGAAAAGGATAACATAGCGACACGCGGTTCAGTCTGTAGTAATTTTTTACATGATTTAGCTGCCATTACTGCTATGGATGCCAGTTCATCTTCTGTAGGGTCTATGACTAATCCGCAGTCAGAATAAACCATCGGATACTTACTTTTGGGATACATTAAAAAACAGCTAGAAATAAGCTCCACATCATCAGATTTCCCAATTATTTGTATAGCAGCCCGGACAACATTGGAGGTGGTTTCTACCGCTCCACCAACCGTTCCAGCAGCATACCCAAGTTTGACCATTAAAGCTGCAAAATTTAAGGGTTCTTTGACTTTAGTCCGAACCTCCTCAGCTGAAAATCCTTTATTCTTGTGGAGATAAAGATACTCTTTTTCGAATTCAAAAAGTAGTTCCGATTTTTCAGGATCAATGATTTGTATATCTGAAGGAAGATTGACACCCAAGGCTTTACACTCGGTTTTAATAGTAATTTGATTGCCAATCAGAACAATTTGACACGTCCCGGTTTTATTAGCAGCAATCGCCCCAGTGATTATGCGGGGATCGCTGCCTTCGCTCATTACTATAATAGGCTTTTGATTTATAATGAGCTCTTCTAAGATCTCTAAAGGTAGTTTATTTTCGATCTTAGAAGATTTCATAGTTTCTACTATACTTGCTGAGGCCGCATATCCTTAGCGTCTATTCCCGCTACCGCTACAGGTGCAGTCATTGCATCACGCCTGAACGGTTCCCCTAGCTCTTGATTAATCATCGCCTCAATAAGTGTTGTAATTCCATTTTCCATTTGATCCTTAATCGCTTGATTTAGTGCGGCTGTAAGATCCTCCATCGTTCTCGCTACAACACCCTTCAAATTACAAGCCTCAGCAATTCCTGCGTAAGAAACTTCATAATTTAGTTCAGTTCCGACAAAGTTGTCCTGATACCAGAGTGTTGTATTGCGTTTTTCTGCACCCCATTGGTAATTTCGGAAAACGATTTGGGTGACAGCAGGCCAATCCCCTCTGCCAATTGCTGTAAGTTCGTTAACAGCTATACCAAATGCGCCATCTCCGGAAAAGCCTACGACTGGCACAGTAGGACAGCCAATTTTGGCACCCACAACTGATGGAAGCCCATAACCGCAGGGTCCAAATAACCCAGGTGCTAAATATTTTCGACCCTCTTCGAAACTTGGATATGCATTGCCTATAGCACAATTATTGCCGATATCAGATGAAATAATAGCATTTCTTGGAAGAGAGGCTTGGATTGCTCGCCAAGCCATTCTAGGGCTCATCCACTCAGGTTTATCAGCTCTAGCCCGTTCATTCCACGTTGTACCTGGATCATCATCCTCATGATCCATCGAAGAAAGTTGCTGAGCCCATTTTGACTTTGTTTCAGCTATGTTAACTTTACGAGTATCACGGTTTAAGTCGCCGGCAGTATCGGATAGCTGGGACAAAATATCACTAGCAACCTTACCTGCATCGCCCACAATACCTATAGATATTTTTTTGGTTAGACCTATACGATCAGGATTTATATCGACCTGTATAATTTTTGCATCTGAAGGCCAATAATCCAAACCGTATCCCGGCAGTGTTGAAAATGGGTTGAGGCGCGTGCCCAGGCATAATACCACATCCGCCTCTTTAATTAACTGCATAGCTGCCTTCGAGCCGTTATAACCGAGTGGCCCAGCAAAAAGAGGATGGTTTCCTGGGAAGGCGTCGTTGTGTTGATAACCAACACATACCGGCGCATCCAACCGTTCGGCCAGCGTCATTGAAGCACTTATTCCATCTTTTGATAACACAACACCAGCACCGTTTAAAATAACTGGGTTTTTTGCTTCACTTAATAAATTCGCGGCGTCCGAAACGGATTTACCTCCACCACTCGAATGTTCAAATTCAATAGGCTCAGGAATTTCTATATCAACAACTTTTGTCCACATGTCTCTGGGTATGTTTAACTGGGCAGGGGCTGATTGCCTTTTAGCCTGTGCTATCACCCTAGTTAGAACTTCTGCTACTCTTGATGGATCCCGAACTTCCTCTTGATAACAGACCATGTCTTCAAATAGCTTCATTTGCGCAACTTCTTGAAAACCGCCTTGTCCAATCGTTTTATTGGCGGCCTGAGGAGTAACTAATAAGAGTGGTGTATGGTTCCAGTAAGCAGTTTTCACAGCCGTTACGAAATTTGTAATACCAGGGCCATTTTGAGCAATCATCATTGACATTTTTCCCGTTGCTCGGGTGTAGCCGTCGCTCATCATTCCTGCACTACCCTCATGAGCGCAGTCCCAAAACATAATTCCTGCCGTTGGAAATAAATCTGATATTGGCATCATTGCTGATCCAATAATTCCAAACGAGTGTTCAATGCCATGAGTTTGAAGTACTTTTACAAATGCTTCTTCTGTGGTCATCTTCATAGTTATTCTCCTACAGGCGGTTTTATGTGGCTAAATTCTAACGTCAACGATGGATATAAGCTCAAGCTGTTTAAAAGGTTAGAGCCAGTTAAACAACCAGATTATATCCAGATTTATCTTAAACTGTCAATTTTTTAATAAAGCTTGCTACCAGTTTTATACCGCCTTCTATCTTTTCTTCATTTATTGATGAAAAGGCTAAACGATAGTAGTTTTCTAGTTGGTTGGGGGGGGCGAAGAAATTTTTTCCGGGTTCGATTAGAACACCACTTTTGATTAAGTTCTTAGCTAGTATCGCTGTATCTAGCTCTTTTGGCGCTTTCATCCAAAATGAAGATCCTCCCTCTGGTGAAGAATTAACTGCAATCTCCAATCGGTATTTTTTAATAGCTTCCGCCATTGTGGACCTTCTAATGCTGTATTGCTTTGCCATACGGTTTATCAAAGCATCATAGTGGCCTAATCTTAAAAAATGGGCTGCTGTTCGCTGTATATGTCCAGGTGGATGGCGAAGTACACTTGCCCTAAGAGCTCTTGCTTCGCTTATAAAAGGTGCAGAACCGACAAGGTACCCTAAACGTAGTCCTGGAAATAGCGATTTTGAAAATGATCCAACATAAATCACTCTTCCCTCATTATCTAGTGATTTTAAAGCTGGAGAGGTCGACTTTTTTGATGAGATCTCAAATTCATAATCATCTTCAACAACTAGTGCATCAAGTTTGCTAGCAGTTTCTAATAATTCCTGCCTTCGATTTAATGGCATTGTAATTGTGGTTGGGCATTGGTGACTAGGTGTGGTGAATATAACTGACGTTTCTTTTGGGATCTGATCGGGGATTAATCCATAGTGATCTAAGTTAACAGCTTTAACATGACACCGGGATTGCTCCAGAATATCCCTTAGGGGTGGGTAGGATGGGTTTTCGATTACTGCAGTTCTGCGCTGATTTAATAAAACTTGCGTTGCCAGCCACAAAGCATTTTGTGCCCCCATTGTTACCAAAACTTGATCTGAACTTGCTGTAATGCCGCGCCTAGGCAGAGAGTGTCTGAGGATAAATTCAATTAGTTCGATATCATCTTGATCATAATAGTCTGAAGTCAAAGAACTGAAGTCTTTGACTCCTAATGCCATTAATGCGCACTGCCGCCAGTTTGAGTGGTCAAATAGACTAGGATCGGTTTGTCCATAAATGAACGGATATGGAAATGAGGACCAGTTTTGTGGTTTTGATGGCCAGTTTTCTATACTAAATCTCTGCCCAATCATTTTTGACCAGTCTACGGTATCCCGCCCCTCAAGTTTTGCCGAAAATGAGGGTGGTGGAGGAGCGTTTTGTGAAACGTAAAACCCGGAACGATCTTTAGATATTAGATAATCATTTGACTGAAGTTCTGTGAAAGCTAGCGAAACAGTAATCCTACTCACGCCAAGATATTCTGCTAACTTTCTGGTTGATGGAAGTTTTTCACCTTGTTCAAACCTACCTGATAAGATCCCTGAAGCAATCATCTGTTGAACCCTAGTTTGCAGGGTTCCTGGCGTTGTATTATCTAGAAAAAAGTTTTCAACTGGTATTGCCATATTAAAATGTAAGTCTGCTAAAAAGCTTTACCGAAGAATATTAAGTTATGTAACAGCGGCAAATTCTAACCCTGAGTTTAATTATCACCTGAGCCAACTGTATTTAGCTTATTGGAAAAGGTTGGCAAAAAAAATTAATCATCTAAATACTTTTGTTAAAGCTATATCAACTGCCTCGGTAATCGCGTCTATATCATCAGGTGTCGCAATAAGCGCTGGACTGAAACAAAGAGTATTGTTCAATCCAGGTAACGATCTATTAGTTGCACCAATTATAATACCCTGTGCCATGCAGTCAGCCACAACCGCTTGCACAAGCTTTTCCTCAGCTGGTGTTTTATTACCACGATCTGACACGAGCTCTGCACCACAAAAAAGGCCTGCTCCTCGTACATCACCGATCACTTCATGTTTGTCACTTAAATTTCGCAAGTTCGCCATCAATCGATCTCCCATGGCCAATGTATTATCAAGGAGATTTTCTTCTTCTATTATTTTCATATTTTCGATAGCAGCTGCCGGACCTGCTGTGCATCCACCAAAGGTAGATATATCTCTAAAGTAGTTCATTGGATCGCTTGCATCATCTTTAAACATATCAAAAACAGTTTCTGTAGTGACCAAACATGCTATTGCAGCATAACCAGATGCTACTCCTTTGGCCATCGTAACCATATCTGGTTTTATATCAAAGTTTTGATATCCAAACCATTTTCCAGTGCGCCCAACTCCACACACTACCTCGTCAATATGCAATAAAATTTCGTATTTGCTACAAATTTCACCAATACGTTCCCAATAACCTGGAGGTGGCGTTATAACTCCACCGCCTGCTGTAACTGGTTCAAGACATAAGCCTCCAACCGTGTCAGCGCCTTCAGCCAAAATTACTTCCTCGATGGCGTCTGCTGCCTTGCGACCGTATTCCTCACCACTTAAATCCCATTGCGCTCTGTATTCTAGACAGTGTGGTACACGGATAAACCCTGGGGTATATGGACCATATTGTGCATTTCTCTCATCTTGTCCGCCGGCTGAAAGGGTAGAGATGGTTGTTCCGTGATAATCTCGATCTCGATATAATATTTTATTTTTCTTACCGCCGTATCGTTTGTGCGCAATCTGTCTGATCATCTTGAAAGCTTTTTCATTCGCTTCCGATCCAGAGTTACAATAATAAACTCGGCTTAAGCCTGGCATTTTTTCGATAATCTTTTCTGCAAAGATTGATCCAGGAATAGATCCGGCAGCTCCTGCGAAGTAGTTTAGCTTTACTAATTGATCACGTACTGCGTTTGCAATCCGCTCTCTTCCATATCCCACATTAACTGTCCATACGCCACCTGAAACGCCGTCTATGTGCTCTTTGCCGTTTTGGTCCCAAACTCGCATATCTTTACCTTCTACTATTATACGAGGTTCGTTTGTCTCAAACGGCTTGTGTTGAATTAGGTGGTGCCAAATGTGGGCACGATCAGCTTCAACTATTTTTGAAATATCATTATCACGAGGCGTTCCGTCCATGACCAAAATCCTTTACAATCTACCTTAAAATAACTTGAGCCTTATTTTTATTTGAATCAATAGTACCAGTTTAAATGTTAATTTATATCCAAAAACAACAATTTTAATAACTGTTTTTAAAATTAACGGATATTTTAGGCAGCGACACCCTTTTTAATTATTATTAAAGCTGACAAAATTACATCTGCGATAGCTCTACACTCGTCCTTACTTAGCCTTGATGGTAGCCTAACATCGCATGCCGTCATTAGCATCTTTCGTGTTTTTGGTAATTCAAAAGTTTCTGGTAAAAATTGCCAATTCCAAAACGCACGAGCATTATTTTTTGTACGTCCAAAAATCTGTACGTTTAGACTTGATTGAATTGTAATCTCTTCAAATAAATCAATCTCAGCTGAATTCATATCAACTAAATTAAATTGGATAGAGTCTGGAGCACGTTTTTCAGGCTCAAGCTTTGTGGGCACAGAAATCCAGGGAGACCTATTTAGAAGCCGCGCCGTAAAATCATGATTAATCCTACCTCTTTCAATTCTGCTATTAAGTTCGGGAAGTTGTGCATTAATTATAGCTGCTGATAAATTATTAATTCGCAAATTATAAAGTGGTAACTTGTTTTGCCATTTTTTGAAGCTGGCTTGGTTACCTTGGTGTTTCATCCAATTATGTTCATATGCACCAGACATTATAACTGCTTTTGCAAATAATTCCGCGTTATCGGTTATAAAGATACCACCTTCACCTGCGTTCAGCATTTTGTAGGATTGAAAAGAGAAGCAACCGATATCCCCAATAGTTCCAATTTTTTTTCCATTCCAAGTTGTACCAAGTGAGTGAGCCGCATCTTCAATCAAAGGAATTTTGGCTTTTTTGCATTCGGAAAGAATAACATCCATATCAGAAGTATGCCCCCTCATGTGACTGATTAAAACTGCATCTGCAACTTTAATTTTTTCCTTAAAATCGTTTAAATCAATTCTGTAATCGTTTCCACATTCGCAAAGGAATGGTATAAAATTAGCGTGTATGACAGAGGAAGGAACCGCGGCAAAAGTAAAAGCTGGCATAAGCACTCTTGCATCTTGGGAAAGATTTAGAGTTTTGAGTGCTAAAAATAGAGCTGCTGAGCATGATGATACTGCAAGCGCATAATGTGTACCCATTACTTTTGAAAACTCAATTTCTAATTTTTCAGCCGCCGAACCTTCTGAATTGTATCTGAAAAGATCTCCATTATTCATAAGTCTTACGATGTCAGACATGGCCTTTTCAGGTATAGGCTCAGCGTCTTTAACATTTGGAATATCAACCATATTTTTACCTTCGCCTATCTCGATTTAGTCAGTGTTAAAATATGCACTACTTTATAATTTGTTGGTAAAACTTTTTTCAGAAAAACCTTCGTTACATAGCTTAACTTCTTAGATCAAGTAATTTGAAATGCAAAATCAAAACTTATTATCTCTAGGAAAACCGCGGGGAGCCATTTTTCCAGCACTTGCTCTTCTCGATTTCCATTCACTTAATTCAGTTTCAGTCCTTGTCCGACCGGCTGGATCTAACCAACTTAGGCCCTCCTCAAAAGAAAATGTCGTCACATCAGAAAGGTCACCATCCTTATATTTCTGTAATCTGACTCCTTTGCCGCGTTGCATTATGGGGAGCTCGTCCAGAGCAAAAATTAAAACTTTTCTATTCTCACCTACAGTTGCCACATAATTGCCAATGACTGTTTTACAAACTGCAGCTTTTATAGTTCCTTTTACATTTAAAACCTGTTTTCCATTTCTAGTTTGTGCCAGTACTTCTTCCATAGGTACCACAAAACCATCACCTGCTGATGAAGCAACGATTAAACTTTCTTTCGGATTGAATGTGTGGATGCTAATAATATCACAATCATTTGGCAGATCGACCATTAATCTTAGAGGTTCTCCTGTTCCCCGCCCACCAGGTAAATTTGATGCTGGTATTGTATAAAAGCGGCCATTACTGCCAAATACTAGTACGCGGTCAGTTGTTTCTGCGTGGAAAATGATATTTGGACCATCGCCATCTTTAAACTTTAATTCCCTTTCCAGGTCGATATGGCCTGTCATCGCTCTTACCCAGCCCATTTTACTGCAAACTACCGTAATAGGCTCTTTTTCAATAAGTGCTTCGATCGGTACATCTTCGATCTCAACGTGTTCAGCAAATTTTGACCGACGTTTTCCACCAAAATAATCTTTCCCAAACTTTTTTTTCGTTTCTTTAATTTGTTCGGCAACGCGGTTCCATTGCTGATGTTCGTCCGCTAACAGATCTTCCAGCTCAACTCTTTCCTGCATAAGTGCGTCTCGCTCGCGCCTGAGCACTATTTCCTCAAGTCGCCGTAATGAACGAAGTCTCATATTTAAGATGGCTTCAACTTGGACCTCCGTAAGCTCACCTTCCAAACTTATTGGCGCAATATAGTCATTCTCGTCAGTTGCGCGATGATGGTGTATACTCCAGTCCTCGGCCATAAGAGCTATCTTGGGATCTTCGTCATATCGGATAATATCAATTACCCTGTCCAGGTTAAGGAATGCGATTATTAAACCTTCAAGAACCTCAAGCCGCTTATCAATTTTTTCAAGCCTGTGATTGGCTCGTCTGATTAAAACTTCACGTCGATGATCTAGAAATGCCCTAAGGACTTCTTTTAAACTACAAACTTTAGGCGTCACGCCATCAATTAATACATTCATATTGAGAGAAAAACGTATCTCTAAATCTGAATGCTTGAATAGTAAGCTCATTAAAACTTCAGGATCAATATTTTTTGATTTTGGTTCTAAAACTAGCCTGATGTCATCAGCGCTCTCATCTCTAACATCAGCCAATATTGGAGTTTTTTTAGTTTGTATCAATTCTGCTAATTTCTCGATTAGTTTAGATTTCTGAACTTGATATGGAATTTCTGTGACTATTACTTGCCATTGTCCTCTATCCAGTTTTTCAACTTCCCAGTTTGCCCGCAGTCTGAAAGACCCGCGGCCTGATTTGTAAGTTTCTGTGGTAGTCTCTAGGCTTTCAACTATGACGCCGCCTGTAGGAAAATCAGGTCCAGGAACAAAGTTAAGTAAAGTCTCGTCACGGGCATCTGGTTTTTTAATTAGGTGTAAACAAGCATCGCAGAGCTCTTCTATATTATGAGGTGGGATATTAGTTGCCATTCCTACCGCAATCCCACTGGACCCATTTGCAAGTAGGTTCGGGAATGAGGCTGGAAGTAGTACTGGTTCACTTAATGTGCCATCATAATTTTCTCTAAAATTAACAGCGTTTTCGTCTAAACCTTCCAACAAGGCTTCAGCTACAATCGTCATGCGTGCCTCTGTATAACGGCTTGCTGCGGGGTTATCCCCATCAATATTTCCAAAGTTACCCTGGCCATCAACTAGCGGATATCTGACGTTGAAGTCTTGTGCTAACCTTGCCATAGCATCATAGATCGCTGCATCGCCATGTGGGTGGTAATTTCCCATAACATCGCCTGAAATCTTTGCAGATTTACGAAAACCACCATTTGAAGCTAACTTTAGTTCACGCATGGCGTACAGGATTCTTCTGTGTACAGGTTTAAGCCCATCGCGAGCGTCGGGTAGAGCTCTGTGCATGATTGTTGATAGAGCGTAAGTTAAATAGCGGTCCCCGATTGCCCGCCTCAATGGCTCAGTTAAAATTTCGCCGATCTTGTGGTCATTATCTGTATCACTCATAGATGTTGTGATATATTGTGAAATTAGTGAGGTAAAGAAAACTATTTAAAAATTCGAGTTTTACTTGGAATATTTTTAACTTTAGAGAATTCGTTGATTTTAGTGTCAATTTTCATTTAAAATGAAGTTTTATTAATAGCATTAATTTGATCGAATTGGGAGTTTAAACGATTTGAAGAGTATTTTAATAACAGGCTGTTCTTCTGGAATTGGCTATGATGCAGCCTTTGGTTTAAAAGAAGCCGGCTGGAGGGTATTTGCCAGTTGTCGCTCTGAAAAAGACTGTAATCATCTTTCAAAAATGGGCCTTGAGACCGTACAGCTAGATTACACACGTGAAGGTTCCATAAAAGCTGCTGTTAATGAAGTGTTGGAAAAGACTGATGGAAAGCTGGGTGCACTTTTTAATAATGGAGCATTTGCATCTCCTGGAGCAGTTGAAGACCTCCCGACTGAAGCTTTACGACAGATATTTGAAACCAATTTCTTTGGCTACCATGAATTAACTAGAAGAGTTATTCCTGTGATGAGAAGGCAAGGCTATGGTCGTATTGTGAACTGTTCTTCAGTACTGGGGTTTGTCACTTTACCTTGGCGGGGTGCTTATAATGCGTCTAAATTTGCTCTTGAGGGATTAACTCACACCCTAAGGATAGAAATGCGTGGTTCACCAATAAAAATAATTCTGATTGAGCCAGGCCCTATCACCTCAGATATCCGTAAAAACGCAATACCGCATTTTGAAAAGTGGATTGATTGGGAAAAATCAGTTCTTTCCGAAAAATATAGAAAAATATTCATTCCGAGGCTTTATAAAGATGGTAAAAAAGACAGATTTGAACTGCCAGCAAGCGCAGTTACAAAAAAACTTATACATGCTTTGGAGACAAAATCTCCTAAGGCTTCCTACTATGTGACCACATCTACATATTTAGCCGCTTTTTTAAAGAGGATCTTACCAACAGAATTTATGGATAGACTACTTGCAAAAGTATAATTTGGATTAACTTTAAATCAATAAGTATAATTTAGAAACAAACATCAAAAAATTTGGTGTGGTAACATCAGGAACAAAAATGGCGTCTGACCCTTTATTTGTGCTAGTGATTATTTCTATGGCTGTCGTTGCAATCGTTCTTTTGACTGGGATTGGTGGCTTTGGGCGAGGTGGTGAATTTAATAAGAAATATGCAAATAAAATTATGCGATTGAGAATAGTTGCACAGTTTTTTGCTGTTATATTAATATTAGCCTTTGTTTATTTTAGCGGAGCTGGAAATTGATATGGTAATTTTGAATAAAATTTACACAAAAACTGGAGATAGTGGTGAAACGGCACTTGGAAACGGTGCCAGGGTGGCCAAATTTTCTCTGAGAGTTGAGTCCTATGGCACTGTAGATGAATTAAATTCCCAAGTGGGAGTTTCGCGCCTACACTCTAACGGAGAGATGGATCAAGGCCTTATGAGTATCCAGAATGATCTTTTTGATCTAGGCGCTGATTTATGTCGTCCTAACTTTGAAAAAGATAAAGACGAAGAATATCCTCCGTTGCGAATTATTCCTAGTCAGGTGATTAGGCTAGAGAATGAGATTGATCAAATGAACCAGAAATTGGAGCCACTGAAAAGCTTTATCTTACCTGGAGGTTCGACTCTTTCTGCTTATTTGCATGTTTGCAGAACTGTAGCAAGGCGCGCGGAAAGACTGAGTTTTGAACTTGCCACGATGGAAGAGATAAATCCAAGTTCGATTAAATTTTTAAATCGGCTTTCTGATTGGTTCTTTGTGGCAGCAAGATTGGCAAATAATAATGGTTTAGACGATGTTCTTTGGGTTCCTGGCGCGAATAGATGATTATTTTTAGTTTAAAATGAAACTAGGCGGCGTTGAATTATCTTGGTGTGACGATTTTGACCTGTTTAATACCAATACAAAATTATAAATATCATTACACGTTGGACCACGAGTCGCCATTGCGGCTATCAAAACAGGAGTAACTGATTATGAAAGTCTTGGTGCCCGTAAAGCGCGTCATCGACTATAACGTCAAAGTTCGTGTGAAGGCAGACGGAAGTGGTGTTGATCTGGCAAATGTAAAAATGTCAATGAACCCATTTGACGAGATTGCGGTTGAGGAAGCAATTAGATTAAAGGAAGCCGGTAAAGTCGAAGAAGTAATCGTCGTTTCAATTGGAGTTGAAAAGTGTCAGGAGACCCTTCGGACGGGTTTAGCCATGGGTGCCGATCGAGCAATTTTAGTCAAAGCTTCTGATGATGTACACAATGATGTGGAACCGCTAGCTGTCGCTAAGATACTTAAAGCAGTCGTCGAACAGGAAAACCCAGGCTTAGTGATATGTGGGAAGCAGGCTATCGATAATGACCTGAATGCTACAGGGCAAATGCTCGCTGCATTAATGGGCTGGTCTCAGGCCACTTTTGCATCTGAACTGACTGTTGAAGGCGAAACTGCAATAGTAACCCGGGAAGTAGATGGCGGTTTGCAAACGCTAAAGGTACGAATGCCTGCGGTAGTTACTGTTGATTTACGTTTGAACGAACCACGGTATGCTTCATTACCTAATATAATGAAAGCAAAAAAGAAACCTTTAGACATTAAGTCTGCTGAGGATTTTGGTATTGATGCCAGTCCCCGTCTAGCAGTCGTAAAAACGGGTGAACCCGACGCTAGAGCTGCGGGAATTAAGGTTGAATCAGTTGATGAACTTGTTGTTAAATTAAAAGAATTAGGGGCGGTATAATGGCTGTTTTATTATTAGCAGAAATGAATGGAACTGAATTATCACTAGATGCTACTGCAAAAGCCGTCACTGCAGCAAAATCTTTGGGAGAGGTTACAATATTATGTGCGTCATCCGGCTGTGATGGGGCTGCATCTGCAGCTTCTCAGATTGATGGTGTTTCTAAAGTGCTCTGTGCAGATGACGACGCTTATGGAAATGGATTGGCCGAACCGATAGCAGATCTAGTCGTTGCTCTTTCATCAGATTTTGAACACATAGTAGCGGCAGCGACAAACTCATCGAAAAATATACTCCCTCGTGTTGCGGCTTTGCTAGATGTAATGGTGATTACAGATTCAACAAATGTTGTCGATGGCAGTACGTTTGAGCGTCCAATTTATGCAGGAAATGCTATACAGACTGTAAAGTCCTCGGATAATATAAAAGTAATTTCTTTCCGAACAGCAAATTTTGAAGCCGCTGAGACTGCAGGGCCTGCTCTAGTTGAAAAAGTTCCTGCTGCTGCAAACCCTGGTTTGTCCGAATGGATAGAAGATAAAGTACAAGCATCCGATCGGCCTGAGCTGACATCTGCTGGTATTGTTGTTTCAGGTGGACGTGGTGTCGGCTCTGAAGATGATTTCGCAATGATTGAAAAATTAGCAGATAAGCTTGGAGCAGCTGTAGGTGCTTCTCGTGCAGCTGTAGATAGTGGATATGCACCAAATGATTGGCAAGTTGGACAAACTGGAAAAGTTGTTGCTCCAGACCTTTATCTTGCTGTTGGTATATCAGGCGCGATTCAACATTTGGCCGGGATGAAAGACTCCAAGATAATTGTCGCAATTAATAAAGATGAAGAGGCGCCAATTTTTCAAGTTGCTGACTTTGGATTAGTAGCTGACTTATTTGAAGCTGTTCCAGAACTTACGGATAAATTATCAGGTTAAAATTAAGGGCGGTCTTCTATAAAAATACCGCTTTTAATAAAAAGCTTTTTATTAATCCACTTTTGCAAAAATTAGTTTATGTGTAGAGTTAGAATTTCCTTTTGTTGGACATAAAATTGGACGCAAAAACAACACTAAATGGTTCATTAATAATGCATGGTACTTGTGTAGATCTTAAAGGCTCTGGGATCTTAATTGTTGGACGTTCAGGCGCAGGTAAGTCAAGCCTAGCCGTTGGTTTACTCGCTTTGGGAGCATCATTAGTTGCGGACGACCAATGTGAATTAGTTAGTAAAAATGATGGAATTCGAATTTCCAAACCAGCTGCTTTGCCAAATAGTATCGAAATGAGAGGTGTTGGGTTGGTGTCTGTTCCCATGAGTATTCAAACAAACCTTGATTGGGTTGTAAATTTGGACGAAGTTGAAACAGAGCGCATGCCAAATCGGAAATTTACGAACATTACAGGTTATAGGGTTCCCATAATTTTTGGAAAAAATATGGACGATTTAGCGTCGCGAATATATGTTTTAGTAAGTAGCGCAGTATCTTGAATTAAATATGTGGGTGAATTGGCACTATCTAAAGAAAAGAAAAAGACACGATTAATACTGGTTTCAGGTCCGGCGGGAGCTGGTCGTACAACCGCTATTCGATCATTGGAAGATTTGGGATTTGAGGCTATTGACAATCTCCCGCTAGATTTAGTTCAATCTGTTTTGAAGCCCGGAAAAACGAGCGAAAATATTGCAATAGGCCTCGATACACGGGGCCGTGATTTTTCTGTAGAGGGGTTATTAGGTTTGCTAAAATCTCTCTCTGTACTTAGTCATGTTGACTTTGAATTGTTATATATCTCCTGCACGATGGAAGTTCTATTGAGAAGGTATTCTGAGACTCGTCGCCGGCATCCACTTGCCAATGGAAAGTCTCCTCACGAAGGAATAGAAAAAGAACTTATGCTGCTTGAACCAATCCGTAATAAAGCTGATATTTTAATTGAGACTTCTGAGCTGACGCCACATGATTTAAAAGCTAACATAAAAAAACTCTTTTTAAATTTTAAAGCTAATTTACTTTCGATATCGTTAAAGTCTTTTTCATACAAAAGAGGGCTGCCACGAGGAGCCGATATTACTTTGGATTGTAGGTTTTTAAAAAACCCTCATTGGCAAGACGAATTCAGAAAAAAAACAGGCTTAGAGCCCGATGTAAGCAAATTTGTAGCCAGTGATCCCAAATTTCCGGAATTTATTGAAAGGGTGACGAAATTGCTGTTATTTTTGCTACCGTTGTTTAAAGAAGAAGGCAAAAGTTCAGTTGAGATTGGATTTGGTTGCACCGGTGGTATGCATCGGTCCGTTGCTATCACGGAAACTGTCGCAAAGGAGCTTGTAGATTCAGGATGGAATGTGTCAATAAAACATAGAGAAATTGAACGGTTAGGTCTTTAATTGCTATTTGGCTGAGGAAAAACTTTTGATTGGTATTGTAATTGTTGCTCACGGTGGTCTAGCGCAAGAATATCTTGCAGCGCTTGAGCACGTTGTTGGTAAGCAGTTGGGTATAACAGCAGTATCAATTAAAAATGATGACGACAGACAATCGAAACAGAATGAAATTTGTCTGGCGGCCGATAGTGTAGACAGAGGATCTGGTGTTGTCGTAGTTACTGACATATTTGGTGGGAGCCCATCCAATTTAGCAATGCTGGCTTGCCGTCCTGATGACCGCCGGATAGTCTATGGAGCAAACCTACCTATGCTATTAAAATTAGCTAAGACCAGAAACTTAGCCATTGACGAGGCAGTTAATGCAGCACTTTGTTCGGGCCGGCAATATCTAGATACAAAAAATATTCCAAACAGCGGTTAATTAATGTCAATTTCTTCCCATGTATTTACAATAATAAATGATAAGGGTCTTCATGCTCGTGCTTCAGCTAGATTTGTTGAAGTGGTAGAAAATTTTGAGTCTGATGTCATAGTAGAAAAAGACGGTTTGGAAGCGTCAGGTAGTAGCATTATGGGTCTTCTCATGTTAGCTGCATCAAAGGGAACTACGATAACAGTTACGTCCAATGGAAATGACTCGGAAGAATTGACTCTGGCACTAGACAATTTGATTAAGTCCAAATTTGGTGAAGATAGCTAGGTGGAAAATTAGGTTGAATAGTATAAATCAAAAACTGGACTAGCCTTTGGAAAATGATCAAGATCCTGATACGCCTTATGATCGAAAAAAACTTTCTTATGCAAGTACGTTCTCAAACCGTGTGCAAAAAAATACAATTAAAGCTCTAGAATTATTAACTGGAAAATTACGTCTTCTAAGAAAGGTAAGGCAGTTTGAAAAAATGGGTATTCCGGTTGGTCAGCCTTTTTGGAAACAGGCTTTGGATGTGCTTGGTATCGATTTACTTACCAAACAAGGTGAAATCACTAAAATTCCTAAAGAAGGCTCTCTAGTGATTACAGCTAACCACCCGCATGGTTTGGTTGATGGAATGGTGCTAGCTGAATTAATTGGAAAAGTACGAACTGATTATAAAATACTGACCAGATCACTTCTAACTGGAGTGAAACAAATCGATCAATTTATGATTCCAGTTCCTTTTGATCATGAAGAAGATGCTCTGAAAAAAAGTCTAGGAATGCGAAAAAGCGCAATGGATCATCTTGAAAATGGTGGAGTGATTGTTATTTTTCCATCTGGAAAGGTTGCATCATCGGAAACTATGTTTGGTGATGTTGTCGAAGGTGATTGGAACCCATTTACTGCTAAGTTGATTCAAAAATCTGGTGCGAATGTGTTACCAATTTTTTTCCCAGGATCCAATTCGCGAATTTACCAAATTGCAAACCAAATATCCGCCACTTTAAGGCAAGGACTTTTAATTTATGAAGTTGTACATGCAATGAATAAACCACAAAATCCTGTGGTTGGAAGTTTAATAAAGCAAGACGAAATCTCTCCTTGGAAGAGTGACCCTCGTGGCTTTATGCGTTGGTTACGAGAAAGAACTTTGTCACTGGGTTCTTAAAGCTAAGCCTATCTAGATGGCACTGGTTTAGCGCCGTTATAATCATAAAAGCCCCGCTTGGTTTTTCTGCCTAACCATCCAGCTTCGACATATTTAGTCATTAGTGGGCACGGTCGGTATTTTGTATCCGCAAGTCCTTCATGGAGAACATTCATTATAGCTAGACATGTATCCAATCCAATAAAGTCAGCAAGCTCTAAAGGGCCCATCGGGTGATTTGCTCCAAGTTTCATAGATGTATCAATTGCTTCTACAGAGCCCACTCCCTCATATAATGCATAAACAGCTTCATTAATCATTGGCATAAGAATTCGATTTACAATGAAGGCAGGGAAATCCTCTGCGCTAGCCGCTATTTTTCCTAGTTTTTCAACTACTTGTAGACAACTTTGATAGGTATCTTCGTTTGTAGCTATGCCTTTAATTAATTCAACTAATTGCATTACGGGAACTGGGTTCATAAAGTGAAAACCCATGAACTTTTCTGGTCTATCAGTACAGCTAGCTAAACGTGTTATCGAAATGGAAGAAGTATTGCTCGCTAGTATAGTGTGTGGCTGAATATGCGGTAATAGTGAATTCAAAATCTTCTGTTTTATTGGTTCATTCTCGGTAGCTGCTTCAATAACCAAGTCGACATCATTGAATTCCTCAAATGACATCGTATAGCTGATCGACTTTAAGGCAGCGTTACTTTCTTCTATGGAAATTTTTTTGCTATTGACCTGTCTTTCCAAATTATTTTTTATGTTATGTGGGGCGTTTTCGAGGGTAGTCTTATCAATATCATTTAGAACAACATGGTACCCACCAAGTGATAGTACGTGCGCTATTCCATTTCCCATTTGTCCTGCGCCAATCACGCCAACTTTTTTAATCTGCATATGTGCCTCACATTTAATTGTTACAATGGTATTATATTGTTGCTACTTGTTACAAGGTGTCTCTTCGCTCCAAAATAATTTTTGTAAGTACTTGATCAACACATCAAAAAAGCATACCCATCCTACGTGATAGGGGTATAGCTCAGTTGGTAGAGCGACGGTCTCCAAAACCGTAGGTCCCGGGTTCGAGTCCCTGTGCCCCTGCCAAAATAATCGCTGAGTAACAGTGACTTATGAAAGCCCTTTTTGGGGTTTTTTCTTTTTTACCCTCTGTGGCAACCTTTGTGACAACCGCTTTAACCAAAAATTCAGCTATTGCTTCAACTGTCTAGATTTGCATGAATACCAATAAGAGACTTTTAACTGTCATATTTATTTATATCGGTGTCCCAAGAAAAGATTACAGTTGGTAAAATGTTTCCTGTATCTTTATTGCAGTTAAATATTAGGGAAAGAATGTCAGTTTTAAGTGAGTGTGGTGGTCAGTTTCCATAATGTCAAAATCGAACCACCAAAAATATTTGAGAAAATTAAATGATGAATATGAACTCATCCGCCCAATAGATAATCCAATAACCAAATGTGATGTTCTTCGTTTCAAACGATACGAATATACAACTCATTCAATTGAGAAAATCGGGGATCGCATAAAAGACAATCTCAATTCTTCTCTGATTACTGGTGATATTAAGAGGAAATACCCAAGTGGACATCCACGATGGAAAAGAGAGTTATTTGGATATTGCGTTCCTGCTTCCTTTGCACTTCTTTTCTTTATGGATACGGACAGACTTCATCCCTTTACCGGTTCAGATCCTGATGGGGAGAACCATTGGTGGTTGGAGGACGTGAATACAAACCAAAGGTTTGATCTTACAAGTGCCCAATATTCGAAGAAGGAACTAGAGTTTGTTTATGGCACGGGAAGACCAAAAAAACTGTATTCGTTTCAAGGCAGACCGCAATCAAGGTTTATGGACTTGATGGAACTGGTTCAGTCCAACACAAGGAGATCCATTATTTTCGAGTGAGTATGGTGTGTTTTTCTACAACATGAAAACTCCAAAAAAAAAAGTGGTAGTTTAGTTTTGAATTGCCTAAACTGCGTGGTTTTGTATGAATACAAATATGAGACTTATTGCTACAAGAAAGGTCGGCGGATGTCTGAACTAAGTCGACTGAAGCCTGATCCTATCCCAACCATCCATCCGGTCCCAGAATATGCAGCCGACACTGCGCTCACAGCTGTCTACGAACGCACCAAAAGTGGTTGTGGTGTGCCGTGGATGGGTGTCGTTGCGATGGCCTTTGCGCATTATCGAGAATTCTATAACTGTCTTTGGCAAGCGATGGAGCCAGTCGTGGTGACAGAAGCCTTTGCGGATGCCTGTAAGAAACTCCGCTTTGTAGCTGAGAAAGAGGCAGCATCCCTTAGCCCTGTTACAATTTGCTCAAAGTTAACAAAATTGGGTTATGATGATCGAGAGATTGAAGAGATCAAGAATTGCAATGAGGTCTTTTCGTCCGGCAACATGCCTTACGTTCTCATGGCGACTTTGGCGCGTCTCTTGTTGGAAGGGCATTTGTGGGAAGGCAAAGGCCCCATGCAAACGCACGATGCACCTAGTATAACTGTCAAGAAGCCGGCGCTGATTGAGCTGCATCACGCGGATCCGACTATTGCCGCACTTTATGCAGATATTCGCCAGACGCTTGGTTTGCCCTTCGTCAACACTGACTATCGCGCCTTTGCAAGATGGCCGAGCTACTTCAATTCTGCATGGACTGATCTACGATCGATTCTTCTAAGGGAAGAATATGAACACGCTGTCCAGCGTGTGCACGATACTGCCGTATCGCTAGCGGGCGGGTTGCCTAACTTATCCGGAATTATACCGCAGCAGCTAATCGGCTGTGCTGAACAAGATGGACAACTAAACGAAGTCCTGTCTGTGGTAAGGTTGTTTCAATGGCTTTTGCCTGGGCTTGTGGTTAACGTGGCTGTATTTAGGCATCAGCTTCTATGACCCAACTACTGATTTTTACAGCAATCTCTCAGCATTAGGAAATATCCAACATGTCAATTTATCTAATTAGACACGCTCAATCAGCCTTCAATGCCGTTTACGGTCCAGATAAGCCAGACCCCATGATATTCGATGCACCTATTACAGAACTGGGAGAAACTCAGGCTAAGCAGGCTCGCAGGGAAGTCGAAAAGCTTGATATTAAAAGCGTTATTGTTTCGCCGTTCACGAGGACATTGCAAACAGCTCAGTTAATTTTTGAAAATAAATTTCCGTTCCAAATTAACGCGGCAGTGCGAGAGCAACTCGTCAACAGCTGCGATGTAGGAAGCCCACCTCATAAACTTGCTCAAGATTTCCCCCACCTCAATTTTAATCATCTGGATGAATGTTGGTGGCATGAAGGAGAAAAAGATTATCGTGGGATTTCAGTCGAGCCTGAAGAGGTTTTGATGGAGAGGGCGGACAGGTTTGTCGATTATATTAAGCGCGAAGGTATCCACTCCACAGCAATTGTCTCACATGGTAATTTCATTCGCGCGTTGACTGGAATTAAACCCAAAAACTGTGAAGTCATACAATTTAACAATTGCTAGAGTAACCTTATACTTCACATTCGCTCCTAATTTTTTGTATCAGTACAGCCTTTTGTTAGGTAATTTTTTTAGCATTGTTCAGCTAAGGTTCTGCGGAGTTCTGGTTTCAGCTCGTATATTCATCCAATTCGCGCCCAACACAACCAATGCTCCGACAAAGACCTGCCATTCCAGACCCTCGTTATACAGCCATACCCCGACCACTGAGACCATCGGTAGGCGCAGAAATTCAAATGGGGTCACAACAGTTGCTGGGGCCAGTAGCAATGCAGAAGTAATACAGAAATGTGCACATAACCCACAAACCCCGATCAAGGTAACCCAGCCCCATTCTGTGCCCTGCGGCACGTCTATTTGCCCGTCATACCCGGCCATAATCAGCCCAAACAGTGCCTGCAGAATTACCAGCCAGAACAGGATACAGGTGATTGTGTCTGTGCGGGTTAACAGCTTTGTGGCAATGGTTGCTCCGGCAAAACCAACCGCACAAAGGGCAGCGGCAATCAGCTCAGGCGGCAGCGCGGAAAAATCGGGCCGTACCACAACAAGAATGCCAAAAAATCCAATTGCTGCTGCAGAAAAGCGGGTCAATGTTAGCTTTTCAGATAAAATTAATGGGGCAAATATGGCTACCCATAACGGTGTTGAAAATTCAAACACAAATAATTGTGATAGCGGCACATAAATTACCGCAAAGAACCACAAATTCTGCCCAGCAAAGTGAAAGACATTCCTTATCAGATGCAACCCCATACGCTTTGTTGAAATCTGCTGCCATGTGCCGGCATAAACAGCGACGGTCAGCACAATCATGATGCCGATCAATGACCGGTAAGTCATGATTTCAAAAGTATCCAGTCTGTCGGCCAGCGATCTACCCGAAATAGCCATTACTGTGAAAGACAGCATCGCCCCGGTCATCCACATACCCGCCCTTAACGGGGCCGATAGGCCGAAGAGCCCGGTCAAGATACGCCTCTTTTTACCAGAGCCACTGCAAAAATTGATACAATTGCTTCTGGCAAATCTTTTTCCATATTAATTTCGAGACTGAGCATTCACAAATCTATTGAAGCCATTCAATTCCTGAGTTTCAGTTGCAACGTTAAGTAAAACTTTCATTCTTTATGTAAATAATACACATCAAAGGTGTACATAAATTTGGAAAGGCAAACAATGGCTGAAGATGGTGTAAAGTTAATTAAACCCGGTATGAAATATGAAGGTGCGCAAGGGGTAACATACGATGCTGGCGTATCAAGAAATACGGCAGGGGCTGAGAAGGTTTGCATGAATGTTTTGCCGATGCCTCCAGGTGTGAAATCAAAGCCTCACATACATCGTGGTATTGAAACCATCGCCTATATGCTCGAAGGCGAATGTACGCTATTTCATGGAGAGCAGCTTGAGAACCAAACTCTCATAAAACAGGGTGAACAGATATTCATTCCAGATAATGTTCCCCATGCACCTTATAATTTAAGTAGTGAAAAGTGTGTATGGATTGTTGTTCACTCATCGGGCGACGATCAAGATGAATTAATACGCACAACTAATCTGGATTATGTGTTAGAGAATTATAAATAATTCATTATTAGTTGGAAACGCGCCTTCGTTTTAAATATGCGTTACATTTTTATAATAGTAGTGGCCTTTGCCCTTATTGCTTTTAATTATATAAAAAGCTTTAACGAAGTTGCTGCAGAAGCTTCAGGCATAGAGATTGATAGCCGCGCTGTTTCTGTTTTACGCGGTAATGTAACTCATGTTCGAGATGGCGATACTTTTGAAGTAAAGGGAACACCGGTACGCATAGCAGCCTTGGATTGCCCTGAAAATAGCACAAGCTCAGGACAAAAAGCTACACGATGGGCCAAGCAATTTACAGGTAAGCAAGCTGTTTGTGAGCTAACTGGTGCGAAGTCCTATGATAGAGTTGTTGGCTATTGCTCAATTGAAGGTAAAGATTTTGCTCAAGTAATGGTTGAAAATAAGTTATGTAAATTTTGGCTTAAGTATGATGTTTGGAACAGGTATTAAAACGAAGGAAAGTTGAAATGGCGGGTATGATTAATTGCATGAGATTTAAGCCTAAAGCTAGACAGGCAGAGGCTTTATTTAAAGCGTATGCTGAATATATCAGAGATTACCCTTTTGACGACATAATGCATAAAATTATCGATTTAGGTGATGGAGAATTCGCCCTGATAGGTATCCATCAAAGTGTTGATAGTTTTATTGATATTATGAATAGGGATAATCGTGTAAGCCAAATTATGCGGCAATATGTGGAACCTTACGACGATGGAGAGAGCTTTCATTCTTTCTCAGGTCCAGTTGTTAATTGCGACGATTACCTCTGAGGTTTATTCTGCGCCGCGACAATTTGTTTGTCGTATACGATAAATAGTTGGCTAACTGATACGTAACAAACAAAAATAGGATATTTTATGTTTAAATTAATTAAGATTTTGTTGCCCGTCTTATTCATTGCGGGTTGTGGAATGAAACCGTCGATTGAGGATGCCAAACTTTCTAATAGGAATTTTTCTCTGGAAGAGTTTTTTGAAGGGGAAACAAAAGCATATGGACAATTCCAAGATGTTTTGGGGAATGTATCGAGACGGTTTACAGTCAATATTAAAGGTTCTTGGGATGGTTCAAATCTAGTTTTAGTTGAAGATTTTAAATATGATGATGGTTCGGAAGAACAACGTATTTGGAAATTGGCCAAGAATAATGGGAATATATGGGTAGGTTCTGCCGAAGGTGTTGTTGGGGTTGCTGAAGGGAAGACATCGGGTGACATGTTCTACTGGGCTTATACAATAGATTTGCCCACCCCTAGCGGTGAGAGAAGAGTATCATTTAAAGATTATATGTGGATGTTATCTGACGATAGAGTTTTGAACAAAGCATATATGTCAAAGTGGGGCCTGCCACTCGGAGAAGTTACCATTATGTTTGAAAAAGATTTGTGAATCTGGCGCTCTTTAAGGCGAGCGCGTAAGGTAATATTTGCAAAAACTTTTAACATAGATAATCATACGTTTAATTATAACTGTTTGAAATTTTTATGTCACCTTTTGTTACAACGATTAATTGGGAGGTTTGCTTATGAGCATTCAATTGGCCCCACGACCAAAAAACGAAGAGAGACGAGCGGTTGCGGTAAAGCGCACTGGGCTAATAGATAATAATCAAGATGATAATTTTTCCATTTTTTGTGACCTTGGCAGAGAGTTAACTGGCTTTGAATATGCTGCGTTCAGCTTGTTTGACGAAAATTTTCAATGTAAAATTTCTGCAACTGACGGTACAGCAAATGATAAAAGCGATCGTGACGAATTTAATGTTTGTTCTTATGTTTTACTGAGCTCAGAGCCTACACTTATACATGATTTGTCAAAACACTCAAAATGGAAAACTCATCCCAAAATAGTTTCTGGAGAGGCAAAATATTTGGGCTATGCCGGTTTTCCAGTCATAAATAAAGATAACTATGCATTAGGGACGTTATGCTTGTTAAACGGTGACCCGCTATCTCTTAATGAAAAACAAATTGAGCTTATTAAAGGCTTAGCAGAACGGATTGCACACCAAATTGATTTGCAAACTGATCAAAAAGAAACAACATCTGAATCTATGCAGCAGGCCATTAATAAATTTTTAAATCGAGTAACTGGAAATGATTTGAATTTACTTAATAAATTTCTGAATGTTTGTTCCGGAAAAATAGTATCTGAAAAAGAATTAGTGCAGTTAAAAGAAATCGATTTAGCAAAAAAAGATCCTTCAGGTGAAGTTGTATTAACTGAAAGTGGCAAGACACTTCTTTCTGAAATGAAGCTGCAACCTAAAGTTATGAAAAGAAATGTTATTGATACGGATGGCAGACCAACTTTCCTCGACGATTTGCTTGGGGAACTTTAGATGTTTGCAAGAATTTTTGAATATAAATTTAATAATTTGGAGCAAGCAAAAGTTGCTGCCAACCACTGCTCAATGGAACTTGGTGATAAGATTGATAAATTCAATATCCAGTCATTAAGTATAACCATTGGAAAATGCGCAAGCTTATCTATTGTCGCAAAATTTGATAACAATAGTGATCTTCAAAAGTTTGAAAAATTTGCTCTTGCTCTTCTTCAGCAATTACGAAAAACATTTACCTTCAAGGAAGGTGGGTTTCCTGGAGTTACCATTTTTAACTATGAGGGTGAGGCTTCTTTAGAGCGCATAAAAGTAAGCTGATACACTGAAGATTTTTTTATTGTAATCTATCAGCTTAATTACATCTCCAAAACGTGGGGAACCTTTTTGGGGTATAAATTGATTATTCGAATTAGTATCGTACTGGTGTTTACGTTAATTTTCGTCAATTTCGGTAAAACAGTAGCTGCAAACTGTTATTCTGCGTCTGTAAACACGATTGGAACTTCTAGTCCTTGCACTGGCATGTTGATTGTTGATTTTAATATGTTGCAAACCGCTGTGAACACCGGAACGCATGCAATAGCGGGGCCAGATGGAGCATCCTACACTTTAACTGATTCCGCTAAAAATATTTTTACTGGGCAGTTAACAACACTAGAAAATTTATTTCGTTTTAAGAATTTTAACGGTAATATTAACTATTGGGATGTCAGCAATGTAAGAAGTCTTGAGACAACATTCCGTGACAATGGTGTTTTTACTGGAGATATTTCATCATGGGATGTCTCCAATGTAACAAACATGCGTGAGACATTTCGTTCGGCTCTTTTCAACGGCGATATAACTTCTTGGGACGTTTCTAGCGTAACCAATATGGAGCTCACGTTTTATAGAGCAAGATATTTTAATCAGAATATCTCTTCATGAAACGTTTCGAATGTTTCGAAGTTCGTTCGGACTTTCCATGAAGCCACAAAATTTAATCAAGAAATCAGATCCTGGTCTGTAAAATCTGGCGCAAATTTTAGCCAAATGTTTAAAGCAGCCCCGCGGATGAGAGGTGCTCCCTATTATGCGCCTGACACTCCTAACGCTGCTTGGTTTACTGCGCCTGACACGACGGCTCCGACGTTAAGTGGTGTGAGTATATCTTCAGATAACTCTACATCATCGAAGGCTGTTCCCAATGATGTTGTGAGTTTGACGTTTACAGCCAGTGAGACGATATCATCACCAACGGTGACTTTTTCATCAGGTGGCGCCTCTGTTAATGGTACGGTTACTGTTCAAAACACAAGCGCGAATACATGGACGGCGTCCTAGTGGGATCCCCGGGTACCGAGCTCG
>JGI24920J38491_100218_pt1 | contig 28881 bp, 29 predicted proteins | sample LinPFosmplate8_FD_38491 | JGI IMG/M metagenome (IMG submission 38491)
TCGAGCTCGGTACCCGGGGATCCCACAACAGCTTGGCTAGGTATTGACGAAGCCCTTGCACAAGTTCAAGGCGATCCCAATCAGACAATCCTTCAAACGCTTATAAAGTGGACGCCTTTGATGTTTTTTGGGCCACCTAACGAATTCGGAGGTTTTGTCTTAAACATCACAGTGAGCTTTATCGCCATGGCAATGGGAACTTTCATGGGGTTATGGGTAGGTATTGGCCAAGTTTCGCCAAACAAAATCATAAGGAGAGCTTCTTGGCTAACCACTCAGCTTTTTAGAAATTCTCCATGGCTAGTGCTCTTATTTTATTTCATGTTATTACTTCCATACACAGTGGAAATCGGGGGTACAAGATACGATATACCTGGCTGGATTAAAGCTACTTTCGCACTCTCTCTGCCAATTATGGCCAATCTATCGGAAATAGTGAGAGGTGCAATAAATTCTATACCTACTGGACAATGGGAATCTGCACAAAGCCTTGGTTTCACCCGTAGACAGATACTGTGGCAAATTATCTTGCCCCAGTGCATTAAGCGTATGATTCCGCCTTGGATGAACTGGTATTGTATTCTCACAATGGCTACGCCATTGATATCGATTCTTGGTGTTAATGACGGTATGACCCTTACCCAACATGCACTGGCAGCGGAAGCCCGTAGCGAGTTTTTGATTCCAATGTATCTTTGGCTGATGACTTGGTTTTTCATTTACAGCTATCCGATTGCACTATATACTCAGCGTTTTGAAAGACGCTTTACGATAACTACCTGACACTTAATAATATGAATACACCCACTTGGAATTCAACACAACCAATAGTATCGCTAAAAGACGTACATAAATCTTTTGGTGATTTAGAAGTACTAAAGGGCATCACTTTCGATGTAATGAAAGGAGAAGTTATTTGTATTATTGGACCATCTGGATCAGGAAAATCTACACTTATTCGCTGCATTAATGCCCTCAATGATATTCAGTCAGGGTCGATAAAATTTCAAGGACAGGAGGTACACGACCCTGAACTCGACAAACTAGAGTTGCGCAAAAAGGTTGGTATGGTTTTTCAGCAATATAATCTCTTCCCTCACAAGACTGCTCTGGAAAATGTCATGATGGCACCAATCAAAGTGCTAAAACAGAATCAAGATGAAGCTGAAAAGATGGCACGAGCATTAATTAGAAAAGTTAGACTAGTGGGTAAAGAAGATAGCTATCCTGGGGAATTGTCTGGGGGACAACAACAGCGAGTAGCTATTGCCCGATCTCTTGCAATGAGCCCCCATATAATGCTCTTTGACGAAATCACCGCAGCACTCGATCCTGAAACCGTTAAAGAAGTTTTGGTTACAATCAAAGAGCTAGCCGCGGAAGGCATGACTTGTATCCTGGTTACCCATGAAATGGGTTTTGCAAAAGAATTAGCTGATCATATCTATTTTACTGATAATGGAGTAATCGTTGAACATGGACCACCAAATGAATTTTTTAATGAAGCCAAAGACCCTCGAACTAAAGAATTCTTAAGTCAAATTTTGTAAAAGATATTTCTGTGGGTAATTACTAAATAAAAACAATAGAGGAAAATCTAAGGTTTATTAAACTTGTTTTTAATTATGAAATAACGAGATATTTGAAAATTCCTCTAACAACTCATCATAATTGATGTGGATACCAGATTTCACTAACCATTCGCCACGTTTGATGTGACCATTAATTGATCTACTGTCTAAGGCGTAAATAATGGTCGCAAGTCTTCCCTCATCGCTCACTCTATTCATTAGTGGTGATCTACCATCAACAATGAGAGCATCAAAATCATCTCCTACCTCAAAAAAATTACAAGCATCTTTTCCTGTGGCTTGTCTACCGTTATCAATTATGGTTTGAAAAGCGAGCTCTGCACTGTCACCTGGCTGACCATTTAGTAAAACATTGCGTTCTTGCTTGATTAAGCGCTGACCATAGTCCAACAACCGAACTTCTTCGAAAGGGTTGAGAGTAATATGTGAATCAGATCCAATACACCACCTGCCACCTGCCTTTATATACTCTGATATAGGGAAAAAACCATCCCCTAAATTGCCTTCGGTTGATGGACAAATAACAACATTGGCGTTTGCTCTGATAATAGCATTCATTTCATCATTTGTAATATGAGTACTATGAACTAAATGGCAATTAGACCCAACCTCGGTTTCAGTTGTAAGCCACTCAACTGGCCTTGCTCCCAAATATTTAACACAAGCGTCGACCTCTCTCATCTGCTCAGAGATATGCAAATGACAGGGGAGATGTACATTGTAAGAAATGATTTCTTTTATTTCTTTAGCTGTAGCTGCCCTCATAGAGTGAAGTCCATAACCAATTGTTACCTCACTGTTGCTGGCGTATGTAGAACTCAATGACTCAATATGCTTGAAATAGCTATCTATTGATGAGAACTGAAAACGTCTTTGGGCTTCAGAAGGACCTCTACCAAAATTTGAACAACGGTAATAAACAGGAACAAGAGTAATTTTTATTCCCACCTTTAGGGCCGCAGAAATCAATCTATCAGCCATTTCATTTGGGTTGGAGTAATTGTTACCCTTTTCATCATTGCGTAAATAATGAAACTCCACCACATGATTGTATCCAACGCGCAGCATTTCGGCATAGAGCATTTTTGCAATAGACTCCATTTGGTCTGGAGTAATTTGATCTGCCAAGCGATACATTCTATCTCTCCATGACCAGAAATTGTCATGGCCTTGCCCTTGAGGAATATTTTCAGTAAGTCCAGCCATTCCATACTGAAATGCGTGAGAATGGGCATTTGTTACCGGTGGGATTGCAAATCCGTTGATTTCTTCATTAACTACTGCAGAGTGTTGATCTGAAATATTTGTAATCTTTCCACTCTCATCAGTAGTTACATAGGCGGGAGACAACCAACCTTGCTTTAAATATATTCCTTTAAATTGCCAAACTCTCATAGTTATTCCTATATTTCAACTACCTTGTTGTCAGTCATTAAGCGATTATAAACAACATAACCTGCAATCACAGGCAATGATTAAACAAATAACCGTTTAGGTAAGTCATTGTATTTCATTACGCCAAGGCGGATTTATTTGAAGTTATTCGAATGAGTATTATGAAAAATTAGTACTATTTTTTTTTATTACTAGAAAATATATATTTCTCCAATTATCATACCTCTTTTGTAAAGAATCAACTTTATCATTATCTGCATGAAAAGATTGATGGACCTTAATTTTTTTAATGATTGATTTTTTATTTGTTATGTTTTTATCAACAAACATTGCTAATCTTGCCACTCAATCTTTCTTCTTAAAGCTCTCATTTTTAATTCTAATTCATATGGCAGATAGGATTGTCATATTAAGAAAAATTATGTAATATATAAATTCATAATCAACTCATAGGTAATTTTATGAAACTAGTTACTGCAATATTACAACCTGAAACTTTAAACAAAGTCAGAGAGGCGCTCTGTGATGTTGATATTCCAGGAATGACGGTAACAGAGGTCAAGGGATTTGGTAAACAAAAAGGTCACACAGAGCTTTATCGTGGTACCGAGTTTACCGTTGAGTTTGTACATAAAGTTAAACTTGAAATCGCTATTTCTAATAAAAATTTAGATCTACTAATTAATACAATTAGTGATATCGCTCGTTCCGGTAAAAAAGGTGATGGCAAGATCTTTGTCACTGACATCGAAAAAGTAGTTCGTATTCGTACTGGCGAAACGGATCACGACGCACTTTAGTTTTATGAACAGATACAATAGTTTAATGAAAAGAGTTAGGGATGGAGAATGCATTCTAATAGATGGCGCAACCGGCACAGAAGTTGAACGTAAAGGAGTGCCCCAACTCAAAAATGCTTGGAATGGTGGAGCCGCCCTAAGCCATCCTGACATTGTAAGACAAGTTCATCAAGACTACATTAATCTAGGAGCTGAGATTGTAATTAGTAACACTTTTTCAACGAATAAGCACGCTCTATCTGATGCCGATCAAGGCCATAACTTTGAAGTTTTGAATGAACACGCTGTAAAACTCGCTGTCGAAGCAAGAGAACACTTGAATAAAGACAATGTTCTGGTTGCTGGAGGCATTTCCTATTGGATCTGGACTGACAACAAACCTTCTTTGGGTGAACTAAATTCTTCGATTGCCCAACAAGCAAAAATTATGGCAGACGCGGGTGCAGATTTAATAATGCTTGAAATGATGAAAGACATAGAACAGATGATGACAACATTGAAAGCTGCTCAAACTTCTGAATTACCTATTTGGGTAGGACTTAGTTGTGAGCCTGATAAATCTAAAAAAATGTGTTTGCTAGATGGAGATAGCCTAGAAGATACTATTCAAGAATTGAAATCATACAACCCAGATGTAATAAATATAATGCACACAGAGGTTGAATATGTTGATCAATGCTTAGATATCCTTCAGAATGAGTGGGACGGCCATATCGGCGTCTATGCACATTCTGGAACATCGATAGACGGTGATTGGACATTCAATAACATAATTTCAGCAGAAGAATATTGTGCTTATTCTTCTAAATGGAAAAAGCGAGGTGTTAATTTTATCGGTGGATGCTGCGGTGTCCACACAGAACATATCCAAATGATTGGTAGAGAGTTATTTAATAATACGAGATAATTATTTAATAATATTAAGGCTTTTATTTTTACTTATAGTGTTTTTGTAAATCTGCCAATAACTCTATGACATGACTATATCCATCAGCGCCAAGTCCAGCAACAACAGCATCCACTGCAGGAGAAATAAAAGAAACATGCCGAAAAGTTTCGCGTAAATGTGGGTTTGAAATATGTAGCTCTATCTTGAAACCAGAGAAAGATTTCAAGGCATCATGAATTGCGATTGATGTGTGTGTGTAGGCAGCCGCATTAATGACAATTGCATCAATTTTTTCTTTGATTGCATCCTGAATCCACTCAACTAGCTCACCCTCATAATTAGACTGCATAAATTTAACATCATGGCCATCTTTCAGGCCCTGCTTTATGCATTCCTTTGAAATGCTGTCTAATGTGTCATGGCCATAAATCTCAGGTTCACGTGAACCAAGCAGGTTTATGTTTGGACCATTTATAACGTATATATTCATCAATTTTTTCTCAGTTTTTTGTTAACTGCCCTAATAGCAAGATCGTAACTATGAATACCAAATCCACTTACAAAACCAACATTACCTTCAGAAACTTTTATTGGCGTAGTGATATTAATTCCTTTTTGAAAAATATTTGCAATATGCACTTCAATAACTGGTTTGTTTTGAAGAGTAATTGTTTCTATACTAGAAGTATATATATTAAAGTCTAAAGAGGATGCATGAGAATAACCAACAGGGTTGACGATTAATGCATCGAACTCTTTACAAGCCTTTGTTAAATAATTTGTTAACTCGATCTCATCATCAGTTTGACAAAACTCCAAAGTAATGCCTAAACTCTCACAAGTTTCTAAGCATTTTTTTTGCACCTTCTCCAAAGTAAGGTCATCATAGCCAAATTCATTAAAGTTACTTAAATCTGACAGACCAGGACCATTAATTATTAGTAATCTATTATTCATTAAGTGTTTAAATTCAATTTATTACAACAATATTATACTTTCCGAATGAAGGTATAGAACATGATTAAAAATCGAGTCTTTTTTCTAGTTAAATATTAGTATTTGACTAGAGATTCAATTAAAGGTCGATAGAATGAAAATGATGGACATAATCTTCTTGGGTCTTTAGCATCATCATCCCAGTAGCGCAATTTTATGCATTGCTCCAAATAATCATTTTTTTCAAATTCTCTGACCTCATCTTCATTCATCGACCCACCTTGCAAATTCAGACTGTGGACTGATGCAGCTGAAAGATGTTCAAAATAATCGGACTTAACTGCACATAGATAACGCTTTGCAGAAACATGTTGACGAATAGGTTCAATAACAGATATTGGAAAAAAATCTTCTAAAAAATTAGCGCCCGCCTCTTCATGGTAATTATTTTTACCTTTTGCTAAAGCTGTTTCAGGGATTTCGTTTTTAAAGTGACCAATATCATGGAGCAATGCAGCAACAATTAAACTATCCTCCGCTCCAGATTTTTCAGCACACTGCGCAGCTTGAAGCATATGCTGTGCCATTGTTACGTCTTCACCCAAATACGATTCTACACCGCGCCTAGTAAAGACATCTTCAATATGATTTACAATATTTTGACTATTAAGCTTAGTCATTTTTTTCTATTTTCTAAGATGTTGAGTAGGCTGTAAAGACCATCTAAATCTGTATAGGCCCCCTGCAAATGTCGCTTACCATTTTTTGAAAAGGCTGTCCTCGCATGCATTATTCTGGTGTTGTCCAATAGCATTAAATCACCCTCTGAAAGCTTAAATGTAATTTTCAAATCATCTCTTTCAATAATTTCACTCCAATGACGATAGGCTTTGTAAAAATGCCGTATTTTGTTTGTGGGCAATTTTATTGTGTCGATTGAGCGATTGTTATATCTGACTTTGACAATTTCATTGTTGTCATTTAGTTCAATCATTGGCACTCTAGAACGGAGGTCGGTTTTGGCATCAGAAAAGCGGAAATTAATCCAAGTGCTGGTTAAGATATCAAAATCTTCTTTACTTTCTTGACGTAAAACAGTGGCAGCTTTAAAACCATCCACCAGCACTGAGTCTCCACCCTCTATCGAGCTTTCTAGACAATGCAAAAGTTGAACGGTTGGTACAGGGTCTCTGTAAGGGTTGTCGGTATGAGATCCGAGCCCCATATTGGTATAGGCAAGGTTATTAGGGTTGACTTCAGTTCTTACTTCAAATAAGGCGCCATAATTAGTCTCTCTAGTGTAACCCAACTCGCTAATAACTTTTAAAACTTGGCCTTCTTTAGTTGGTACATTTTCAAGAACAACAAAACCAACATCTCTAATCAAACGTAGCATATCTAACTTGCCACTCTCGTCATCACACATGGACTCGAAATCAACAAAATGAAGGCCGGCTTCAAAAGTGTCCTTTTGCCATAATTTTTTTTGTCTTTCACTTCTATCATCGAAGTGAAGATTAAGGTCATAACAATTCTTTATTAACCAGTTCTGTGAAAAAACAGACAAATGATTTTCTGGTTGAAAAAGAACACAGACATTTCCTTTTTCATCCTTATAAGCTTTTTCGATGTATGTTTCTTCGGGTATATCGACTACACTAAACAGGCGCTGCCCATTATTAGTATTTATAGAGGTTGGCATTTGGCAGTGATCTCGCAACCAGTGGGCATATACTCGACTCTCCTTACCGTCATACCACTCAATGACTAACTCATCATCAACAATAGAGAGTTTAACTATGAGTTCTATTTCCTGTGACATTCTAATATCTTCACAAATTACAAATAATCAAATATCCTTCATTTTAGATTGCTGATCGAAGAACGATACCTCTTTTGGGTATTCTGGCAACTCAATACTATAGTTACTAGAACGAACGGTACCAGTTTTCTTCCCTCTAACAATCATTCCTTCTAATTCACTTGGGAGTGGGTTTTTAGTCAGCTTCACCGCGTCTTCTGCTGTATAGGACACAATGAATAGAGAGCGCGGTGATTTAGTGTTGTTTGATTTAGAGCCATGCATTAATTTTGAATGCATTAAACATGCCGAACCTGCCTTGCCTACACAACTAATAGCCTTGGTTTTGCATTCGGCTTCAATTTCTTCAGAAACGGCGCCCATAAAGATACCATCATGCCATAATGAATAAAGCGGTCCCTGATGTGAACCAGCAACCACCTCTAAGGGCCCATTTTCAAGTGTCACGTCATCAAGAAAAAATAAAACTGTCATTAAGTCTTCATTTGAGTGAGGCTCAAAAGGAAAATCCTGATGAAATTTTACTTCCGTGCCAGAGCCAGGAAGCTTAAGGTTAATTTTATTTGTCCAGTGCTTTATATTTGGACCAAAAATTTCACTAACTAGATCGAGCGCTTTGTTATCTTTGACTACATCAAGGCATGCTTGTGAAATTTCGGCAGGCGAAGTAATCCTTCTCAGTGCAGGGCTTTCAAATGAATGGGTATCTACCTGTAGATCAAAACGCGGCCTTCCATCCATGATTTTTCCGTAAGGCTTTTCATTGTCCTTGCTTTCTTCAACCCACATTGATAATTCACCATTGAGCGATGATAATTGAGAATCAGTTAATGCATTCTCCAGAACGACAAATCCATCCTTTTGAAATCTTTCAACTAGATGTTGATTACTTGAGAGCATTTTATTTACCAAAGACCTTTCACAAAGTTGTCATTATGAACTAAATAATTAAAAAATACACAATTTTATTAATGACATTAACTAAAGTCATAATATCCTCTCATAATGAATATAAAATCATCCTAATGGAAATGCTATTTGAAAATTTAAACTACATGCATTGGCTAGTCCTTGGTCTAGCTCTAGTAATTATTGAACTCTTTTTATGGTCAGTATTTCTGCTCTGGATTGGAGCATCAGCAATCACCGTAAGTATTATTTTCTATCTCGCTCCTGAGACCCCTGGCTTCATGCAGATACTTATTTTTGTTTTGCTTTCAATATTTTTGACCTATTTATCAAAAAAATACTACCCCATTAAAACGGTTGATGACCAGCTAAATAATAAGGCTAAGACACATATTGGTAAAGAGTGTGAGGTAATATCTATTGAAGATGGTATTGCTAAGGTTCAGATAGGTAAGTCACTCTGGTTTGCAAAGGGTCTTGACCTTAGTGTTGGTCAAAAAGTACAAATTGTTGATGTTGATTCTTCAACGTTTATTGTTAAGCCATCCAAGTAGAGATTAATACTAAATCATTCTGCTTAAAATTCTAATATTTAGCTAACCCCATACTGAGATCTGTAGCTCTCAATCCTATCAACAATGTCTTGATCTTTAGAGTCTTTTAAATAGTCAACAATGTGTGACAAATTAATAACACTTAGAACCTTAACACCAAAGATTTGCTCAACCTCCTGAATGGCTGATAACTCTCCTTTCCCCTTCTCTTGGCGGTCTAGTGCAACTATTACACCTTTTGTGTTAGCACCATTAGCACTGATAATATCTTGAGCTTCTCGGATTGCAGTTCCTGCTGTAATTACATCATCAATAATTAGAATATCACCCTCTAAAGGGTGTCCAACGATGTTTCCACCTTCGCCATGGTCTTTCGCTTCTTTGCGATTGAAACTGTAAGGAACATTTATATTAAAACTCTCTTTCAGAGCAATAGCTGTAGCAGTGGCCAAAGGAATTCCTTTGTATGCGGGACCGAACAGAACATCAAACTTTAAGTTGCTAGCCTCGATAGCTTGGGCATAAAATTTTCCTAGTTGCGATAAATGACTTCCCTTATTAAATAACCCTGCATTAAAAAAATAAGGACTGATTCGGCCAGATTTGAGTGTAAATTCACCAAACTTTAGTACTCCAGTCTCTAACGTAAAATCTACAAAATCCTTTTGATACTGTTCCATCAAATATTCCTAAACTATTAAAATAACTTCAATGAGAATTATAACAATTAATGTCAACGGAATTAGAGCTGCTGAGAGAAAAGGTTTTTTCAGTTGGCTAAAAAAACAAAATGCTGATGTTGTGTGTTTGCAAGAAATTAAAGCCCAAGAGGATCAACTGGATGAGCGCTTTTATCCAACTGATATGCATACCTACTACCATAGTGCTGAGAGAAAGGGCTATAGTGGAACTGGGCTCTATTGCAAAGCGAAGCCCGATAGAGTTACTTATAGTCCGTGGAAAGATATCAACTCAGAAGGCAGGATAATTCAGGCTGACTTCGGGGAATTAAGTGTCATCTCTATCTACTTACCGTCAGGCTCTTCAAAGGAGGAGAGGCAGGCATTCAAAATGGAATTTATTTGTGATCGTTTTCTACCTCACTTACGCAAACTTCAAAAAGATGGCAGAAAGTACATCATTTGTGGTGATTGGAATATTGCCCACAAAAAGATTGACCTAAAAAATTGGCGATCGAATCAAAAAAACTCTGGCTTTCTTCCTGAGGAGCGCGCATGGCTAGATACACTTTATGATGAGGTAGGCTATGTGGACTCTTTTAGAGAGATTAATCATGAAGAATTTCAATATACTTGGTGGTCAAATCGAGGACAGGCTTGGCTGAATAATACTGGTTGGCGACTTGATTACCATGTAGTAAGCTCTAACCTAGCTGGTTTGGCAACGTCCTGTGAAATTTATAAAGAAGAGCGCTTTTCAGACCATTCTCCATTAATTATTGATTACAACTTATGAGCGACGTGAAACCGCTACGCAAAATTAAGAGCTTTGTTAAGCGCTCAGGAAGACTTTCTAAAGCGCAATCCATAGGATTAAATGAGCTATGGAATGATTATGGAATCAATCTAAATGGCAAGCTACTTAACTTTGAAGAACTATTTTTGAATCAAAATAATGTTACCCTTGAAGTGGGCTTTGGAAATGGAGACAGCTTATTAGAGATGGCCATTCATCAACCTAATCAAAACTTTTTAGGTATTGAGGTTTATGAAGCTGGAGTTGGGAGGCTTATTAATGAAGCCAACAAAAATCAACTTGTTAACCTTAAAATCATTAAGGATGACGCTGTAGAAGTTCTTAATAACAATATTCCTGATGACAGTATTTCACATTTTCAGTTATTTTTTCCTGACCCCTGGCACAAAAAGAGACATCACAAGCGTAGAATTGTCCAAACAAGCTTTCTAGATTTACTTTCAAAGAAGCTTAAAAATAATGGAATTGTCCATATAGCTACTGACTGGGAAAACTATGCGGAGCACATCATGGAGACGTTAGAATCGCATTCGCACTTTAAAAACTGCGCTGGTGACCATATATACTCTGAAAGACCTGAGCAACGGCCATTAACAAAATTCGAAAATCGAGGTCAAAAATTAGGTCATGGCGTTTGGGATATTATTTTTACAAACTTAAAAGGAGGTTAAATGATATTTCCTATATTTGTAGTTGTTACCCTTGCTGAAATCTATGTATTGGTTTCTGTAGGAGATGCTATTGGCGCATGGTCAACCATACTATTAGTTATTATTACTGCCTTAATAGGATCCACCCTTCTTAAACAGCAGGGCTGGTCAATAATGGCAAAAGCACAACAGAGTATCGCTGAAGGTAGAACACCTGCACTAGAAATACTTGAAGGCGTTGTTATTCTAGTTTCAGGAGTTCTCCTACTGACTCCTGGTTTTATAACGGATGGCCTTGGATTACTAGGTTTAATGCCTTGGAGTCGAAGTTATTTTATTAATCATATCCTTGAGAAGAATGCTGAGCGCGTTTTTAGTCAAAGAAATACAGTTTTTATTCATAAGACTAGCAACCAAGAAACAAAAACTGCTAACAAAGATGAGCCAATTGAAGGTGAGTTTTGGGAAGATAAATAATCCAAAACTAATCATTGATTTAGCACCGTAATCTTAAAATATGCATAAGAAAAAAACCCTTGATGATTGGCTAAGTTGGCAAGAAGAAATAATGGAAGAAACTATTGTTCTTGGTCTAGAAAGGGTTCAGATAGTCTACGAGCGTCTTTTTCCTAATGGTGTGCCGTTTGCTGCAATTACTGTAGCTGGAACTAATGGTAAAGGATCAACAATTGCTTTTATTGACAGCATATATAGAGAATCAAAGTACAAGGTGGGTCGCTCTACTTCACCCCATCTTATAAACTACAATGAGCGTTTTGCAATTGATGGAGTAGATGTTAGTGATGCATCAATAATTGAAGCTTTTGAGTTAATTGAAGCAAAAAGAGAAGGAATTTTATTAACCTACTTTGAATTTTCAACCTTAGCAACATTGATCATATTTGCCAACGAAGCTGTTGATCTTGCTATTCTAGAAGTTGGGCTTGGTGGTCGACTCGACTCTGTCAATATCGTTGACAGTGATGTTAGTGTTATTACAAATATTGCAATTGATCATATCGACTACCTTGGCGATACTAGAGAAGCTATTGGCAAAGAAAAAGCTGGCATCATGAGAACCTCCAAGCCCTGTATTTGTAGCGACCAAGATCCGCCAATAAGCTTACTCTCTTATGCAAAAGAAATAGACTCACCCCTTACCCTTATAAAACAAGGATACAAAGGTGAGATAGGTTTAGAGGGAATACATCAAAAACTGAATGCAGCTGTTGCAATCAAGGCGATAGAGAAGCTTGATGATAGGTTCCCTATATCCAATGATATGATTATTGATGGAGTCAAAAAAGCTCGAATCGTTGCTCGATTTGAAAAGATACCTGTAGGCGATAAAACCATTGTTCTGGATGTTGCTCATAACCCAGAAGCGGTCAAGACTTTAGTGAATACTTTGTCAGAATCTCCAATGGAAACAGTAGCTATTTTTTCTGCACTTGCTGACAAAAATATTGATGACATGATTGAGCTTGCATCAGACACCATTAAGCACTGGTTTTTGGTTCCACTTTCTGCTGATCGCGCCATTCAAATAGAGGCTCTCGAGAACAAATTTAGTAAATCACAAGTAACAACAGTTTGTTTAAATATGGATAATGCTATTGAAAAGGCGCTTGCACTTATAAATATTAAAAGAATTGTAATTTTTGGGTCGTTCTATACGATAGCTGATGCAGCTAAATTCTTAAAAGAATCTGAGTATTATTAGTTACCGGAGTTAACGACAAACCCTAAGAAACTATTGTAAAATTAATCCTATCTTTCAGGGAGACCATGGGCAATTTTTTTAACAACTTTTGGGATACTATAAGTTTGCTGGCTTGGTCAGACTGGTTTACCCTCATAATACTCATCATTTTTGTTGTAAGAGGCTTTATTCAAGGCCTTGCTAAAGAAATCATTAGCCTTGTATTTGTTATTTTGGCAATTATCTTAGCGTTTCTTTATTATGATGAATTTGCAAATACTTTTCTGAGTAGCTGGATTAGCTCAGCAAACCAGTCAATTTTTGCACTCTCTTTTGGCGGTATATTTCTTGGTATTTGGTTTATTAAAAAAGGATTTTATAGGATAGCAGAGTCCTCTTCACGTATCGATAATCCTTGCGACCTAAATAGACCCTTTGCAATTAGCGTAATAACTACTATAATTGCCATCACCAGTTATAATTATCTAGGAATCATTTCTGAACTTAGAACGATAGAGGTGATGATAGTTAATGAGTCATTACGTAATTTTGTATCATTCTGTATTGTTTTTGCTGCTTTTCTTACAGCTACTATTGCTTTATCAAAACTTCTTAATATTAAAATAGACAATGAAGAGCCTTGTGTTATGGCACCAGTATTTAGTGGATTTTTAAGGGTTTTTAGTACACTTGATGTTTTAATTAATGCGCGAAATATAGTCGGCCTAAAGAATAAATTTTTTGGTGCAGTACTAGGTTTATTTAAGGGTGGTATTTTTGTACTAATTATTGTACTTATCCTGCAAAGCATGACGTGGGTTACACAAAGTCATGCCTGGGTAGAGACTAGTGGCGCGTTAAGGACTTTTCAAGACTGGTCAGTTGACATAAAACCTTTATTGTCTAAGTATTTGTTATTTGTTGAGCTCGAACCCGGTGATGCAGTCGCTGAGTTCATAGAGACTGAAATTTTAGGGGAATAAATTATGTGTGGTATTGTTGGCATACTATCTACTACAAAAAAAGATGTGGGTCTTTATATTTATGACGCACTGACAATTATTCAGCACCGTGGCCAAGATGCTGCCGGGATAACAACTGCCAGCAAAGGGCGTTTTTATATGCGCAAGGGGAATGGACTTGTTCGCAATGTTTTTAGAACAAAGCATATGGAAAAATTGATTGGCGACATGGGAATTGGTCACATCCGCTATCCTACAGCAGGAAGCTCTTCTGAGGCAGAAGCTCAACCATTTTATGTTAATTCACCTTACGGAATTGCATTTGCACATAATGGCAACCTAACCAATGCTGAGTCATTAGCAAAAGAACTCTTTGAGCAAGATCTTCGACATATCAACACCAACTCTGACTCAGAGATACTGCTCAACATACTTGCCAGTGAAATAGCCGAAGAACAAAAGCATCGAATCAATGAAGGAGATATTTTTAAAGCGGTAACAAAGCTTCATAAACGAGTAAAGGGCGCTTATGCAGCAATAGGAATGATACCGGGCTATGGTATTTTTGGGTTTAGAGATCCTAATGGAATTAGGCCCTTAATACTCGGAGAAAGAACTACAAAAGATGGCACTAAATATATGCTTACTTCTGAAAGTGTTGCTCTTACCGCACTTGGTTATAAAATTACTCGTGATGTTAAGCCTGGAGAGGTAGTTGTAATTGATCGCAAAGGAAACGTTCATTTTCAACAATGCTCAGATAGTTCAACGTTATCACCCTGTATTTTTGAATTTGTATATTTTGCAAGGCCTGACTCCATTATTGACAACATTTCAGTCTACAAAACGCGCCTTAGGATGGGTGAAAAGCTTGCTGAAAAAATTAAGTCTAAATGGTCTGAGGAGACAATTGACGTTGTTATGCCGGTACCTGACACCTCTAGAACGGCAGCGCTCCAATTAGCTAATGAGTTGGATTTAAAGTATCGAGAAGGATTTATAAAAAATCGTTATATTGCAAGAACTTTTATTATGCCTGGTCAAAAACAACGAAAAAAATCGGTTCGTCAAAAACTTAGTGCAATCGAACTAGAGTTTAAAGATAAGAATGTTCTTTTGGTTGATGACTCTATTGTGAGAGGAACGACAAGTAGAGAAATTGTTCAAATGGCAAGAGTTGCTGGAGCAAAAAAAGTCTTCTTTGCATCAGCCGCTCCTCCCGTACGTTATCCTAATGTGTACGGCATTGATATGGCGAGTAAAAATGAGTTTGTTGCCCACAATAAAACGACTGATGAGGTCTGTCAATCTATTGGTGCAGATAAATTAATCTACCAAAATCTTAAAGACTTAATCTGGTCAGTTCAACAAGGTAACCCAGATATCTTGTCTTTTGACTGTTCTTGTTTTGATGGAAAATACCTAACTAATGATATTGATATGTCTTATCTTGATAACCTTGAAGCAAGAAGGTCTGACCAAGCTAAACAAGATAATATGATCAATGAGAGTTCTGAATTAATTTACAATGATGCTGACTAATAATAAAAATGAAAGATAACAAGTTTAAAACAATAGCAATCCGTGAAGGATATCAGCCAACTCAAGAGCAGGAACATTCTGCTGCTATTTTCCTGACCTCTAGCTTTAGGTTTGATAGTGCTGAGCAAGCAGCTAAAAGGTTTGACGATAAAGATCAAGGCAACATATATTCAAGATTCACTAACCCAAACGTTGACGCCTTTCAAGAGAAATTAGCCGCCCTAGAAGGGGCCGAGCAATGCCTCGCTACCGCTAGCGGTATGTCAGCTATTTTTGCAACAATTATGACACTCCTCAAGCCAGGTGAACATATGGTTGCATCACGTGGAATGTTTGGAACCACCATAGTTCTTCTTAATACCGTTATCCAAAAGTTTAGTATCGAAGTTACATTTGTTGACTTGCCTGACTTAAATGACTGGAAAAATAGTGTTCAAACTAATACAAAATTATTTATGCTTGAAACGCCTTCGAACCCACTAGGCGAGGTTGTAGATTTAAGAGCGCTTTCGGCAATTTCTAAAAAAAATAATATTATTTTAGCAGTTGATAATTGCATTTTGACGCCTGCCCTTCAAAAACCATTAGCTTTAGGTGCAGACTTAGTTATCCACTCAGCAACTAAATACATTGATGGTCAAGGTAGGTGTCTCGCTGGTGCTATTGCTGGAAACAATAAACTGATAGATGAAATAAGCAGCTTTGCAAGAACTACAGGACCAACGTTGGGTGCATTTAATGCTTGGATTGTATTTAAGGGTCTTGAAACGCTTAGCTTGAGAATGAAAGCACACTGTGAGAATGCAAAAAAACTAGCAATCTGGCTTAATGAACAAGAATTTGTAAAAAAAGTACACTATCTTGGATTGGAGTCTCACCCTCATCATAATATTGCGAAAGAACAACAGTCTGATTATGGTGGAATTGTGTCATTCGAAGTAATTGGTGGTAGGAAAGAAGCTTTTCGTCTAATTAACAACACCAAAATGATTTCTATTACCGCAAATCTTGGCGACGCTAAGAGCACCATTACTCATCCAGCTACTACAACCCATGTTAGACTTTCAGATGAAGAAAAACAACAAAGTAATATCTCTGAAAACCTAATTCGTATCTCGGTTGGATTAGAAGATATCGAGGATATTATTGCTGATATCAAACCATAAGTTGAATTTTTATCTCAATTTAAGTATGTTACAATCCTTACAGTACTTGATATATCAATCTTTATGAAGAAAAACAGTTACTCATATGATGATCTAATTCTTTGTGGCAAAGGAGAATTATTTGGGCCTTGTAATGCTCAGCTTCCGAAACCACCAATGCTGATGTTTGACCGCATCACTAATATTAGTGAAAATAGTGGTGAGTATGGAAAGGGTGGAATCACTGCAGAGTTAGATATCAATCCAAGCTTATGGTTTTTTGATTGCCACTTTAATGAAGACCCTGTTATGCCTGGTTGTTTAGGCGTTGATGCACTTTGGCAATTGGTTGGCTTCTATCTTGGCTGGCTTGGTGGACCTGGAAGAGGTCGCGCTCTTGGGTCAGGTCAAATTAAATTTACAGGCCAAGTCTTACCAACCAATAAGAAGATTACTTACAATGTTAGCCTTTCCCGAGTTATTGCACGAAAACTTTATATGGGTATTGCTGATGCAACGATGGAAGTTGATGGCAAAACTATCTATGAAGCAACTAATCTAAAGGTGGGCTTGTTTACGGATACATCTTCTTTCTGATGAACAGAGTAGTCATAACCGGGATGGGTATTGTTAGCAGCTTGGGAGGCAATAAAGCTGAAGTCCTAGAATCTCTAAAATCTGCAAAAACAGGCATAGAATTCAGTGAAAAATACGCAGAAATGGGCCTCAGATCTCACGTACATGGTTCGATCTCAGAGGTTGATACAAGTGACGTTATCGATCGCAAGATGCTTCGCTTTATGGCTGATGCAGCAATATTTAATGCGATCGCTCTTGATGAAGCCATTAAGCAGTCTGGACTTAGTGAAGATATAGTCTCTAATGAACGCACCGGCCTTATTATGGGCTCTGGTGGAGCATCAAATATTAACGTTGTTGAGGCTGCAGATATTTTAAGAGAAAAAGGCATAAAACGCGTTGGACCTTACCGTGTTCCAAGGACAATGGGCTCGACTACTTCTGCTTGTCTCTCTACTCTATTCAAAATTAAGGGTATTAATTACTCAATCAGCTCAGCTTGTTCTACAAGTGCTCACTGCATTGGTAATGCTATGGAGCAAATTCAACTCGGCAAGCAGGATGTCGTCTTTGCTGGTGGTGGCGAGGAATTAGACTGGTCAACAACAATGCTATTTGATTCTATGGGAGCACTCTCTTCAAAATACAATGAAACACCTAACTTAGCATCACGTGCATTCGATGCCAATCGAGATGGATTTGTAATTTCAGGTGGTGGTGGTGCACTTGTTCTTGAATCTTTGGAGTATGCTGAGGCTCGCGGCGCAACTATAATTGCAGAATTGGTCGGTTATGGCGCAACCTCCGATGGTTATGACATGGTCGCACCATCTGGTGAAGGTGCAAAGCGCTGCATGGAGATTGCTCTAAGCACTGTCAATGGCCCTATAGACTATATTAATGCTCATGGTACTTCAACACCGGTGGGCGATGTAAAGGAGCTTGAAGCGATCAAAAAGGTTTTCGACGCTACATCAATTCCACTAATTGGTTCGACTAAATCTCTTTCTGGGCATGCCTTAGGGGCAGCGGGAGTGAATGAATCTATCTATTCATTGTTGATGCTACAAAATGACTTCGTTGCTGAGTCAGTTAATATTGAAACACTTGATGATGAAGCAGAAGGTATGCCTATTGTTAGGGAAACTAAAAATGTAAAACTGGATCGAATACTATCTAATAGTTTTGGATTCGGTGGCACTAACGCATGCCTTGTATTTGAAAGGTTTAATACATAAAACCCAACGACTTTTTACTTTTGTAGATTAAAGAAAGGCTTTTTAAGCTAAGGTCTTGCGTCTATTTCCTTTTTCTCTTTTTCAGAAGGTAGTAAGTCTTCTTTAGAAATTCCGAGTGCAAGAATCATCGAGCTTGCAACATATATAGACGAGTATGTACCAATAACAACACCGATAATAAGTGCTCCCGCAAAGCTATGAATTACTTCACCACCTAAATAGAACAATGCCAAAAGAACAATTAATGTTGTCAATGATGTCATTAATGTACGCGACAAGGTTTGATTAAGTGCATCATTAACAATTGGGCCAGGCTCGATATGGCGAGTGGACAGAAAGTTTTCTCGAATACGATCAAAAACTACAATCGTATCATTAAGTGAATAGCCAATAACCGCTAAGATTGCAGCCAGTACAGTTAAATCAAACTCGATCTGCAGTAAGGAAAATATTCCTATGGTAATAATCACATCATGAACCAGTGCGGCAATCGATCCCAATGCAAAGCGATACTCAAATCTAAAGGCTACATAAATCAGGATCCCGATAAGCGCATAAAGCATCGCTAACCCGCCATCATTAGTTAACTCTTCACCCACTTTAGGTCCAACAAACTCGACTCGACGGACATCTATACCATCACCAAGCATTCTAATAATTGATGAACTAAGCTGTGCAGAGGTAGCAGCCTGCGGCTCAAGTTGAATCAACACTTCAGTGTCTGATCCAAAATACTGTACATTTGCTCCTGAATAATTAGCTGAAGTAAGTTTAGAACGAATATCTTCTAAATCTGCTGTTTTTTCATAGCCGAGCTCTATCAACGTACCACCAGTAAAGTCAATACCAAACTTCAGACCTTGAAATCCGATTGACGCTATTGAGACTACCAGCAAGATAGTAGAGAAAATCAATGCATACTTTCGATTGCCTACAAAATTAATGACTGGAATATTTAATGACTTAAGGCTCATATCGATAACTCCTCAATTTTTTTACCACCATAAATAAGATTAATCATAGCCCTAGAAACTATGATTGCTGTAAACATAGATGTGATGATTCCTATTGAAAGAGTAACAGCAAATCCTTTGATTGCCCCTGTACCAAAACTAAACAAAACTAATGATGCGATTAGTGTAGTGATATTTGCATCAGCAATTGTCAATAGGGCTTTTTCATAGCCGGCAGAAATTGCCTTTTGAATATTTTTAGTAGAACGTAGTTCTTCCTTAATGCGTTCAAAAATTAGAACATTTGCATCAACTGCCATACCTACAGTTAAAACGATACCAGCTATACCTGGCAGTGTGAGTGTTGCCTGAAGCATCGATAAGATTGAAACTATAGTTATCAAATTAAGGGTTAAAGCTACATTAGCAACTAAACCAAATACACGGTATCGCCAACCCATAAAAACTAGAACCAAAGCAAACCCAACCAGAACCGAGATCAGTCCTTTTTGGATATTATCCGCTCCTAAACTGGGACCGATAGTTCGCTCTTCAATAATCTCAATAGGCGCTGAAAGTGAGCCAGCTCTTAATAGCAAAGCTAAATTTCTTGCCTCTCTAGAACTATCTAATCCAGTTATCTGGAAACGATTTGAAAAAGTACCTTGAATTGTTGCTGCATTAATAATATCTTGTGTTTTGCTTCGCTTCTTAACTGTTTTTCCATTTTCTATAATGGTTTCAACCTGATTTTCAATAAAAACAACAGCCATTCGATAACCTAAAAATTCTTTAGTAGTCTCAAGCATTGTTCTGCCACCAGCATTATCAAGCGTAATACTAACCATCGGGTTATTGTCTTTATCTACACTAGAAGATGCATCAACTATATTCTCACCGGTTGAAATAACAGTTGTTTTAAGAAGCAAAGGTCTGCCGTCTTTAAATTTATAGAGTTTTGATCCAGATGGAATTTTTCCTGACTGTATCGCTGTCTGAACATCATTTTTTTCATCCACCAGTCTGAACTCAACAGTTGCAACTGCTCCCAAAATTTCTTTAGCCCTGGCAGTATCCTGTACGCCAGGCAACTGAACCACAATCCTTTCAGATCCTTGCTGCTGAATAATTGGCTCTGCAACACCTAGCTCATTGACACGATTACGAAGTGTTGTAATGTTTTGATTTAAAGCGCCAGATTTGGCGGCTTTCTGTGCATTAGATGACATCTCTAAACTCACTTCCAGTTCTGACTCACTTCCTTCAACAATCATCAAATCAAAGAGGTCATTTTTAATGAGTTTTTTTGCCTCATTCTTTTGCTCCTCAGTCTTAAAACTGGCCACCAAAAGATTACCTTCTTTACGAATTTTTTTATACAACTTATCCTTACGAAGAGCCGTTCTTAGCTCATTGTAGTAGCGATCAATAGATGTGGATACAACTGCCTCCATATCAACTTCAAGCAAAAAGTGAACACCGCCCCTAAGATCAAGTCCAAGAGACATGGCCTTACCACCAAGACCTGAAAGCCACTGAGGTACTGATGGCGCTAAGTTTAAAGCTACAACATAGTTTCTGCTCAGAGTATCTTTTAATAAAGCCTTAGAAGAAAGTTGAGACTTTGAGTCGTTAAATCGAATCAAAATGTTGCTGTTAATAAGTTCCACTGATTTAAAGTCAATAGCATTTTCAACTAATGAGTTATTTATTCCTTCTAGATCATTCTCTTCAACAACATAGTCACCCGTACCAGTAATCTGAATGGCCAGGTCAGAGCCATAAATATTTGGCAATGCATATAGTGATGTAATAAACAAGAAAAATACAACTAATGTATTTTTCCAGGGTGCGTAATGATTCATATAGATATTTTGTTAAATGTTATGCCTTAGTTTCAGTCACCACTTTGCCATCTTTCTTAGCAGCAGCTTTTGACTTAGCACTTACCTTAGTCATAGGCTTTACGCTTCCTTTTGGCATTTTTTGGTTAATGCCCTGTTTTTGAACTTTTACAGAAATGCCTGGAGCAATCTCTATCTCCGCAAAAGACTCATCTACTGCATTAATTTTTCCTATAACTCCACCATTAGTTACAATTTCATCACCTTTTTTAAGCTCTTTAAGTAATTTTTTGTGGTCCTTTGCGCGTTTTTGTTGTGGTCTGATTAATAAAAAATACATCAGCACAAACATTGCTATCAAAAATAGTTCTGGGGGTAAATTCATCTCTTGCTCCAAAAAATATAAAGGGGTTATTTTATCTTAGTTATGCCACCCATGTAGCTTTGTAATACTTTTGGAATAGTAATACTACCATCAGCGTTCTGATAATTCTCAATCACGGCAACCAAAGTTCTACCAACTGCTAATCCCGAACCATTTAGTGTATGTAAAAACTCTGACTCCTTGGTTTGAGGATTCTTCCATCTAATCTGCATTCTTCTTGCTTGAAAGCCTTCAAAACATGAACATGATGAAATTTCTCGATAAGCCGCCTGTCCTGGCAACCATACCTCGAGATCATAAGTTTTAGCTGAAGAGAACCCTAAATCTCCGGTACATAAGACAACTTTACGATAAGGCAATTCCAATAATTTAAGGATGCCTTCTGCATGCTCAGTTAATTCTTCGAGAACATCATAAGAGTTATCAGGATTAGAAATTTGTACTAATTCAACCTTTTCAAATTGGTGTTGGCGAATTAAACCCCTTGTATCTCTTCCATATGAACCTGCCTCTGATCGAAAGCATGGCGTATGAGCAACAAACTTAAGAGGTAGCTCAGAGTCTTTTAAAATTGAATCACGAACAATATTTGTGACTGGAACTTCTGCAGTTGGAATTAAATAGAGTGCCTTAGCCTCACCCTCTTCGCCATGCAGACGCGTTCTGAATAAGTCAGCCTCAAATTTTGGTAATTGCCCAGTCCCTGTCAGTGAATCAGCATTAACTAAGTAAGGAACATACGTTTCAGTATATCCATTCACTTCAGTATGATGATCAAGCATAAACTGAGTTAATGCTCGCTGTAGTTTTGCAAGCTTTCCAGTAATAACAACAAATCGTGACCCTGAAATCTTAGCTGCAACTGCAAAATCTATACCATGCATTTCTCCTAAATCAACGTGGTCTTTTAGCTCGAAGTCAAACTTTTTTGGCTCACCCCACTTCAACAACTCAATATTATCATCCTCACTTTGACCCTCTGGCACAGAGGGGTGTGGAATGTTAGGGATTGCCATAACAATTTCATCAATCTTTAACTGAAGGTCATTCAATGCTGACTTGGCATTATCAAGCTTTTCTCCTAGATCTGAAACCTCTTCGAGAAGTGGTTCAATGTTTTCTCCAGAAGCCTTGGCTTGGCCTATCGCCTTAGATTTAGTGTTACGTAAATTTTGCAAATCTTGGGTTTGAACTTGGATAACCTTCCTTTGATCCTCAAGTTTATTAAATTCCGCAACATCAAAAGAAAAATTTCGTCTCTTGAGTTGCTCAACTACAAAATCAATATTACCTCTTAGAAGCTTACTTTCTAACATTAGAAAAACCTAAATTAACATGCATAAATTATACTATATTCATTAGAATTAGAGGGTTGATACATTTCATTACGTACTTATCGAAATAATCAAATAAATTTTAAAATCAATACTGGTACTTAACTTCTAAATTAACCCGCTGATAATCATCAAGCAAACTGAAAGCGCGATCCGATTTAGCATTTGCATAAGAGGCGCCTAAGGAAGCCTTCCAGTGGTCATTAATGTCCCAATCAAGACCAGTGGATGTCAAAGAAAGATCATTATTAGAGGCAACAATACTAGATAAGCTCCAACTCCAATCTGAGTCCCCAAACTTATCACTTACACTTGCCATATAAGTCGTACTGTTTCTCTTCGAACTAACACTACCTAATAAGGTAGGCGTTAAATAGTCTTCATAGAAATCCAATAAGTACTGAGAATTAATAGAAATCATCCAGTTTCTATCATTCTTTTGAATATCAAAAGCCAAGTCCCAATCAATTCTATCGACTTTTATAAACTGTCCTAATCGGTTATGCTCAAGATTACGCTTGTATGCTATATCAAATTTAAGTAAGTAGTCATCAAATGCTTTATTCATACCAAAACCTAATAACTGATAAGGACTAGCATAAGCAACCCCATCTATTAGATTTTTTAGAGCGTTATTGGGTATTAGTTGACCCGCATAGAATGCCACATCACTTCCCTCCCGATTAATCCCATAACGCACCCCAAATTCATCATCACTATCATCTTTAAGTGAGAGTAAGGCGCTCTTTGTAATTGAGGGATTTGAATTATAAAATAAACTTAAATCACTATTATTAGAATAACGAGTAGCGCTTAGAAACCACTGTGAAATTATTTTCGGATCAGTCAAACCGCCAGCAGGGTTAACCACATCAAGGGCGCCACCTTCAAGCTCACCCCAACCAATAGTATATCGCCCCAACTTAGTACTCCAGTCTTCGAAACTAAACTGCAAAAATGCCCTCTCTACTTCTATATCACTCGCTGAAGTTGAATGATAGCTATCACTAGGCCAATATTTCGTTGCCTTAAGTTCCACTGCACCATAACCTGAATCGGAAACAGAGACACTTGTGCCTAGTGTTAATTCAGTTCTTTCTTTTGTGGTACTGTAACTACTGGCAGGATTAAATCCCCATTTTTGCGAAACACCAAGATTAAGCCAAGCCAAAGACTTTTCATCATCAATAGATTCATCACCAAAGATGTCACTATCATCTGACCATTCATCAAGCTCTTGGTCAGAATCCTCAAAAACAACTTCATCATCAAAAAATGAGTCATCAGCATTAACAACAGAGTTGAAAACTAAGCCAAACATTAAATAAATAAATAATATTTTGATTAGATTAACCATGCTTACTTTTAAAATTATTTTGCCTGCTTACGCAAATCTTTTAAATACTTCTCTCTGAAAGCTTGGTCAGTTAAAGCCCTTTGAGTCAAAAAATCATCTTTAATATCTATATCAAAATTTATTGCTTCAAGCTTCATATTGGTCAACCTATTGCTGACAGTATTAAAAAATGTCAGACTTCTTCCCATCCAGACATTATTGATCTTTTCAACCCTGCCTACCTCTAGCTTCTTAATAGGATTATTGTATTTATCAAACATTTGAACTTTAAGAGAAATAAACCTTTCAGTGTCAATCCAGCTTTGCGTTTTTCCATAGCTACTTTTGCTAAGACGATGTGGTTTTGGCGTTGACTCAATTACTGCAACCTCTCTACCTCTAAAGGTTCCTTGATCTAGTAATTCATATGTATAGTCATCAAGTTTTCCAGTCTCTTGATCCTCAGTTGTCATCTCTGTTCCAAAAATGCTAGCAGATTCTGTTTCTTCATCATCACTATTTCTAACACTAATTCTCTTTACCTTTCCAAGAGCAGATAGATATAACCAAGTTTCATTATCTCGATCGCTATCATCATAACTGTAAGACAACATACCTATACCTTTTTCACTTGCAGGTTCAAGAATGAAGGTAATACTCTTGCTATCTTTGTTATCCTCGCCGGTATTAATTTGTGCGCTCTCTACTAATTTAACGCGGGCTTTTTCAGCACACTTTACCTTTCCTCCACTGAGTCCATATTTACAAGTAGTAAGCTTCATTCGAGTGAAAGCAGAGTCTGTTGACTTGCGACTTTCATCGTCAACTTTTTCCATAATCTCTCTGGCACTTAAGTCGGTTCCAGCATAAACATTTGAGACAGAAATAATTAATAATATACTCAGCGCAACAACGAGTAGCGGTGAATTCGAGTTATTTAGTATTAATCTATTCATTTTGAAACCTCTATAAAATTGAAATTATCTGCAACATCTTTTTGGCCAAATTTTGGCTTAAATATCATAATTAGCGCTGGAAAAAAGAGCAAGTCACAGAGCAGGGCGACAAATATAGCCAATGATCCAAAACCACCGATCTTGGCCAAACCCAAATAATCACTAAAAGTAAGCATAAAAAAACCAAGACCGAGTATTAATGTTGTAAAAGTAACCGCCTGCCCAACTTCTTTTATTGCATCAACCAAGGCCAATCGCATGTCATTGTTTTCAGCAAGTGACATTCTATAATGACTAATAAAATGAATCGTATCATCTACCGCTATACCTATTATCAAAGGTGCAATCATCAGAGTATCGGTGTCGAGTGGAATTCCAAAAAGACCCATCAAGCCAAACACCAAAGTTGCTGGGATTAAGTTAGGCACAATCGACATAGCTCCTGCCTGTAGTGAACCCAGTGTAACCATCAACAAGGAGCTAATAACTACAGCAGCTATAGCTAAACTCTTGAACTGGTTCCTACTTAAATCATCTGCAAGCCTCATCATCATTGCAAAAGTACCGGTAATTTCAACGTCCAAATTAGGATAACGGTCTTCTAATGTATCAAATTCATTACTTATGTCCTTTCGGATGCCTTCAAAAAATTCTGCATACTCGTTTGACCCTGCATTTTTTAACTGAATACTAATGTGGCTTTTACTGTAGTCATCACTCACCAAGGCTCGTCGCTCCTCTGGGTTGGCACTGTTAAACAAATACAATAACTGTGATACCGTGATTTGACTGTCAGGGATAGTTCGGTACTGTTCATCACCTTGCATAATGGCATGAGTTTCTTTAACCAAGTCTGCTAGCGAGTTAGTACGAATAATATATTTGCTATAACTTTCCTTGACTTGACTCTGGAGACGACTCATTGCGTTTAAAACTGCAGGGTCCATGATGGCATCAGACTCTCCGGTATTAACCACAATAATCATATTCCCTGTACCCATCATGTGCTCATCAACGATATCATATGCCTGGCCAATAGGGACATCATCAGAATAAAGCTCAACCAAGTTGGAGTCAATTTTGACTTGAGTTGCACCGTATAGGCAGACTCCAAATACGCCAAAAAAAATCACAACTACTGCATATCGAAAACGCTGCACGAAGGATGGAATTTTATCTAATAATGGTTGAAGCCATTCTGCACTTAGAAGCCATACCAAGCCAACTGTTTTTGCTCCCTTCATTAATGGGTTAATAAAAAAACATAAAAAGCTTAGTAACTTTAATTTCAATAATAGTGCTAGTGCCTTTATGCCAGTTTTTCTATTTTCACCTAGTGTTTTTATCTTTTTAGTTTGCATTGGATGCCAGTAATCCAGTAACACTGGTAATAGATAAATTGTATATAGAAAAGCTAGACCAACTCCTGCTGCAGAAGAGAATCCAAACAGAACAAACTGTGGCATTCCTGTCACTGCCAGTGAGGACATACCTGCCATTGTTGTGACAGTGGTGAGCAAGATTGGTACCCCAGTTTTGCCATAAGCTTGCGACAAGGCCTGTTCATGGTCATTACCAGAACGCCTAAACAATAGATAAGAACTCATTACATGGACGCAGTCCGCCACACCAACGGCGATCACTAACATTGCTGTTAAAGCAATGAGTGTGGTGGAGGCTATATTAAGCCAACTCAAACCGCCAATTACAAACAAAATACTAAGGCCGATAGCTAACTGTGGAAGTACTACAGCGCTGGCTGAACGAAACAAGGTCCAAAGCAAAAGATTAATAATAATCAGCATACCTACCAAAAGGAAACCCGCTTGAATCATTGTTCCCCAAGCATACTTGACCATCGCCGAAGTCCCGATTGGATAAAAATCAAAATTTTCCAACATCCTTGGTTGTTCATATATGGCTGAAACAGCCTGCATAAAAGGAATATATAGTGATGGCTCTATATCTTTAAATTTAACCTTTTGAAGAACAACCTGGTCATCCACTGAATCTTCAAAATCATCACTCCAATCGTCATCAGAAAACAAGGACTGCTCTTCATTTTGATTTTCAATTAAAGGAATCGTTCCAAAATCTGTAGTAATCGAGATTGCACCAAAGCGATGGTCTTTTGAAAACATAAAGAGTGGCAGGCTGGATTGTTTGCCAGCTTCAGACTTAATTTCGTTAAGTATGTTTATATCTCTAGGAATGACTTTCGGAACCAAGAGAGGAGCGCTCAATACATCATCTTCATTTTTTTGAATGCGAATATTTGTTAAAGATTGAACCCGCTTGATATGTTCCAGTGTCTCGGCAACCTCAGGGGTTAATCCATATTGCTCAAGCCAAACCTCATCACTAATTTTCTCGTCGTTATCAAGTACTTCAGTTATTTCAGAAATTAAAGATAAAGATTGATTTGAAAATACATCTCCGTCTTTGGCCTCATATACAATAAAGAGCCCATCATCACTACCAAACTGCTCACGAAACTCATTTAAGGACTTTACAGCCGGGTCATCTTCGCTAAACCAAGATTCAAAAGAGACGTCTAAGACAAAACGAGTCGTCCCATAACCCATAAAAACGGTTGAGAGTAGTGCGAGTATAAGGACAATTTTCCGATAAGGTCTTAACTGTCCAGGCACTGTAGCAAAGTATTTATTTAGTGCTAATAAAAGATTCTTCATTATTAAACTCTAAAAACATATGTACATTATATCTCTTTAGTATTGAGCTAATTAAAATCAAGTATCAGTTAGAGCTAATTTTTTGCTGCCAGTAAATTAATCCTTGAGTATTAATTTCGACATCAAGTTTTAACCTATCTCTGCAAAATTCTAAGTCATCATTCCCAACCTTCTTAATCCTCTTTAAAAAATAGCTCATCATTTCATTTTGAATAATTAATTCAGCATCATCCTTAGATGCATATTTTTTTGCTAAGTTACTTACAAAGTAAACACCATCTATCAACTGATCAACTACTTTCTGAGTTGGTTTAATTGCAGCAAAGTGCGTTAAGCAGACTCTCTGAGGCTTATATTCCATTATTTTGTATATGCTTTTAATTAATGCTTCAGGATCAAACTGAACAGGGCTTGTGCTTGGGAAAATATATACTTCATTTTCCTTATCAAGGTCACGATATGAGATTCCAAACGTATCCCCTGTAAACATAGAATCTGTTTGCTTATCCCAGACACAAAAATGATGTCTTGCATGCCCAGGAGTGTCAATAAATTTAAGCTCTCTTCCTTCAAAATCCAAAATAAAGTTGTCGTCTGCCTCTATAACTCTACTGGAATCTATTGGGATAATTTCACCATACAATTTCTTAAAATTTTCTTCCCCATAAACTGCCATTGCCCCTTCAATAAGTTTACTAGGATTAATCATATGCCTAGCACCTCTAGGATGAACTATTAGTTGTGCATTTTGACATCGATTCATTAATTCACCAGCGCCACCTGCATGATCAAGATGTACGTGCGTTGGAATAATATAAGCTACATCAGAAAAGCTTAATCCATCCATCTTAAGAGCTTTTTGAACATTAGTAGCACTATACTTGTTACCTGTTTCTATAATGGCAACCTCATTTCCCTGTCTAAGTAAATATATTGCAGCAAAGTTCTTACTGAAATAGCCTGAATCAATAACACTGATTCCGTCTGCAATATTTGATACATTAAAACGACTAGTCATGGCCTATATAGTTTTGTTAATTCTCTTCGAAGAGTTCGATTTATTTTACTAGATTATAGTTCAGATAAAAAAAATACCCCGCCTTACAAAAGGTCGGGGTATTTTGAATAAAAGCCTAGCAATGTCCTACTCTCACATGGGGAGACCCCA
>JGI24920J38491_100523_pt1 | contig 28630 bp, 24 predicted proteins | sample LinPFosmplate8_FD_38491 | JGI IMG/M metagenome (IMG submission 38491)
AGCCACAGCCACAGCCACAGCCACAGCCACAGCCACAGCCACAGCCACAGCCACAGCCACAGCCACAACCACAGCCACAGCCACAGCCACAACCACAGCCACAGCCACAGCCACAGCCACAGCCACAGCCACAGCCACAGCCGGCCCCGGAGCCCGAGCCCGAACCCGAGCCATTCCTTACGTTTCGAAAAGTTCGGTTTACAAGAACTTCTACTTCGGGAGCTGCTGATGATCGATTCTTTATTGATGAATTACAAGTTTGGGTAGATGGAGTAAATATAGCGAGAGCAAATGGAGCAAGTGCTTTTACAACACAACCACACGGGGTTGCTCCTGTAACTAGAATAAATAATAATACTGTCATACCACGCCATACGACCACTTTCGCTTCGCATCCTTCTGGAGCAGCAATTGGTGATAATTTCGGTATCGATTTAAATACAGATGTATCAACACATGATCTTGAATCTATTGTATTATATAACGAACGTCCCAGTAAGAGAGACAGAATTGTCGGTATAAGAATGGAACTCTTGAATTCAAATGATGAAGTTGTGTTAGTCACCAATGAAACAACACAAGTAAAGGATTATTTTAGATTTGATGGAGACCAGATTGGTAATGCTACATTTTCCAATACGGCTTCTACGACAGCGGTCATAAATGATTCATCAAACACTGAAACTTTAACAGAAGTTGCCGATTTATCCACGTTGGATTACTTGTTTTCGAAGGTTCGTTTAGTTCGCACGTCGAATCCAACTATCTTTAATTTCCAAGAAGTTCAATTTTTTATAAATGGAGATAACAAAGCTTCAAACACAAAAATTGGGAACACATTGTTTTCAACAGCAGGTGTATATGGAAGTATTAATCTTCCTTTGTCTACTATAAATGATGGTGTTTTAGCTGGTAACTCATATTTTCATTCAGGAGCTGAGGGAAGTGCAATTGGTAGAAGTTTTGGTATAAATTTTAACGTTTATTTTTCAAAATATGATATGGAGTCCGTAGTGGTATATAATCGTACTGATACGACATCCATTGCCGCCAGAGCAATCGGTTGTAGAATTGAGTTACTAAATACCAATGACAATATTCGTGTATCGTCGTCTGAAATATCTTCGGGTAAGACGTATTACCGTTTCGACGGACCCCGTATAGGTGATGCTACATTGTCTACGTCGGCTTCCACAACAGCGGTCATAAACGATTCATCAAACACTGAAACTTTAACAGAAGTTGCCGATTTAGATACATTAGATTACTTGTTTTCGAAGGTTCGATTGATGTGTACTTCTAATCCAAATAAGTTTAATTTTCGCGAGTTACAATTGTTTATCAATGGAGATAACAAAGCTTCAGACACAAACGTTGGGAACACAACATTCACTACCGCTGGTGTAAGTCGTGGACGAGGTGTAGACAGAATAATTGATGGAGATTTATCGGGTAATATATATCATTCAGCATCACAATCAATTGGTGACAACTGCGGTGTAAATTTAAATGTTTATTTTTCAAAATATGATATTGAATCCATAGTTATTTATAATCGTGGACAATTTGATGATCGCATGATAGGTGTTACAATTGAGCTACTGAATACTAATGACAATATTCGTGTATCGTCGTCTTCAATATCATTGGGTAAACGCTATTACCGTTTCGACGGCGACCGTATAGGTGATGCGACATTGTCTACTTCGGCTTCCACAACAGCGGTCATAAACAATTCATCAAACACGGAGAGTTTGACAGAAGTCGCGGCCCCGGCCCCGGCCCCGGCTCCGGCTCCGGGCAGATCAGAAGGTTTTGAGAATTACGTCAATAGTGAAAATGAAGATGAGGACTTAAACGTGGTTGAGAAAAAACTATCTAATTATTGTAGAAAAGTTGTAGTCGATCCTGACACTACGAATATATCTGGTGCGGACTTAGGTGGCGATTTGTTCGATCTTGCTGATTTCGAGAAAAAGGTCATTGTTTAGAGTGTTATAGATAGTTTTGGAAAGATATCCAGTGCGTATAATTCATACAACATTAAACGTGTCGTTTGAGACATAGAAACACGAATAATTGAAGAATGTTCACAGCATTTGAAATTGGGTTCTAGCCAGCCACAAGATTGACACACGGATATTTTCATAGTATCATAAGAAAATCTTTCATTCAATATATCATTGCTATTTCGAGCAATAATCGAGTCGCGTTCCATTTCTCCTATTCGTAATGCACCGTTTCTCGAACATTTTAATGGTTGACCAGTCAATTCATCATAAAAACCTTTGCTTCGCGCTCTACATTTCTTATGTGAAAAATGATTCAGTGCCATATAAAATACAGACCCAAAGAAAATCTTATTGTCTATTTGCATTCCTGTTTTTCCACACCAGAAATACTCTTTCCCTTGATTGTTATGAAAGTCAAAAACAACTGTATCAATATCTCGAACAAGAGTTCCTGCTATGATAGCCTTTTTCCCAAAGAACGATTCCAAAAGCTGAGAGATTGTCATCCGTGACGGCAAATGCGCGGGATTGATGATGATGTCTGGCTTTTCTCCATATCGATTATAGGGTAAATCACACGACTTCACTACACATCCAATCACACCCTTTTGTCCAGACCGAGTTGATAGTTTATCACCTATTGTTGCGGAATGAATGTGTGTTTGCTTCCACCGGATTTCATTTCTAGTTGAATTGATATGAGTTATTCTAATACTTGACGACATTTCATTGCGAATCAATGTTGATTTATCATTTTCATCTATTTTCTTTAGTGAAATATCATGTCTTTTCACAATATCATAATTAGAAGGAATCATTTCAAATCGTTCTTTAGATTTCTTATTCAGTTTGAAATTCTTTGTATGCAAAGTGTGAAATCCGCCAGATGAAATAAAATCAGCGTTAATCACAATTGCATCTTCAATATTCAATCCAAAATAGCTCGAAACTGCTACAAATACGTTCTGGCCATTCATGATACACGCGTCTGTATTATTTGACTGAACAATTGGCATTTGAGGATACGCGATTCTGACTGATTGTCTGACATGTGTTGTCGCATATGAAATACGTATCGGTGGAAGATGCCTTTTGAATACAATCTGTTTTGCCGTGAATCCGTGTTCAAATTTTGATTTTGGAATGACCCGTCCACCATTCGAATAAACCCATATATTGTTTTGTTGTTTCATATGATGATGACGAACCTGTCCATTGAAAATTTTGTTTTTATTATTTTCGATATTTTCAAAATTGTCAATTTCAAATTCCAATATCTTTACGCCTGAAACTAGATCTGAGGTCAATCCGATTGATTCTCCTTCTGTAGAACGATACGGACAATATACACCAAAATGACTATTATGAATTTCGCGCTTTTCATAGTTGCAAGAATGATTTGTAGATCCTCGAATCACTCTCGTAGCATGTGACATGTATTCAAAATAATTCTTTCGATCCACATATTGGCCATTTGAATGAATGCGCTTTATCATTATATTCATAATCTTCGGGTTGTCAATCATTTCACAAACGCTTCCAATGAAAAATTCTGTAGATATGATTCTTTTGTTTGAAATATCGTTGACATCAGTATAGTCTTCATCTGAAAATAGTGTATCAATCATCATACACAAATAATGCATCTTGTCGTCGGGATCCTCTAAATGTTGTAAAAACGTGGATGAGAAGTTCGCCACATCTTTTTCATTTTTCAATTCTTTGAAGAGAATTTTGAAAGAATCATTACTTTCGAAATGTTTGAACAGAATCGCATCATCGATTCCAAGAAGTTCAAGATATTTTTTTAAAGAGAATTTCATGTCACCATACTTTTGTTCTACACATAAGATGTTCTTATTTACAAACAGTCGCAATCTGCCCGAATACATTGTCCAAGGTTTGTTGATCAACGATGTCCAACACTCGACATGTTTCGAATTCTTGTATATCATATTTTCAATTGAAATCTCTTTGAAAGGCCATATATAAGATTGGCCATTGATGATGAAATAACCATGTCTTGTCATTCCGCAAATCTGTGTAACTTTCTTGTTTTTCAAATTGATGACATCGAGGGTGAAGGTTTTAAAGTGTTCAATACATTTTTTCATTTTACTTTCTTCCTCATCTTTTGATAAAAAAATAACCTGATACTTTTCAGAAAGCCATAATTTTATGGAATTGCAGTATATTTTAAAATGTGTCTTTTCATTTATCATTTCAAGAGTGGTTTTTGTTTTGTTTTGTTTTGTTTTGTTTTGTTTTGTGTTTTGTTTTGTTTTGTTTTGTTGACAAAAAAAACCTTAGCGTCTTTTCATTTTATTTATCACACCATCAAGCTTCGAAGAACCACAAATTTGCCGATTGGCATTGTCTTCTCTCCTTGAGCGTGTCTTTTATAGGCACGCATGATACTCACGTAAGAACCATATCGGTTAAACAGAGATTCTTGAAGATCCTTACGCATCATTTTGACGATACGCTTGGAGTCAATATATTCCTTTTTCTCTGTTAGTTCACGTTGTAATATGCGTGAATTAAAGTAATACGATTGTATCAATTCAGAAATGACTTCTGGAACTTTCTCTTTCAATAAATTTACTTTATGACAAATCATGACTTTCTTGGTTTTGTTTGGTATATTAGTATAATTTTGAGTGTTTTTCTAACCCATTTTAATTTTTTACATATCTTTTCAAAGTTTTTTTTGTTTTCTATCTTAAACATGAATCGTCTATTCAACAATTTTAAGTTCAAAAATTTGCACTGTCATTTAGATAAATCTAATGTTATAAATGGCAATATACTGAGGCAATCCAATGTTCACATGCAAGAAAAATGGGTGTTGATGAGAGATATCAAACGGAACTATACGGAAACATGCATTCAAAATAGAATGGAATCTACCATATTATCAATGAAGAATCAAGGTGTAAACCTTGTTCGTTCCTTTATAGACGTTGATCAAACTGTGGGTTTGATGTGTTGGAATCAAGCAAAGATATTGAAAAAAAAACACAACACACACAACTTCAAGATCGAGATTGGAGTTCAACCACTCGAAGGATTTTCAACAAGTGAAAATGTTGCTTTGTATGAAAAAGCATGTGAATCCGCAGATTTTGTAGGATGCCTCCCATCAATCGATGGTATAGAATCGGATCTTCATCTAGACATCGCATTCACTATTGCGAAAAAACTCGGTTTGCCAGTTGAAGCACACCTCGATCAACTCAACACTCCATATGAGGATGAAACCAGTAATTTCATAGATTTTGTTGAGATGTATGAGTATCAGGGTAGAGCCAATGCCGTTCACTGTGTTAGCGTTTCAAAGAAACCTCCAATAGAAATATACGATATCGCTGAAAGACTTTATATGAATGATGTCGGGGTCATCGTATGTCCCAGTGCTGCGATTTCAATGAAACAATTCCGGGATGATGTAGGGCATATTTCGAATTCAATCGCACCCATTGATATATTTGCAAATCACGGTGTTAAAGTCGGGATAGGAAGCGACAATATCAACGACATCTTCATGCCTTTGTGTGATGGCAATATGATATTCGAACTACGTCTTTTAGCCGAGGCATGCCGCATTTATGATATTGAAATTCTACAAAAAATCGCTGAAAATCACGGAAAATTGTGAAAAGACATATGTATTGCGAATTTTGATTCAGTATTTATCTTCAAGTCCATATGCAGTCAAGATTTCATTGTATCTGTCAAAATGTGCTATTTTTAAACACCCCATATATTTGGGAAATATTTGAATAAACTTTTCACGATCACTACGCCGAGTTGAACCAGAAGAACTAATATCGGATTTTCCTTCTGGGGTAATTTTACGACTAATCACAAACATTGAACCACTGTTTCCTCTGGCTTTATAATATTGAAGACCAGTTGGTATATTCTTCATCAGCTTATCAATGTAATCATCATCTTCATTTATTGGAATGTATCTCAATGGAAGTTCTTTGATAATCTCATCTACAACATCAAATGATGTGTCTGTGAGATTTTCCTTGTCTTCCATTTTTGATTTAGTTTCTTTATTTTCGTGATGTTCTTTCATATTATCCGAACGAATAGCAATACCAAGATCCTCTAACCAATTACGATAAGACCCATCGTGTTCCAATGGAGCAGTATCATCGTGTGTCACATCGTAATTTTCGGGAATTTTTCCTTTAAATGTTTGATATATTACACGGTGAAGAAGATGTTTCTTTATCATAGACACTTGTTTATATTTTGTATCACGAATAAGTATTGGATATTGGAATCCACAAGGGCCACGAAAACGGGATCTTGAAGATGCTTCATATATTCCTTCATCTTGGTCCGGATATAAATAATGTGGAACGGTTTTCCAGATTTCACCTTCCAAATCTGGAAAAGCAACTTCTTCAAAACAACATTCATATGGATGTTCGTCGTTATCTTCTTTCAAAGAACGACGAATTTTAGAAGATATAGTTTTTACTTTTGGTTCTTCATCAGTTTCATTTGCCTTGAATTTTTCCCAATTACGAATAATTGTTTTAGACGCATTATCAATGCTGCGAAACATTCCAATATAGACATCTTCTTTATCCTTAAAACAACGATACATTATAATCCATTTTCCATTGCGACCACCATATTCATTCGTTTTTTTAACAGTAGCAGCTTGACCTTTTCGTGAATTATCAGATAGTGACATCCACTGTAAATTAGAAAGTCGATTATTTGTATGAACCTCACTTATATGATCAACTGAATATTTTGGCTCAACATTTGGAAATGCTGAGGCTAACATACAATGAGTGATTGAGAAGTGTGTATTCACATTCGCACTAACACTTACGGAAACGTACCCATTACTAACCAAAAGATGATCTGATAGCGGTCCGGAAATTTGACAACCTTTGTCGTCGTCGAGAAATTTAATTTTGTAATTTTCAACTTTGGTGTTTTTACCATCGTTGAACTTGTTATTATGAACGTAAAGTGGAAACCACTTGTTCAATTCAATTACTCCGTATTCTGTATTCATCATATTTTAGACTATACAAGTATATCGATACTCATATTAGAACTCAAATCATTTTTACGTTTTTTATTGTGAATGAACTTAATCTAATTGAATTATTCTTACATTGAACACGGTTCACTATTAATCTACATAAGTAGATTAAGTGGATATTCGCATATCAACTTAGAATGTTTTTTTTACTTTTTGAATTTTTGATTGCTTATTTTTTAAGGGGAAATGTTTTCCCGCTTAATTCGAATATGCAAGCCCGCCCATGCCACTCATGATACGGAGGACATTGTAATTTGTCGCGTAGACACGGACCTTGGCGTCGCTCGACGTGACGGCCGCCGCGGTGAGGGTGAGCTGGAGGGTCGCGTTATCGATACGGGACATGTTGCATGTGCCAGAGGGCTGGTGCTCCTCGGGCTTGAGGCCGAAGGAGTAGACATTGATGCCTGTGGCAGGGATGTTGGTGTGGTGCTGGTAGGGCTGGACAAGATTGAAGTAGCGGCCCATGCGCTCCGAGAAACGATCATGACCGTTAAGCTGGAGCTTAGCGGAGAAGACGGGATTGAAGCCAGTGTCGACACCCGAAATACCAACGAAGTTACCGGTGGTAAGGCTGGTGTTCGAGTTAGGGAAAGTCTTGGAGGCGACGGCACCGGACGCATCGGAACGGACGGTGGCCGAGAAGTCGCCGTAGGGGGAGGAGGGGGTGCCAGTGGCCCAGGTGGTGTCGACGGCATCAGTGTAATTGAACCACTGTTTGCCAAAGTTGGAATCCATGTCGGAGGTCGACACGTGATAATCTTTCTGGACAACCCAGATAAGTTCCTTGCAGGGGTGATTGAAGTTGAGCTTGATCTTGTTGGAGACCGAGGAAACGGACTCATCGCCGGTGAACTGAACCTGCTCGATGAGGTATTCGTGGGAGACCTGGGCGAAGCGGCGGCGCTCGTCGGTGTCGAGGAAGATGTAGTCCGCGTAAAGCGAGGCGGCCTCGAACGAGGGGGTCGCGACGGTGCCGGCGGAGTAGTAGCAATCCGAAGCAGCACGGAACTCGAGGTTGATCTTGACCTCGTGGTACTGGAGAGCGATGAGGGGGAGGGCGAGTCCGGGGTTACGGCAGAACCAGAACTCGAGGGGAATGTAGAGATCAAGCTCGGGGACGAGACCCGCGGTGACAACCTGGGTGAGGGTGGGGACGTTACCAATCATGTTCTGGTAGCCAACCTTCTTGCCCTCAGTCTGGGTGAGCTCGTTCCAGATGTGCATCCAGTCACCGTAGTGCTTGTCAATGCGCTGGCCGCCAATCTCGACCTCGGCGTACTTGATAAGATTGTGGCCGAGGTAGTTGAGCCAGCGGAAGGAAGCACCAGCAGCAGTGGCATCAACCTGGGGGATGGTGACCTGAAGGTAAACACGCGAAAGAAGATCACCATTACGGGAGATGGTGCATGTTACGCGCTTGCCGAAATCGGCAGAGCCGTTGAAGGTCTGCTCGATGGACTCCATCGAGAAATTAGTGTGGCGTCTGTAAACCACCTTGAAGAAAGTGATCTGAGGATTGCCGGTAAGGTAGATATCCTGGGCGCCATAGGCTACGAGCTGCATTAAACCACCACCCATTTTGTTTGCTTATAATATATAGAAAAGAAAAAAAAACTGAAAAAAAACACACTTCAAAATGACGACATGTAGAAAACATGAGTCGTTGATAGGAGTGTGATCGTAGAAATAAAAATGATGAATACACTAAATACCATGTTTCTTACACTAAAATTATCACATCTCCAAAATGGGTCATCAGCGTGAAAGTCTCACTTTTTATCAATTACAAACTTCAACTTCTTGAGAGTTTTTTGAGAAATTTCTTGTGACTTTTTCATATTCTCGATATTACAAGATTCATCACCGCAATGATCGTAATTCGCAGTTAGATTATTAAAATCTTGAGATGTTCGCCCCCATCTTCCGAGATGATGAGTGTAATATTCCGGAGAATTAAGCTTTTTGACCACGAAATCTTTAATAAACTTGACAATCATATTCTCATTTACATATCATATTACTCTCATATTAACTCATATTATAAACCATTTTATCTTTATATTTCAAGTTTTTCTATGATCACTTTAGACAATTGCGAAAGTTCAATATTAGTTGGATCGTTACGATAATCATCTATGTAGTAGACCTTTTTGATTCCTGCAGAAATGAGGATTTTGAAGCAATTAACGCACGGAAAATGAGTAATGTAAGCAATAGAATCGTTCAAAGAGATTCCTTGTTTTGCCGCGTGCGCGATTGCATTTTGTTCTGCATGTATAGTTGCTTGTTCGTGTCCATCACGAATAATGGAAATATGAGGAGCACCACTAAAAAAACCATTATATCCCATCGAAAGAACACGATTATCTTTTACAATCACGCAACCGACATGAAGTCGTTCACAAGGAGATCTTGAAGATGCAAGAAGCGCCATTGAAGCAAAGTATTCATCCCACTTTATACGATCATTTCCATCACATTTGTTACAGATTAGCTTAACAGAGCCTATGAAAGTATTCATATCTAGCCTTTCTCATAGTCTTGTTGATAAATATGTTTTTATATTAGGTTGTAAGGATTATAGTGTTATTTGACAGACTTTATAAAACATTCGTATTTATTTACTCAGTTTAATGTATTCCATACAGTATTTTATGAAGTCGAAATAACGATACACATTGCCCGCAGGTTGTGCTATAAGATAAAGAAAATATTCTGTATGATTGATTCGAACATCTTTGTACGTTTTTCCTTTATGTTTTCCATCTAGAAATGTAAAGTTGTCCGCGTTTATTATTGAAATAATGTTTTCCATATTCTAATATCATCTTATTACAAGATTTATTTCAATCATTTTTCAAAAAATTATAAGGAACAAATTTAGTTGTGTCTCTAAAACACAAATTCTGTGAAATTTTCGGCGAAAGTTATTGCAATCTTTTTAAAGGATTATAGTGTATAACCTTATATGATTTTGAAAAATGATTCATGAAATCATAATAGTAGCTAGAGTTGGTGAGTGTTGGTGAGTGTCGGTGAGTGTTGGTGAGTGAGTGAGTGTTAGATAGAGTTGGTGAGTGTCGGTGAGTGTTGGTGAGTGTTAGTGAGTGATACTAATGTCTTATTTAGATTGCTTGTCGGCTGATCTTTTGATTATTATTTATGAATTCAACGTATCTCATCGCAAAGACTTCGCTCCAAGCTTAGATCTGGTCAAAATAGAGGGGATAAAAAGTCGTTTAAGACACATCGATAACCTCGGTGACTATGTTGAGCATGCTTATAGATCTGAGATTGAAGATCCGGGATATTTTGTCAAAATGCTTTCGAAATGTGCTTGCTGTCCTAGACATGCAATCAATCGCCCTTCGTCGATAAATGATGTTGTCGTAGAAACAGAAACAGTTTCACCGTTCAAGGTATATACATGCGAATGTCCATGTAGATCAAATGCACGTTGGATTATAAGAAGTTGTACGTGATTCTTAGATTGCGTGAAGATTTCGTGAATTATTAAATATATATATACTTAATGAGATGAATATCACAGAAGACTATTTTAAAAATTACGAAGATGAAAAAAAGATTGACGAAAAATTCATAAACTTTCATACAAACAAAAAAACATTCAATATAGTCTTGAACACATTACATCGTAATCTCACGCATGAAACTGTATCAAATTTTCGTGTCAAGTTTGACGCTAACTCTGGACAGTCCGAGAGGATTCCGGTGCACTTGAATAGTAACGCAAATATATCGGGGGATAATGTTAACGGTTTTACTTTTGAAGGAATATCATACGAGCCGTATAATCCAAATCGACATTCGGGAGAAATCATAGGTCATTTCATGAAAGACTACAAAAATGAGACGGGAATATTGGTTCAAAAGCGTTTCTCTGATGTCAAAGAGATCGGTAAAATTCGCATCGAAGTTCCGAAAACTATGTTATCGGTAAATCCTAGTTTTTTATACCTTCATTTCGATGAGTTGTCTGGTTTTTCAAATACTTACTTGCCGAATGGAAATGCTATAACATTTTGTGCTTACTCAAAAGAACATACCGACCATTATATCTTTGAAACTCGACATCCATTATATTTTGATTCATATAATTTACAGACGCTTACATTTGAAATTAGTTTTCCAAAGGCAACTGTTTTAAAAGACTATGCAACGATTTTCTATGCCCAGATCAATAATTCGAGTCATCTTGAGCTAGTGACACCAAACATGCCATCAATGTTTGCAGTGGGAGATGAACTGATTTTCGAACTAGGAACAAAAATAGTTGTAAATGTTAACAATATTCCGCACGTTGTCTCGGTTATTGATGGATATATTGATAATTCCCATGTGATTTTAAGAACATTTGATGGAGAACTTGTAAATTCATCAAACACTATTAACGGTAAAACAACAATCGATTTTGGAACACACGATTTTCTCATTGCAACTGCGTCTGGAGGTATTGATACGTCCATATACGAAAAATTCGAGTTAAAAATGAAATCATTGGTTTTTCCATATACAATGAACGATATAAATATAACACCTATTACATCCGTTTTGACTGATTACATTATATTCAAAGAGCGTGAATACGTTTTAACCATGAAGAATGTTAGAAATCACATAATGAATTTCGAGACGAAATTCGGACTTGTTGATGCGTTTTCAGATTATATTCAAGAAAACGATATCCACATGGCGTATTTATCTTATCAAATTGTAAGCACACTAAAAGTAATAAATTTTTTACTGGAACATATGACTCGTGAATTGGTAAACCCTTCGAAAGTTTCGCTGATGTTATCACAAAGTATGATTGAAGATGAAGAATTCTTGTTTACAAATAGCGAAAGTATTGCTGTAACTATCCTGAAAGTCTGTGAACATTACAAGGTCAATATGATGAAGTATTCAAAATCTATTGACAAAGCGATCGTTTCCTTAACGAATCATAATTATATAGAAGAACAACTAAGATCCTTTGATATGTTTTCGAAATCGGCACTTGTTCTTCATAAAGATCTCGAGTTGAACAAATATGCGGGTTATAATATCTTTGAAAAAGCGTTCGCGCAGGAGGAGTTGAAAGAACGTCGTTCCGTGATTATACCTTCCAACGATAATACAAAAATTCGTAATCGCGAGTTAGGATCTATGACAAAGATATGTTATGAAGGAAACAATGAATTACTGATACAAAACATTGCGACAACTCGTAAAATACTGAGAAATGTAATTTTCGAATTCAATGTAGATAAGGAACAGGAATGTCTCATTCCAATAGAAATAAAGGAATACGAAGATAGTTTGACAACTTTCGGTAAGTTGGACACAGAATCTAGAATTATCTATTTGAATAAACACTTTGATATGGATTTTCTTGAAGGTTCATTCAAGTTGAATGGTAATGCTGTGAATGCTTATACAAATTTTTTGATTTGTGCTTTGAAATCGATTCTGTGTTCATCAGAATTCAGATTCAAACAAAATGTGGTTATTGATACTCTGTTTGTTAGCGAACTTGAAGAAATTTGTTTAGTGAATATAAGTTCAGTCTTTATTAGTGAAGCAAATTCGAATTCAGAAAATATAATAATTGAAACCAATGATAATGTCATAGATTTTAAGGAATCTGAAGCAATTACCATCCATCACTTGGATTGTGATGTCCCTAAAAAAGATGGGATGAACAAAGTATCATGCAATAATGTCTCCTTATCCCTTACGGAAGATAATCGACTTGATTGTTTTCTTTCATTTGGAAAATCAGTAACAACTGGAATTCTAACCGTTTCTTCCAAATTGTTTTTGGATGATATCGAAGTGGAAATGGTTGATAACATAATCAAAGTTGGTAAAAGAGTGATGGATAAATCTTTCAAATTTGAAACACCATTAACGAAGAATATGAGTCATATTCGTGTAGAAACAAGTTATTTTTTTTCAAGTTTCAAAGAGAAAAAAGCGACCGTTTCAACAAACTATAATGTGAAAAATACAGTCAACTTCGCAAATTTGCCTAAGTTACACGAAGAAAAAACAAATATTATCGAAAACGTTTCGATCATGGATGAAACGAATTCTTTTGTGGGAGATCGTGTGTTTATTAATCCATTGAGCTCGTCACCTCCACTTGATCCTTCTGGAAATATAGATTATACTACACTTGATTTGACAATGCAAGACACGTACACAATCACTTCAATAGGCAGTGATTCTTCTGGAAACAGTTTAATTGAAGTAGATCAAACAGTACTTAGTGCTTTCAATAACACTGATTTGTTAGTAACAAACAAAGGACGTGATCACTACATCAAGATCTTCAACCCGAAAGCGCAAATTGATCTTTCAATTGAAATCGTTGTCTAGTTGTCTAATTTACCGGTTTCAAACGTTTTAAAATAGATTGAATTTGCAACAAAGACACTCCGAATTGTTTCTCGTCTTTTGGTTTCTGTTTGATTTGTTCGGTCTTTTTCAAAGAAATCCCTTTTAATAGTTCGGCTTTTGGCCTTTGATTCAAGTTATCCATTGCCATTTTTTGTTTGATGGCGTCCATTGGTATCCCCATTTTCAACATCTTTTGATACTTTTCAGGCAAATCTTCGTTTGTTCCTTGCACTTTCTGATTTTCAGTGGAGGGTCGAAAATCAAAAGCATTATCGATTTCGTGTTTTTTCAACTGTAAAACCTCGAATTTTACATTGAATTCCGTTTCATCTATAATTTGCTCTTCTTCGAGCTTTAGAAAAGCAATGATGTCAATTACTTCGTATCTTTTAATGATGGGATCACTTTTATTTTTGTTCAGATTATAAAATTCACACGATTCATTGAAATACCCAAAGAACGAATTCTTCTTCGTAACTTTCAATTTCTTCATAAGATTCAGCAAATCATTGTTTGAAGTATTGAAAAGAAACCATGTTTTCTCAGATCTCGTTATTGACACATCATTCAATTGAAAAATAAAGGGTTTGTTATCAGTCATGATCATATATTCTTTCGAAGACTTTGCGGATTTTACTAAACATCTTCGTAGTCCCTTTTGACTTTTGAGGTCAAACATTATAGATACTATATATAAATCTTCATATGTAAGATATATTTAGACGATTATGTTTATATGAAAAACGTCAAAGCTTATAGTTTGAATATTTTTGAAGAAAAACTTAATGAAAAATCAAAAACAATTGTAAAAGAGTTTGATGAAATTTGGTCTATTAGAAATGGTGCAAAAGGAATGTATATTATGAAAAAACAAGGTAAAGGCAAACCAAAATTCTTTCCTATGAAAAATAAAAAGGTTGAAGATATAGATATGAACTACTTGAAAAGTTTGTAAACTTTTGATTTAAAAGATGGTTTTAATTGTAATGAAGAAAAATTTGTATCTTTGTAAATGAGAGTGTAAATATCATCTTTTTCAGTTCCAATTAAATCAGTTGGAATTTTTGATTTTATTAGTTTTTTTATCAATTGATTAGTGCCTTTATCTTTTTTGTATTCAAATCCTGTCATCATATTAAGATTATAAATATGTGATGAGGTAATTATAATTGACTCTGGGATATCATTAGGTGTCATTATTGATATAAAATCAAGAATATCACCTTCAAATTTTTTTTTGTCAAATTCTACAATTTTTTCAGCATCGATAAGATAGTATTTATTTTCTTTTAAAACTAATAGAGTGCTACCATAACCAAAATTCTTCATTCCAACATTTCGTAAGTCAACATCGTGACCTATAAAGACTTTATTATATTCAATTGTATGAATTGGTTCCTTTTCAATATAGAGGTTTTTTTTACTGTAATAATTGATAGCATGAAGAACTTCTCGTATTTTACCATCTCTGCATTTTTTATCATATTCCTTATGAATATACAATTTTTTTCCATCATCTCTAACAAGAGACTCAATACCATTAAAATGTGTGATGTAATATTCATATTTGTGTTTGTATGAAGTTTGTTCGTCATTCATCTTTTTTTCTATCTTTTTACTTTTTTTTCGTGACAATTGTGACATAAGTTTTTTAAGAACACTTCTTGTTTTAGTCGTCATCTCTATATCTATAGAATATAAAAAAGTAAAAAATGTTTTGAAGGTTTTAGGAGTTTTTTCATAATTCTAAATCAAAAAAAAAGAAAATGGTTTGAGAAAGTGAATAGAGTCGTCAGTATTATTGAATAGAATCGAATTATAAATTATGGCGGATTCTCGTGAAAAGCAGCATATTTCTCTCGTTGTTACAGGACATATCGATGCGGGCAAGTCTACCACAACCGGTCATCTTATTTTCAAACTTGGAGGTATCAATGCTCGTGATATGGCTAAACTCCAGGAGAAGGCTGATGCTAATGGAAAATCTAGTTTCGCATTTGCGTATTATATGGATACTAACAAGGAAGAGCGTGAGCGTGGTGTAACTGTTAACTGTAACACAAAGGAGTTTTACACAGATTCTTATCATTATTCTATTGTAGATGCCCCCGGTCATCGCGATTATGTAAAGAACATGATTTCTGGAGCTGGCCAGGCTGATGCTGCTCTCATCCTCATTCCCGCTGAAAAGGGTGGCTTTGAGGCTGCAATTGCCAAGGGAGACCGTGCTACGGGTGAAGTCGAAGGGCAGACGCGTCAGCATGCTCGCCTACTCGCTCTTCTTGGTATCGAAAAAGTAATTGTCGGTATTAACAAGATGGACTCTTGCGATTGGTCCCAGACACGTTTCGACGAGATTAAGAAGGAGATGAGTGCCATGCTTCAGCAGTGTGGAATGAAACCCAAGAAAATTCCTTTCATTCCTTATTCTGGATTCAATGGCGATAATCTCACAGAGCCTACCGACAAGATGCCTTGGTATGATGGATGGACTGCGAATATTAACCCTACAACTCAGATCAAGGGCGTAACACTTCTTGATGCTCTAGAGAAGTTCGTGACCCCACCCAATCGCATCATCGACGCACCTCTTCGTATCCCTGTATCTGGTGTTTATAACATTAAGGGTGTAGGTGCGATTATTACCGGTCGCATTGAACAGGGTGTTGCCAAGGTTGATGATCCTCTTTCATTTGCACCCAACAATATCACGGGATGTAAGATGTTTTCGATGGAAATGCATCATAAGAAGTTCACAGAATGCTTGCCCGGTGATAACATCGGAATGTCCATCAAGGGTCTTGAAAAGGATAATATGCCAAAGGCTGGTGATGTAATCTACAAGACTACGGATGGAATTTGTAAGCCAGTTAAGAAGTTCACAGCAATGGTTTCCGTTCAGGATCATCCAGGTAAGCTAAAACCCGGTTTCTGTCCTATTATTCACGTTCGCACCGCAAAGTGTTCTTGTAAGATGACAGAGATCAATTGGAAGATGGGTAAGAAGACTGGTGGAACTAAGCTCGAAAAGCCGGAGTCTCTTGAACGCGGAGAGAATGCCGAAGTGGTATTTGAGCCATCTAAACCATTCTTCCTTGAGCCATATGACAAAACACCTGGACTAGGACGCATTGCGGTCATGGACTCGAATTCTCTTGTGATGCTAGGAAAGGTTCTTGATGTTGAATACGAAGATTAACAATTATCTACTGAGCCATAATTGTCTTGTTGCTTTTCTGCAGTAACCATATCATCAATCTCTTTATTGTATTCTTTTTTATCCTCATTCTTATCCTTCACCTTCTTAATTATATGTTTATCTATAAATGGAGCAATGTTCATTAGATTATGATATTGTTTATACGAACTATCTGTAAATTCAGAAACTTGTGTGCGAAATGCTACATTTTTATTCAATTCATTTCTTAAAGTATCCTTTAATTCAACATAACTTCTTGAAATATCAATATGTTCCTTGGCTAAAACAGAAAAGTTAAAATGTTTAACGATAGCAGCCAACAAACCTGAAATAATAAATCCACTCATGTTCATGTATACAACCCAATTGTATGAATCAAATGTAGAAGATATAGGTGCCAGTATTATAGGAAATAAAATTGGTGGTAATTCTAAAATATGTCCCCATTTTTTGCAATATTGTCCTGCTTCACGATGATATTCTTTATGAATCTTTGATTTTTGTATCAATCTTATGATATCATCTTCGTGCTTTTCAGTCCATGTTTCTATGTCATTTGTATGCAATGATACATTAGCATCGTCTTCCATAGTATCTTTAGTATCTTTATATTACATATTTATTTTTTTCAGAAGACGTGTAAAAGCTTATCAGATACTTGGATTCTTTGAAATCGAATGTGTGCTATCTTTTTTGAAATCAAATATGTTGTAAAGTAAAGTAATGATAAATTCTGTTTTTTATTATATCTATTTTAATCATATGAGCCAAGTAAAAGGAGCAAAGATATTCAAAACGAAATGTTCTCAGTGTCATACAGTAGAAAAAGATGGAGCTCATAAGCAAGGTCCAAACCTATGGGGATTATTCGACCGTCAATCAGGTATGGCTCCGGGATATTCATATTCCAAGGCAAACAAAGATTCAGGTGTAATATGGACTGAAATAACACTGTTTGAATATTTATTGAATCCAAAGAAGTACATAAAAGGTACAAAGATGGTTTTTGCAGGTATGAAAAAGAAAGATGAAAGACTAAATCTCATTGAATACTTAAAATCGTCAACATCTTGATGATTTACATTAAAAAAATGAAAAATGATTGCAAAAACTTAATATATATAAAAATTTTCAAAACATTTTTCGAAAAAAGATAAGGAATTTTGATGACAATTCATAAAATATATTATTTCAACTATATTTCCTTTTCAAGAAAGGGTCGCGCTTTAGCGGTGAAAACAGCGTGGAATTTCAAAAAAAAGATAGAGAGTTACTATCAAATTTATTAGATGTGTTTAATCTTCTTCATCATCTGAATTATCATAATAACTATCACTATCGTAAAACCAAGGATTACTATCACTATCGCGAAACCAAGGAGCATTTTCAAGATTGAAATTATCAGCTTCATAGAACATTTCGCTCATACTAATCACTTTAGAAACATCCCATTTCTCAATGGGTTGATTAAACATCTTCGCAAAATAAAACATATAACTCATACTAATCACTTTAGAAACATCCCATTCCCCAATAGGATGATTGAAATCATCTGCTCTACAGAACATTTGACACATATTAGTCACATTAGAAACATTCCATTTTCCAATAGGTTGATTGAAACTTTCAGAATCACTGAACATACATTCCATAGTGATCACATTAGAAGTATCCCATTCTCCAATTGGTTGATTGAATTCAGCACCAAGAAACATACCTCCCATAGTGATCACATTAGAAGTATCCCAACCTCCAATAGGTTGATTAAAATTTTTAGTGTATGCAAACAGACCGTCCATAATAAGCACATTAGAAACATCCCATTTCCCTATAGGTTGATTAAAACTTTTAGCATAATGGAACATACATCCCATATCAGTAACCTTAGAAACATCCCATCCTGAAATATCTTGATTGAAACGTGTAGCAAATTGAAACATACAATACATATCAATCACATTAGATGTATCCCATTTGGAAATATCTTCATTAAAATTATTGTAATCACAGAATAGTTCAGACATATCAGTAACCTCAGAAGTGTTCCAATCTCCAATCGATCCATACTTTTTGATAATACCAGCCTTTTTCTCACCACCTTCAAGATAGTCTTTGACAGCAACACGAATTTTTTCGTTGTTTACCGGTAAGTTACGAATGTAAGGAATAATCTCGTAAAGTGCCACGAACTCGGGCACATAACTCATTTTTAAAGTAAATTTGTTGTGAAATCATATACAGTTTCAAGGTTGTTTTTTCATCATTTTTGTTAAAAAACCTTTCGGTTATTTAAAATTTACTCTTGAAACCAACTGGTATTCTCACGATTGTAACTGTCAGAACATACCTCCCATGTTACTTTTGAAGTATCCCACTTGGAAATATCTTGATTGAAACCTTTAACATCACGAAACATTTCTTTCATATTAGTCACATTAGCAGTATTCCATCTACCAATAGGTTGATTAAACTTGGAAGCAAGATAGAACATACCTTCCATATTAGTTACTTTTGAAGTATCCCACTTGGAAATATCTTGATTGAAACTTTCAGCACCATAGAACATATGCCACATTGTAATCACATTTGAAGTATTCCATTTCCCAATAGGTTGATTGAATTTTTTTGCTAATTAAATTTTTCAAATTATCTTCTATGACATACTCTCCATCAAATATAATCCCTTTTAATTTCTTATCAAATTTTATATTCGTATATTGAGGTAGTTCTTCGGATTTTGTAAATAAATATAAATCTCCTTTTTCATCAATTGCTGATAATCATTTTAATATCAACAATTTATTAAGCCCTTTACAAGATTCGAACTTGTGACTTTTTGCTTACTAGGCAACTACTCTACCAGACTGAGTTAAAAGGGCAACAAGAACCAAAAATTAATGGTTCAAACTATTTTTTTCCAAATTTCTATTCTTCCTTGGATTCTTCCTTGGATTCTTCTGTGCCTTCTTCTACAATACCAAGCGCGTTCATTGCTTCAGACGCAGCATTATCCGCCTTCTGTCTCTCAGCTTCAATTGCAGCCGCCTTCTTTGTCTCTTCGATCTGATTCTGATAGAAGACATCCTTCTTTATCTGATTCGACTTGTACTGTTTCATAAGATCATTTAGCTCTTTCTCCATATACTCATTCTCAGCTACGTCACTTGGATTTGCGTCCCAAGGAAGCCAATATCCGACCTGGCCAACATATACATTGAAATTGCGATCAAGTCTCTGAAGTTCACCCGCTCGCTTTGAGGCTTCATCCTGAGAATTGTAGACACCGCGAATCTTAACTCCACGAACAGTTGTCTGAAAATCATTCTCCTTATGAAACTTTTCCTCGAGGTCATTAGATTTAACTACTAGGTAATCTTCAAAATTATTGGCAAAGTCGGCAGGCTTTATCTTTACAAAACCTTCTTCATCAGCTTCAAGGGAATTCACATACTCACTCGCAAAAAAACGATCTTTGTTTTTAAGAACGTGTTCTGGGGAAATGAATGATAGACAAACGAAATTTTGTCCGGGAATTGGTGAATCGACTTCAAGGTAATCTTGGGGTTTAGACATAATGGTATGTTGTATTAACTTAATAAATATCTTTTTATATGTTTTTAAACGCACCTGGGTTATCGTGGAAGAAATTCTTTGTAAATTGATAAACTTCTTGAAGTTGATGGAAATCGTTTGATCCTGTAATGATTACTTTTCCTGTCGTGAAAATGAGAATGGTAACCATTTTACACAAACTACCTTTTGTTTGATTACCACTACAATTGTACGTATTTCCATACAGTTCACAGCATTTACATAACCCATTAGACTTGTATTTTTCATTATACATATATTTGATATTGACAGCAGGATGAATGATAGAGTCGTACGATACAAGCATATTCTTTTCTTTAATTCGTTCTTCAACGAATTCGGGAATAATATGATTTTGAAGACAAAAGTCTGAGTTGATCATGATTATGTTTAGTGCTTTCAGGTTAATATTGTAGTCTGACATTCGCAATTCCTTAGAAATTATATCAAACGTTTTTCTAGCATGTTCTTCGCAGAAGCAGCCAGCAATCTTCAACTTTCCAGTTCTAAATATGAACGTATTTGTTTCTACATGCACATGAACTTTACATGATTTCACTGCCTTACTCTTGACAAACAAACCATCAATAAAATACTTGCGATGAAAGTCAATTACACAACTATTTCTTTCTATATCTTCTTTTCGAAGAGTATAGCATAAAGTTACATAATCATTCATAGTTTTACGTGAACTAGAGGAAGTCACGTTGATAATATCGCCTTCTTTACAGTCCTCATTTAGGACAAATGACACCTTTGAGAAAGGTATCATACTTTTTCCTCTTGTATATGAGAATACCTCATCACAATCTGAGAAAGTGCTCATAGTTTTACTGAAATTAGAGTAAGATTTGTCAAATTTAGAACATTTCATCATGACAGTGTCTTCGAATGATGTGTAGAGATTCAATTGATTTCTGAAACTCTTCTTCTCTTTTGACTCTCTTTTTACCGTCTTCAATTTCTTGGTGTATCCTTCTCTTTTTTCTTTGAAATTCTTCATAATAATACAATTTTGTGTAGTTTGGTAGTCAGAGACGTTAAGAGAATTATAAATGTCTTCAAATTCATTGACTTCAAGTCTCAAATCAGTTTCGGCAACATACAGAATAGTAGAAATGTTTAACTCCGTCATGACAAGTTCTTTATATTGTATGTTCTTTATGTTCCAACATATAAAGATACTCAATCATTTTATATTTTTTTCCATGGCAACGAAGAAGATTTGTTTGATTCTTTATTTGAATACTTTAAAGATGAATCTTTTATATTCATTATGATAATGAAAGCAATCATCATATCTTATTTGCTATCATGCGTTAAATCTATTTCAACAAATATTATCAAGAAATCTGCATTGAATTGTCATAACTCTTACATTGCCGAACCTTTTCCCGAAACAAATGCATATTTGACACGTAATTCGTCGAAGTGTCGTCTATTTGAAGCTTTCGAGACAAAAGACGAAGATTTACATGTAAACTTTTGCGGAAGCCGAACAGCTCAAGATTGGATTATTAATAGCGATCTAATTCTCCGTAACGATGCCCCCGAAAATTATAAATTCCATAGCGGATTTTTGAAATCAGTCAACACTATTGAAGAATCGGATGAGTATTTGCGTGTCAAAGACAGAGTCTTGTATTGCAATAACATAGTCTTTTCAGGGCATTCCAAGGGTGCTGCCATTGCAAGTTTGATGGCGCTGCGTTTATCCAAAGTATTCAAGTATTCAAAGATAAAGTTGGTCACGTTTGCAATTCCGAACATCGCTACAAGTGAATTCTTTGATCAATTGGAAGAAACGGTAGAACAAACACATTATATCTTTGAGGATGACTTCATATGTCAAAGAGGTTTTGGCGATCTTTCTTTCAAATATAAGACGTTCTTGAATCCGTATGATGATTCAAAAAACGTATTTGAAAAACATAATATGAAACGTTATATTTATGCATTGAATGCATACCAATAGTTAAAAAAAGGAGTCATAGGAATTACAAGATGAAAATCATAGCAAATCCGATCAATTTCAGATAAGTCTTTTAATTTTTAATATTTATCCTGAGCAACTTTCACAAACAGGTTCAACTTCGACAGTGAATTGCTGAGCTGTAGATTTGGGTTTTGTTCGGAGATAATATTGACCAGTTTTCAAACCTTTCTTCCAGCCATAAAATAGTGCCGATGTTACTTTATCAGAAGTTGCGTCGGCCATGAATAGATTCATAGACTGAGATTGACAAATGAATTTTCCTCTGTCAGCAGCCATGTCGATGACAACTTTTTGCTTTATTTCCCACACCGTCTTAAATACGTCTTTGACACAATCAGGCAAATTAAGATGTTGGATTGATCCTTGATTTGCAATGATAGAGTTTTTCAAATCGTTGTTCCACTTACCGATTCCACGCAATTCTTCTTGCAGATATTTATTACAAAGGACGAATTCGCCAGCCAATACACGACGAACATAAATGTTAGATGTGATTGGCTCAAAACACTCGTTATTACCAAGGATTTGAGCTGTTGAAGCAGTAGGCATTGGTGCAAGAAGCAAACTATTCGTAGTTCCATTTTCCACTACATTCTGACGGAGTTTTTCCCAATCGTATTTTGGTTCAGAATCGATTGGTTCTTGATTCCATAAATCAAATTGAAATTTTCCTTCGCTCAATGGAGAACCCTTAAATGATGAATACGCACCAGAGAATTTCACATTGGGGTTCTTTGATTTTTCTGTCTTTTTGATTGCAAGATCATTCGATTCTGTCATTGCAGCGAAATATATTGTCTCGAATATCTTTTCATTGATGAATTTCGCTCGTTCGCTTTCGAATGGAATCCGCATCTTCATATATACGTCAGCTAGACCTTGGATTCCAATACCTATTGGACGATGCTTCGTGTTCGAATTCTTGGCTTTTCCAATCGGATATGTGGTTTTGTCGATGATCTTATTCAGATTTCTTGTGATAACTTTTGTTACCTTAATAAGCTCGTCATAATCATACAGAACTGGAAACTCTTCAACGAAATCCGTGTATCCTCCCTTAAAATCTCCAACAGAGATTTGAGGATATTTTTGACCTTTAATTGGTTCGGAAACTTCTTCAACTTCCATATTGATATTCCAACGTTCGCACCAAGATTTTGCAAGAGAACAAAACACACAATTCGGAATAGTTTTAATTTGAACAATATCAGGAATTTCAGGAGCTTTTACGAAACTTGATAGTGCAATCGATGCAAGATTACACACAGCTATCTCGTCTTTTGAGGTATATTCTATTATTTCACATTGCCCCGTTAAAATACCATTGAAAATTCCCTTATGTTCATTTGGTTCATCAAAACAGTATGTGTCGCTTGTTTCATTATTATCTTCAACACTTGTGACTGTAATAAATTTATTTGTTTTGTGATGTGGTACACGTGAATTTTTGACATTAAGCCGTTTAGGATCAAAATTGAGTTTGATAAGACTTTCTAAAGCAATTGAGTCAATATTCAGTCTGAATGTTTCCTTGCATTCATACCCTTTCAAATTACCATGACCATTTGGAAGCATACGGATTCCTGATTTATTACCTTTACACAAACGTGCATTGATTCCGACAGTTTGAAGCATGTATACAACATCTGTTAAGAACTCCTTATGAATTGATGCCAATTGTAAATTTTTCAATCCATCAGTTTCGATTACACAACCGTCTCCATCAAATAGTCCAGAAAGCCATTTCATTTTTGTATCCAATGAGTAATTAATAGGAACTGTGTATTTTTCCTCAATATCTATTGGCAATTCTAAGTCAATTGTTGTATCTATACCAGAAGTCTTTCTTTTATAATCGATATATTCTACAAGATTCCTTTTCTCTCCGTAAAGTCGCAAAAGTGGACGGTTTTCATAAGAGTTTGCCTTACAATTGTTGTTGAGATCATTATGTCTTTTGATGTTATTATTTATGTGTCTTTTACAGAACACTTTACCTTCAATACATTTGTTTAAACATCTAGTTGGTGTTTCAGTATTTTTGAGGTATGTTCCATCCGCAGCAAATATTCCAGAAGTATATGGGTATTTCATATGAAGATTTGATTGATTGCCTATTTCAAAATCACACCTAATAATTCTCATATCTTTCTCTAGGTCTTTAGCCTCAACAATAACTGGTCTTGACTTATTTGCGGGCCTTGATGCTGTTTCTACATAAAATTTGTGATATTCAGTACAATTCATTTCAAGATGATTTGAGAATTTGACAGTAATAACTTTTTGGTTATCACTTGTTTTGAAGGGAGTTGTATTACTCCACTCTTTTCCATTCCAAACCTCAACTTCTTTACCCTCAAGTTCTTTTATAGGATAATATCCATTTTTTGTAAGAATCATCGTACTTGGTGCAACACAACACAAATTACTCGACTTAATAGTCCCTAAGTTTTTCTGATTTGACTTGCGATTGGCGTGATCTTTATAGAGAATATACGGAGTTCCCGTTTCAACTTGCGATTCGAGAATTTTGAACCAAATTTCCTGAGCAGGGACTTGTTTGCGAAATTTTCCTTCTTTTTCGTATTTTTCATATAGGTCTTCAAAGTCTTTGCCGTATACATCAGAAAGACCCGGACAACGATGAGGACACATGAGAGACCACGTCCCATTTTCTTGAACACGTTTCATAAACAAATCTGGAATCCACATGGCGTAAAATAGATCACGTGCACGTTGTTCTTCAAATCCTTGATTTTTCCGCAATTCTAGGAATTCAAAGATGTCTGAATGCCATGGTTCCAAATAGATTGCGAAAGAGCCGTTTCTCTTTCCACCTTGATTGACATAACGTGCAGTATCGTTGAAGACACGAAGCATGGGCACAAGTCCAGTAGAGGCACCTTTAGCCGTAGCAATATTTGCTCCTTTTGAGCGAATATCGTGGACATGAATACCAATTCCACCCGAATTTTTAGAAATCAACGCGGTTTCCTTCAAAGCGTCATAAATACCATCAATGGAGTCATCATTGATTCCAAGAAGAAAGCACGATGCCAATTGACCTCCATTTGTGCCAGCATTAAATAACGTGGGTGTAGCATGAATTGCTTTCTTCTTACTTAGAACATCATAACATTCAATCACGGATTTGATATCATTTCCATGAATGCCAATTGAAACACGAAGAAACATATGCTGCGGACGTTCAACTATTTCACCGTTGACACTGAGAAGATACGCGCGCTCGAGCGTCTTAAAACCAAAATAATCTATATCATAATCGCGAGAATAATCAATAATATTATTGAGTTTTGTCTTGTGTTTCTTTACAACATTAAATACTTCCTTTGTAACAACTTCAATCTTATTTCCATCTTCATCCAGTGAATTGTAAAGATTGTGAATTGCCTCAGAGAAACTTGGCGATGTTTTCTTGTGATGATTAGAAATAGCAAGACGGCTTGCAAGGATTCCATACTCAGGATTTGTTGTAGTCATAGATGCACACACTTGAGCAGCAAGTTCATCAAGTTCATGAGTTTTAACACCATCATAAATATCCTTACAAACCTTCTGAGCTAAACCAACATAGTCTATATCTAACTTATGATCAAACTCACAGCTTTCGATCAACTTTTTAATACGTCTTGAAACTTTATCGAAACTTACAATCTCTCTCTCTCCATTTCGTTTGATAACTGACATAGGCATTTTTTCAGATGATGACATTCAAGAAATTATACAATAACACAACATAATTTATATAAGAGTTTACCAATCATTTTTCATTATTTCTTGAATGGGACATTTTATTCCAGTGTTTTTATTTCAAACCACAATTAGAATAACTGATTCCATTTGGGCTTCCGGTGATTCCTAGTTTTGAAAGGACATTTCCTTTTTTGTCTTTTTTGTTTTTCTTGTCTTTCTTGTTTGTTCTTCCATTTCGTCAATTTTATCTTTCTTGACGGTAATCCCGAGTAACACGTGATCCATTCCCTCAGTTGTATAGCTGTGTCTCAGAATTAACTTCGGCGACATCGACACAGTCATGTGATGAGAGAATCGATACGGCCTTATCCGCCTCTGCGCGAGTGGGTGCAACTCCCTGGTACCATAGATGGAGTCCCGCTTTCTCGTGAGACTCCCGGTTTTTGGATCCACTGTGGAATGTGGCACGCACCTGATCGAGGCCGACAAGAGACGCGATCTCACTCGCACTCTCGGTGCACTTCTGGGAATCAATGGGCTTGAGTTTGAACGAGACGACTGACTCTGAAACAATAGATTTATCAAGTTCGAGAACATCAAGAGGAACACCGTCCGCGATGTATGGATACACTTTACACGTCTGATCCGTGCTCAATTTAGGATGCGTATCAGAGCCAAGTGATTTGTTCTGCCAAATCTTCCAATATTTATTGGGCATAAATACATATCCATAATCACTATCAATATTAGGATTAGGTTTCATAGATTCAACTTCCCAACTACTATCGGAAGAATTACATTCTTTCTGCACTGGTAAGTAATCTCCGCTATTTAAATTGGGTCCGCATTGTTGTTCTCGGCAACTTTGTTTACAACTTCTTTTGTCATCGTTTATTTCATCATTGTTTGGAGGTACAGGCATAGAGTTTTCCTTACATTTAGCGATTTTGGTTTCAAGCTTGTCTTCTCTTTTATCGAGACGATTCTTCATTTTTTCAAGGCGCTTTTCTTTTCGTGTCAATTCCTTTTCGAGTTTACGTAAATCCTTGTTTTTGCGAGAACTCTTGTTTTTGCGAGAATTCCTGTTTTTGCGAGAACTCTTGTTTTTGCGAGAATTCCTGTTTTTGCGAGAACTCTTGTTTTTGCGAGAATTCCTGTTTTTGCAATCATAAAGTATAATTGGATTATAATCCCTTTCATATTCCTGCCAGGGATCAGAATCAAAATCAGAATCAAAATCAGGATCAGAATCAGAATCAGAATCAGAATCAGAATCAGAATCAGCATAAGAAACAGAATTAGAGCCGTATTTCTCGTTATGCATATCCAAACGCTGCTGAATCAATTCTCCACTGCTGAATTTCTCAATCTGAGATGATTCGAAGACAATGTAAAGTACAAGAGCAGCTGCCAAAAAAATACCGATTTCCGTATATGGTATTTTCGGTATTTTCACGTCCATTATTACATATGTAAATATAAAAATATCAATGTATATATATGAATAAAGGTATAGTTATTGTTTGGATCATCATAATCACAGTTTTCATGTTTTTGAATACACGTTCAAATTTTGTAATCCTCTTATCAGCAGTAGTCATAACCTTCGTTACCACATATACAAAAAAGCAAACAAGATATTATGAAAACGATCAAGAAATTGAAAAGTGGATAAATCAAATAGAAAGAAGTAACAACGAAAGTGACATCGAACATTCACTATTACAACTTAAAGATTACAAGCATTCTATAGATAATAGATATAACTCTAAAAAATTAAATGAAGTTATAGACTTGTATGACAAGAAACGCATTCAGGCCGTAAACACAGAGACTTTTAATCCACATTCGATTGCGGTTGGATTCACAAAAAACAGCCCAGACGATAAGCTTGAGAGCTAATGCGTAAAAAATCGTAATTTTTTTTTCATTTATAATTCAAATGTTTCTAAAACTGTTACTACTATTACTTACAATTGCGTTGCTTTCTTCAATGAAAGTAATAAACATCTCGGTAAATCTCGATAAGATCAATGAATTACGTGGAATTTCCAATACACCTTCGAATGAAGAAACGATTGAAAAAGAACTAAGTGAATTTATCGAGGAAGACCAGTTGAAATCGTCTACTTCCATAAATGATTTGAATTTCGATTATGAAGAGTGTGTTTAACCACATAAAACATATTTCGTTAATTATATGGCGTCAAGAAATCAAACACGAAAAAGAAAGGCAAAACAGACTAGATATACACTGAAAAAGGACAAAAAAAACGAAAATGACAAAAGAAATAACTTGACACTAAATAGTGGTAATATACATTACTTAATGAACAAAATGAGTATTTTAGAACTTGTGCAAAAGATTTCCGATGCCCGTGAGGCTTATTATAACTCGGCAAATACGATTCTTACAGATGAAGAATTCGATAACTTGATTGATAAACTTGAAGAACTCGACCCAAATAATCCTGCTTTGAAAGAAGTTGGATATTCCGTTGATGATTCTAAGAAAGTTAAATTGCCGTATTTCTTACCCTCGATGGACAAGCACAAAAAAGAGACCTTATCTAAATGGACTTCTAAGTATTCTGCTCCGTATGTGGTGTGGGATCCTCTAGAGTCGACCT
>JGI24920J38491_100227_pt1 | contig 27398 bp, 28 predicted proteins | sample LinPFosmplate8_FD_38491 | JGI IMG/M metagenome (IMG submission 38491)
TCGAGCTCGGTACCCGGGGATCCCACTAACTTCCAACTTCCGGAGTTCGTTTCACGGTTTATATTTACGTTCGAATCCTTAATCATTCTAGTGAAAGATTGACGAAACAGATTAGCTAACATTATTCCGGGCGAATCAATAGATTTATTCGAAAAGGCATCTCTATCGTCTTCTTCGATCAAACCATTAGAAAACAGAGCTAATTTCCGAAGCATTACTCCGATAATTTTAAGTTTGCCCATTACGTCCGATTGATGAGGAAGACAATCTACACTCAGTGAGTATTCCACACATTTTACTTTTTGATCGTAATTGTTTTCACTGTTTCTTTTGAATGGGATATTTACAAATTTGGTCATGAATTCAATTGCAGATACATGATTGTATTCACTGTAATTTGTAATTGAAGATTCCATAAACTTAGAATACATGAATCCAAGTTGACTATTAGGATCAACTCCATTCAAAACATAATCCATCACCTCCTTATCATTTGAAATTCCAAGAGACTTGAGGAGGATTACGAGTGGTATTTCTTTCTTCAGTCCCGAATAATTGACATGAATGTCATGGCCGAATATATCGGTCTTTTTACAACGTTTCAAGACGAATGATTTTGATGGCAGTAGCTTCTTGTTATTTGAACTTTTGATCTCTACGCATTTATCGTATTTTGATGTGCTCAAATTGAAGGCAAATGGACAGTTTTCTTTTTGTCTTTCTTGGGAAATGATAACCTTTTCAGAACCGTTTATTATGAAATATCCACCTTCTTCTGAATTAGTTTTGTTACAATATTTAGAACCAACCATAATCGGTAATTTACCGATAAGTATGTGCTTTAAAGTTGTATTCTCGGTTTCCGTATCAATCAATTCTTTACCTGAATATTGAGTCGTTTTGATATTAATATCAACATGAAGATCGGAAGAATAATTGTGGTTGTTCAATTTTGCTGTTTCAGGCATCAGCACTCTTAAAACTCCATTGGAATTATAATGAGCTGGTGAATGGAAAGTCACATTCGAAAATGATATTTCAATCAAATTCTCGTATTTTTGCGCATCTTCGTTATAGTTACCATATAATTTGATAGGACCATAATTTTCTACAACATTTGGTATTAACTCTGAAATAAAGTGATTGAAGCTAGAAATCTGATGGGAATACAGGAAAGATTTATCACTTGCAATCAAATGATCCGTAATTCTTTTTGAAATATCCTTATAATTCTCCATAACTTCAATTCATATGTTATCTCTATATCTAACTATCGCAAATCATTTTTCATTTTTTTTATGCGAATTGCTGATTAGTCGTGGTTCTATGGAAGACGCTTGCGAATCTAATTATTCATAATTGTTCAAAGAAATGACGGATTTCCTCAGCTATTTATGAAAAATGGTTTGAAATGTTATTATATATTGTATAAAGTATGGTTCAACAAAACACAGGAACAAATAGAAATACAATCGATAAATTTTACACACATCCTAAGGTAGCAAATAAATGTATAGAAAGTTTTAATACATATGTTGAGGTTGACCAAAAGAACGATATCATTATTGAACCATCTGCGGGTAATGGGTCTTTCATCGAATCTCTAGAAAAACTCTGTGATAATACAAGGTTTTATGATATCTTACCTGAAAACGAAAAAATTACTCAAAAAGATTATCTAACATATTCTCACAACTCCAATAGCAAAACACATGTAATAGGTAATCCACCCTTTGGAAGACAATCAAAACTTGCTATACAATTCATTAAAAAATCAGCTGAGTTCGCAAACACGATTTCGTTCATTTTACCGAAAAGTTTCAAAAAAGAGAGTTTAAAGAGACATTTCCCCACAAAATTTCATTTAATCTTCGAAAAAGATTTACCAAGTGATTCATTCCTACTAAATGGAACACCTTACAATGTCTCATGTGTATTTCAAATTTGGAAACTAAAATCGGTGAACCGTCCAATCCCATTGAAATACGAACCTAACAAATTTAGATTTGTTAAGAAAACTGAAGATTATGACATTTCATTTCGTAGGGTCGGCGTAAATGCAGGTAAAATCTTCAAAAACAGTTCATCTGAAAGAAGTGTTCAAAGTCATTATTTCATTAAGTTTGACAACTTCAACGAAGATTTGTTCTCGAAACTGAATACGTGTGTATTTGAAGAGGCTGATTGGATTTGCGGTCCGAAATCAGTTTCAAAACAAGAATTGATAAAGACATATAATACGATTTTGGCTATTGTGGAATAGTTCAATGTCAATTCCTGAAAGTTCTTTTAGTTGAATGAAATCTTGCTTGTATCATCACATTCCTTACAAAATTGGTTTTACCTGTGAATGCCTTACTGTTATAAATAATATGATTGTTGCAAATTTGTAAAAATTTTGGTATAGAACACTGAACCCGTCTTTGCTTATGACTGTCTACTTTAGGGCTAATGTTGATACGCATATTATGTTTTACCTGCAACTCATTTTTTTTTGACTTGTATGTGTTCTTGATAGTATCGTCAACCGGTCCGCTCTTAATATGTTTAATGAAATTGCAATATTCTTTAAGTTCCTCATAAGTAATAGAACCAAATAAGTATCTGTGCAATTCTAGGTCATAGTTTATCTCATAAATGTTACTAATATTTTTGAAATCATTATCTTGATGAAGAGACACTACAATAATGGTATTGATTTCATTGAAATCATATTTGTAAAATCTCAAAATATCACCACAGTCTATGTTTTTCGAAACGGTTGTTTTTATAGATACATTCTCTTGGTTATTGTATTTATTTTCTTCTTTAGTAATGTCATGAGTTCCTGTCTGATTTGGAGTGGAACTCACGTTAAAGACCCTTCCTCTGATTTCATTTTCAACAATATAGCCATGTTTCTGTGATTGTGATAAGGTGTGATAACACATGGCTTCAATATTTTTAGCATTGATTATAGATTGTAATGCAAATATTTCATCCTCATATCGAGATTTCAAATTGCGAATTATTACTATGTCACATTCTGATTCTTCTTGTTCTTCCAAGCGATCTTTAATAGTGACCTCTTCGAACGGTTCGACAAGACTTTGAACGGGATCAGATTGATGAATTGTATTTAGTGAGTTAGGACTTTGGTTTATTCCGAATTGATAAGTATCTTCTGAATCAGTCATTTTAATTGAATCGACTTAGAATCGGAATCATTCAAACGATCAATCATTTTCTATTTTTTTTTCAAATAATTAATGAAAAAACTTTCGGCTCTTGTTTCTCATCGAAAGTTACGTATGTGTGAACAAATATAAAATAGAAACATCAGTGTAAAAATAGTCTTAATCGTCTCGATAATCGTCTTGATAATCGTCTTGATAGTATTGTAGTTTATGAGATTCTTTTTCAAGTATCCATGCTTTGTGGTCTCAATGTATCCACGTTTTCTATAATATTGACGGACTCCAATTCCAGAAATTACAGAAATACTTGTGAGTCCATTATGAACACTTATTTTTTCTGCCTCTGCCAGAAGTTTCGTTCCAAATCCTAAATGCTGAGAATTCGATTTTTTGTTGCCTACTTTAGAAACGTTACCGTATACATGTAGCTCTCGAATCAATGCTGAATCCTTGAGTTCATCAAAGACTTCATTATCGTTTTCTTCAATGTCCTGTAATCTCAAACGAAGAAATCCATAAATTGTAGATTCATCTTGAGATTCAAAAGAGAGGAAAACTTCTCGACCTCCGCTTGCTTTGTAATCTCGACGAATAAGCTTGTAGTTAGGGTCGACTTTGTTTCCCTTGACTTCACGACATCTAATACATTGACAGTTCGCAATCTTGGCGAGGTCTTGACGCATGTTTGGATTAGAACACGCTCCCAAAATCTCGCTTTCGGGAATATCTCTAATCACACGATTCAGACGAATCCATGGATGCATCTTCCGTTTTACGTATAAAAGCACGTCTTTAAGTATATCATCTGAATATGGTTTGTATACTCCTTCATTAAACATTTTCTCGTAGACTGACCATTGTACGACGCTAACTGGATACAATTTTAGCTGATCCGCTTGCAGGTCCTCGTCGTACAGAATCTCATCCAACATATTCTTATCAAGTTCAGGATTTGATCCATGTAAATTAGGCATTACATGTAAATCTAATTTGTATCCATTCTTTTTAAGAAGACGGATAGCATTTTTTGTATCTTCGACCTTATGACCTCGATTAGATAATTTCAAAATATTGTTGTCCGTGTGCTGAGCACCCATTTGGAGTCTTGTACAACCATACATACGGAATCTTTTGATTTCTTCGATGGTTACTGTGTCCGGTCGTGTCTCTAGAGTCAATCCAATAATTCGGATTTTAGCCGTTTCATTAAGTAGCATTTCCTCTTCAAGAGAAAATCGTGCCTCTCTTTTGGAATGAAATGTGTTCGATGCATAGTAAATATTTCGAATAAATTCTTTCTGATATGGCAATGGATACTCACTCCATGTCCCACCGAGTACAAGGACCTCAAGCTTGTCAAGTTCGTGGCCCATCTTTTGATATTGCGTTAGACGCATGTTGATTTGAGCAACAACGTCATAGTTTACAGAATTTGCTCTAGCTACTCCCGGCTCAGATGAAAGATAAGAGCGCGGTTGAGCGATCCATTTGTTTTCTTCACGGGCGGGCTCAGACGGACAAAAGTAGCAATTGTGTTTACAACTGAATTTTTGGCTCATTACTTTGCCTTTCTCATCATCGAAATATTTTGGAAAAGCATCCGTAAATACGGTGCAAACAAGAACACCGCTTTGAGATCTCATAGCTCTTTTCATGATAATTCCATAAATTTCTGGTTCATCAAGTTTTAGTTTATGATAGGCTGCTACCAAATCGGTCTTTCTTACGGTGATCTTATGAATCTTTGAAAATGCATGAATCTTTTGTTGAAGTTTTGGCCATTTTCGTTGGTGTAAATTTTCAAGCAAGAACTTGTCGATAATTTGACGATTCTCAGGAAGATCATACGCCGTTCTATGTAACTTTTCATTACAAATTTGTTCGATGTCCACTTGATTAGAATTAGAGTAACAGTCCATATTTATAGAATTACAGAAACTATAGAATTTTATACAGGAGATTTCATTTCTAGGAGTATTTACAGTCATTTTTCATTTTAATATATACATCTATACTAGAAGGCTTTGTCAAATATTAGAAAGCCAGCAATTACAGGGAGCATTACTGTAGATATTACTGTAGATATACTCCAGAATTATATTGAGATTATATGAAACACTTGCACTGACCTTGCAATGTCTATCAAAAAGTCAAAAATGCTAAAAGAAATGACCTTGAAACTATAAAAGGTATGACTTTGCTATGTGGGAAGTGTTTGTGTGATATAGAAAGACAGAGTATATTCTTCTTTAAGGACAATGGATACTGTAAAGAGTGCTGGGTACTGATGGTACGGAAGTCTAAAGAAAGAGTCAAAGAAAATTGTATCAAAAGAGAGAATAAACCCTTAAGTGATTCGGGGATTGTGTTTTAGTGCATAAAAAGAAAATATTTACACATTATTACTCAAATGATTACTCAAGCAAATATGATATATGTACCAGAATTGGTAGTTATTTACGAGATTATTCCGTTTATAAGGTTGGCACTAGAAAATGAAAGTATTCGTGTTGCTGTCAAAGACTACCTTAAAGGGGGGTATCAAAAGGATTCTATTATCAACAGATATGGTAAAGTGGAAAACTGGGATACTTCAAAAGTGACCGATATGAACTACATGTTCATTTCAGCTTCAACTTTCAATCAAGACATCTCCAGATGGGATACTTCTAGTGTGACTACTATGAGTAATATGTTCCATGGGTGCGTTAGTTTCAATCAACCTATTGGACGTTGGGATACTTCTAGTGTGACTGATATGGATGGTATGTTTGCTGGTGCTGAGAATTTCGATTATGACATTTCTGGTTGGGATATTTCTAAAGTGACTGAGAGAGATAGGATGTTTTTCCATGCTACAAGTTTTAATCTTGAAAATTCTCCTTGGTCTTGGTATTCTAGTTGGTATCACGAGTAAACATTGAAGAGAAGTAAGGTTTTTTTGTAAAAAAAGTTCAGGAAATAGAAGAAACATGTTCATTCAAATAATTTAGAACGACCCCAATTGAATAGAATTGAATTCATTCCATCAACTTCGATTTCAAATTCACAAAAATCTTGATTGTAATGCTTGAAATAATAAATGATATCATCGAAATCGATTCCTAAACTTTTTACATAGAAATTGAAGTCGATCGTACAATCAGATTCTCCTTGATTTGCGTAATATAGTAGACTATTGATTGTTTCATCATATACATTTTGATTGATTACATCCATTTTGATGCGCAGACGTGCATCTACTGTAACTCCACGAAGCCTATTGCACATATTCATTTCGACCATATTTGCTGTTTTTATATTTATATGTAAATATAATTTTCAAGTCCTTTATTCTGTCATTTTTTCTAATTTTCTTTCGTATTTTATCTAACGAGGAAAGGTGACTGGTTCATTGAAAATATTAGGGAACATTTTTTCATGATATTCTTTATCCCGATTACTCACATTTTCAATTCTTTCCCAGTAATCTTTCTGGTTGCCGCAATTTAGTTTTATGTACTTATTCTTTGTTTCATAGTTTAAGAATGTGGAATCCGTAGGATCCGTTTCGTATTTATAATGATATCGTTTGTCAACACATGTGTCAATTTGAATTTCATTAGATTTTGGTAGTTTTGGTGTCAAGATTGGAGTATTTCTTTTAGGACAACACTCATAGTCATCATCAATATCAAACTTTGCCTTTAGAATTTTTTTATCATCAATATCAAACTTTGCCTTTAGAATTTTTTTATCATCAATATCAAACTTTGCCTTTAGAATTTTTTTTTTATCTGTAGGACAACACTCGTAGTCATCATCGGAGTCAGAGTCAGAGTCAGAGTCAGATTCAGAATCAGATTCAGAGTCAGAGTCAGATACATCAAACTTGGCCTTTAGAATAGTGTCGGGCTCGGATCCAGTTCCTACATTTTCATTATCTATGATACATTTGGCCTTCAAAATATTATCTTCTGGCTGTGGCTGTGGCTGTGGCTGTGGCTGTGGCTGTGGCTGTGGCTGTGGCTGTGGCTGTGGCTGTGGAGTAAACTTTTCAAACACTTGTCTAGACTCTTTTCTCGACATTCCAGATAAAATATTCTTTCGCCTTAAGTCAAGTAGTTCATCTATCACGTCGTTTTTAATATTCTTACGCGAAAGCTTTTTTTTCAATCTCCTTTCGGATTTCCGTGTCTTTTTAGCCATTAATTACACTATATATAAAAAATTGTTATTTTCTACCATATTTTGAGAACTAGACATGTTGGATTCATACAACGGATTCAAAAACAACATCTACTATATCATCTGGAATCGTTGAAACATCAGTGAATATTTTGGCATCTTTCAACATCTTTTTTTTTTCAAAAATAGGAATTTTTTTCATCTTCTTTCGTCTCGTTTTCGATTTCTTCTTCTCTTTTCTCAACGTTTTTTTTGATTTCTTCTTTATGAAAACTTGAGCACAAGATTCCTGTTCGAATACATTATAGTTTGTATTATATTTTCTACATATAACCTTCGTTTCTGTATCCATTAATATATCAAATATAAAAAGACCGCTGAAAAAAATGAAAAATGATACATAAAAATATATATTAGTATTATAATCGATATCGATAACACTATGAAGTTCTGTCAGAATTGTGACAACGTTCTTTCGGTGATGGGTCAAGATAAAGAACTCTATGAGTTCTGCAAATCTTGCCTAGACAAGACAATTATTAAAGAAAACTTTACCGTGATTTCCAAGGATTTCACACCGAACAAACAAATTTACAAAGATATTTTCGTAAACAAATTTTCTAAACTTGACGAAACCCTTCCCAAAATTGAACTTGAATGCCCGAATTGTAAAAAAGATAAGGAAACGGTTTTTATTCGCTATGATAATGAGAATATGAAATTCATTTATCTCTGCAAGTCATGCGATCACGTGTGGTATTGAAACGAGTGTGTCGACTTGTCGTCGAAATCATAATTAAGTGGCTTGTCGGTAATCGCTATCTTTTTTACGATATTTGTACGATATTTGTAATAGATCTAAACATATTTTGTAGCTTTTTAAGGTCATTTGTAGAAATACGTTTTATTTTATATACTTTTTTTTTGGGGGTTCTAGGAGTTTTCATTTTGTTTTGCTTTGCTTTGCTTTGCTTTGCTTTGCTTTGTTTTGCTTTGCTTTGCTTTTATTTTATTTGATAATTGATAATTGTATTCAAAGCTTCGACGCAACATAGGTTTTGAGCTCGGCTGTGCTAAAGTTCACAGGAAGAACAATCGACTTCTCAGCCGCAACCTTCTTAATACCACGCTTATCCATCTTGTTGATAGATTCTACAGAAACTTCATCGGATTCTTCCTTAAAATTCTTCTTGGCCTCGTCAGTATACTGAGACGCCTTAGCAGACCAGGTAGATTTCTGAGAATCAGTCATCTTTTTCCAAGAATCACCCGCTCGCTTTGTAATATCAAGAACGGAACAAGAAAGGCTTCCATCCGCCTTGCGATTCTCTTCACGGAGATTCTTACAGAAAGCAAGATAAGCACTCACTTTACGAAAGGACTTCTTCTTAGGCTTCTTTGGAATCACAGGAAGAGCTAGTTCACTGTATTTTGAAATGCCAGCCTCAAATTTATCAGCAGTTTCCTTTGAGATAGAAGACAAGTCCTTGCGGACAAGTTTAAGCAATGCGGCGCGTTCGGCATCAATCATCGATTTAACAAGCTCATCAGACATATCAGACTTCATGTGTAATAGTATATCTAATGACACTATAAAAATTATCTATTTTAAACGCACCTTTGAAATCCATATAAATATAAATGTTTGATATAGTTATAATTTGATATCAATTAGATGATGGAGATTTTACATACCGACCCTAAGATTAGAATTCAGAAAAAAGTTTTGAGTACGAGAACATGCAATCATTTCATCAAAATTTCAAAAGACAAACTAAAGAAGGCTCTCGTAAGTAGTGACAAAGGTGGAGTCGTTACAAATGGAAGATCTGGTCAGAATTGCTGGATAAAACATGACTTCGACACAACAACTTTGAGGATTGCAAAACAAATTTCAAAAATTGTTGGACTTCCGATTGAAAATGCGGAGGCATTTCAGGTTATACATTATGATATAGCACAGGAATACAGAAATCATTGCGATAGTTGGGACCATGACTTCAGTGAAAAATCAAGACGATGCATGCGTTTCGGAGGTCAAAGAATGACAACAGCCCTTTGTTATTTGAACACACCAGTCGAAGGTGGATCGACTCGTTTCACTAGGCTCAATATTGATGTCCCCGCCGAACGAGGAAAATTGCTCATTTTTTCCAACGTTTACGAAGGAACTATAAAGAAACATCCGTTATCAGAGCATGCTGGATCGCCTGTAATTTCTGGAGAAAAATTCGCCTTCAATTTGTGGTTTCGTGAGGGAAATTTTAAGGAAATCATCTATGATCCAGAAATCCCACCAAAAATAAAAGAAGAAGAACCAAAAGATATCAAAGACATATCCGTAATTCCTGATATATTGAACGATGAAGACGTACGAAAGTTGAAATCAAAATATACAAAAAATATTGATGAAAAAAACAGTGAATGGCTCGATAATATAGAACATCAAGACATCATTGAAAAGATTATGAAAGCGTCTTACATCAACACAATGGATAAATTTGAAACACTAAACATTGTGAACTATCCTTCGAATCATACGCATAACTCACATTTTGACGCCTTCAAATCAGATAGACTGGTGAAAGAGCGACGCGGTCAGCGTCTCATCACAATCTCTATTATTCTCGATGATATTCACTATAATTTCCATAAGATTGATAAGAAGTGCGATTTGAAGGCTAAATCGATTTTGATATACAACAATGTGAACGGTAACACGAATGAACGTAATGAAAATATGGTAAAACTCATTGCAAATAAAGCTGAGACCAATGCAATGATAGTTCATTTATATATACGAGAACGAAATAGAAATTGTCCTATGCCACCTCCACCACCTGTTGCAGAAGAAAAAAATGAAGAAATTCAAGAGGATTATATGAACACACTAAAAGAGGCATATCACAAGTTTGCGAGTAACACGATGACTTCAAGGGGACACAAATCAATGGATTTTTTAGTCAAAGAAGATTTCAATCAAGTTCGTAATGTTTGTCAAAATTTAATGAAATCTAATGGGTGCTTGAATTCGAATACTTTAGCTAGAAACGATTTCAAATTTGACGAAAAGACCCCCATTCATATTGATTCAGTGTTCAAAGATGATATTTCTAATATGATTACGGCATATTATAAAAGAAATATTGAAAACAACGTTTATTCATTAGGGGACAGACAATCGAATCGTTATAAAACACGGAACGATCCGGTGTCTAGGATGTTACACTACGAATTACTTCCTTTAGTCGAGAAATTTGTTGGGAAACCCTTAAAGCCTTCTTACAGCTATTTATCTTGCTATGTAAAAGATGCTGATTTGCCATTTCATACTGACAATCCTAACTGCGAATTTACAGTATCTTATTTGATTTCTAGACCAGAAAATTCAAGCTGGCCTATATATCTCGACAAAAATAAGCAACCAAAGCCGTACATAGGTAGGTTAAATTATGCGGCGAATAAAGATGAATGTTTCGAATTAGATTTCGAAGCTAACAATTCGCTTTTATGCTTTAAAGGTCAGTCGTATGGGCACTTTAGGGAAAAATTAGAATCGGAATATTATAACATTCTTCTGTTTCACTACAAAGAGATTGCGTAATAAAATTCAAAATTTATATAGTATATAATAATAATAAGCCGAATGAGATATGCGCAGACAGTAAGGTTCAATCTGAGTCACGATCGTAGAAAGACAAATACGAATGACGTGTATTCAGCCACGGACGCTGTTATAAATTTTGGAGGTAACCAAGGTAACCAAACACTACTGTGGTCAGAAATTAAAGATACTGTTGAATTTACTAAACTTATTGTAGATTCTTCGGGAAATTTCCCTGATTTGACGCCAACACAAACAAACACAGCACGAGCACTTCAAGATGTAATAGATATTAAGAACTCCACGACAAGTTCATTTATAAGAAATGGTCATCCGGGTGATTTTTTACTTGAATCTGACACAGGATACACTACACAATCCATTATCAATGGGGGTGATTTCAAACTATCCGGTCCAGAAACACAAATAAAATTAGATGGAACTAAAGGGGGCGGTTCAACAAAAACTACGACAATTACGGAAGAGCAAGTTCAGATTGCAGATACTGCTGATAGCACTCTATTAACTTTCACTTCGGATTCTATTCAGACTCAAGACGGGTCAGGAACAATCACAATTAAACCGAATTCTATACAATTTGAGCCAGTGTTACAGAACCAATCAACTTTGACTTCAGTTTCAATAGGTACAGACAATTGTATATTGGGTACGATAGATTTAGGGGCGTCACCAACTTCACACGAATCTGGTCCTGAATATAAACTTGCTGTTCGTGTGAATAAACAATCAAGTCAATCTATGTCAACTGAATACATGGCGTTCACAATGCATATAAATGTCGGAAGTTGGCTGAATAATATCAATAATCCCAACAGTTACACGTTACTTGATGATGCATCATTCAACGAGGGATCAGATCGCCTTCTATTTTCCGATAATATTTCTAGTCAAACATTCTATTATAAGAGAGATGACAGAACAATAAGTATTGCGTGGCTCCCCGTTGCTATCGCTAACGTTACCCCGCTTCAATACAAGCTAACGCAAGTTGCCTAATCTAACCTAGCTTAACTCGACTTGATGGCTGGTGTTGTGCGAGGGGACTTAAGGAACTTAACTAGCATTACCCATCTTGTTTTTAGGGATGGGCGTTTGTCATCATTTACAAAAAAACCATATAATGGGAAATTCGATAGAATTTATTATTTAAATTAGTTCTACTCTAATTTTTTCAAATCATTACGAGCAGATTTTAATGCTTCATCAACACCTTCGAGCCATCCTTTGACTTCTTCAATAGGCATATCAGGATGACACGGACTATATTGCCATTCGGTTGGAGCACATATGTAGTACTCATCGAAATCATGTAATTTGACACCAATATGCTTTATTTCTAGCCACATATTATAATACTTTAGCAATAATTCGAGTCTTTCTCCCGAAGGTTTGTCGCCCCAAATCCAATCGTCCGGCAATTTTGTCTCTAGTGTCATAATCATTTTTAACTTACCATAATAAATACAATCAAGGTCATATTTTTATCATTTTTGCCTTTTTTTCGAGAAAGATCACTGAACAATAAGTATTGTGTGGCTCCCGGTTCATATAGCTAACGTTTACCCCGCGTCAATACAAGCTAACGCAAATTTTCTAATCTAACCTAGCTTAGCTCTACTAATGCCTGGTGTTGTACGAGGGGGATTAAGGAACTTAACTAGCATTACCCATCTTGTTTTTAGGGGTAGGCTTTCGAAGGTCCTCATTATTTGGCTTGTTTGGGCGGGCGTCCTCGCGGCTTCTTGGGGATGATGTCCAGAGTCTTGTCCTTGGGGGGGCGACCGCGTTTCTTCTTCTGAACGGGTTCGATAGTGTCCACTTTTTTGGGTCTCCCACGCTTTTTCTTTACAACAGGAAGGGAATCATCAGTTGACGCAAACAATGCATCAAATTTAGTCTTGAAGGTTTTGACGCGTTCGCGTGCTATGGATGCATCAGATGTTGATGCAATGACACCTTGAAGAAGTTCTAGATCATTTTCAAGCGATTTGAATGATTTTGACAGTAGACCGTTATCAGTTGTCTTCTTCGTTGAAACGGGAACAATCTTTTTGGGCGCGACAGACTTTGGCGCTACAGACTTTGGCGCGGCAGACTTTGACGCGACTTTCTTAGGACGACCACGTTTCTTTTTAGGAAGTTCATGAGTCTCATCATCATCATCGTTATTACCATCAGATATAGTTTCATCTTCTACAAGAGGTTCTGATGCGAACATGACAGACTTTGGCGCGACAGACTTTGACGCGTCTTTCTTAGGACGACCACGTTTCTTTTTAGGAGGTTCATGAGTCTTCTCTTTTTTTTGAGCATCATCGGGAAGCTCATTTACATTTTCATCACAAGGAATAATAGTAGCATCGTCTCCGGCGTCTTTATCGTCTGCGACGTCTTTATTCTCTGCGACGTCTTTATTCTCTGCGACGTCTTTATCGTCTGGGACGTCTTTATCGTCTGTGGCGTCTTTATCGTCTGCGACATCATTTGGGGTGTGTGATGAAGCTACACGTGATGATTTACGAGGAGATTGAAACGCCATACGCCTAGGCGGGCACCCGGTGCTTTTCGGCGAGTCTATTTCTCGGACATAAAATATGCGCACATATCTTTTGTTCGGGATTACATTCTAATGATCGAATGAGGTTCATGGTTCGAGATCGGAGAGGTCTAAGCATTTTTATTTTTTGTAATGTAGTCTATCGTATGCGCAATCTACGCCTGCCTCTACGTGTAAATCGTACATAAAACAACTTCTCAAGTAAAATAGTCGTGTGGACATGTGCGCATTGCGTGATTGAAGGACACGAACACGATCGAACTATCCATCGAGCGTACAAACGCAAACGCACTATACCTAATCACGTCGTGCGTAAACGACAACGAAACATGAAATCAATATATTGCGATGTGTGCGGGAGACACCTCGACGTACGCTTGACAATGGAATGCTCGAGAGGACATCATCAGTGTGGCTATTGTTACACGAGACGCGGTCGAGAGATGTTTGCGCGAACAAAAAACGCGAATAATCCACAAGTGATGGTGGAATTACAAAAGTGCTTCATTTGTAAAATTCCTTTAGATGATCATCAAATTTCAAAAGATCTTGATGGCATCATCATGCGAATGATAGCGGGAGGAATGGCTGATAGATATAATGTTACACATTTAAAAACAAGAGAGAAGTTCATTTCACATCTGTTGAAAAAAATGCGACACATAAATCCTGCGTGTTTCTTCGAGACTCAAGAACTCGATCTAATGAATGACCAAGCATATCTTGATCATAGAATTACAATAGATAAAGCGTTCGAGACTCGCGATGAAGTCCATAGACTTGCCAAAAAATCATTTTTCGCGTGCTGTTCAGCTACAGAATTAGACGCGATTCATTTACTGCATACGCTATATTATCCAGAAGAACACCCGGCTTTTGTTAGTGATTCAGATGATTGTGAGTTCTTTGAAGACGCCTTTGAAGATGACATCATAGATCTTACCTTGTTGCATAGTGTTGCATAGTATAACTAGTTAAAGGGACTACTACAGTGGTCTTAGGTATGCGCCCAGGGGGTGCAGTAGGGGAAGGGGTGGGACTTTGGGTATGGACTGAAGGGGTGGTCTAACTTCTGGCAGGGAACTCGAATATGCCAGGGATATTGGCTTGTGGGCTTGTGGGCTTGTGGGCTTGTGGATTTCATTCAAGATATTGCATGTGGCGCGTTTGATGAAGTCGAGTATGATCTCAGCGACATCATCCATGGATGCACTATTTTTTTAAGTTGAGTGGTTGCCTTTTCCCAAACTTGAAAGTCTTCCTCTGCCTTCAACTGCTCTAATCTATCGCGAATATGTTTTTCTGCAGCGCGTTGTTTGTGATCCATAATCATACTATTTTGGAAAAGAGGAAAGATGAATTGAGTTTTGAACAATAACCCCAAAAAAAAAGACATTGTACTCGCTGCCAAAGGTGACCACATACAATCATGGTATACTCCACCATACATAATTATTACACATGTGGATGAGAAGTTGAGTGAGTGAAATATGGTATGATGCAAAACATCTGATGTCATCATAGGCCAGCTGAAGGAAATCAGTACTTGTAACATTGCATCAAGATTCAGAAAATCATGATCATGATTGAAAGGTGATAGAGACATCGCGCTCCAGTAATGATGCTTTTCAATCATGTGCGCGATGCGCTGTTCTTTATCTTCAGTAAAATAGACGAATACTGAAATCTTATATGCGTGTACAGCAACAATAATAGGTGTAAGAAAAAAGTAATCAAAACCAATGAGCTTTTTTTCTAAGATGTGATACGCGTTAATGTGTGATTGTTTCGCGGCCATGAATATTATATAAGCGACCACACCGACATGAATCACATTCAGTGCGAGCATGTTATCAAAACAACTGTTCCCAGAATAATAACATGTAGACACTGTCATCAAAGCATAACAAATGAAAACTACAATATGACATCGTATCACGAGCGTCCGAAGCGACACATCTATTTGGTTTGTCAGATTTGCAGACGATATCTCGTAGGAAAGACCACTGTCTACCGACGCATCCGTGTCACTCAGCGTGATAGAAGGAGACGGAGAAGAGTCTCTCGATTGAAACATGCTCTCATACGTGAGAATTCACTTTTATACATCACACATCAACACGTGACGAGCACAACACGTGACCGAGCACAACACGTGACCGAGAGTTCTATTATTGATAATTTATAGAGAGCGTGCTCGGCGTCGTCGTGCGTCGTCGTGCGTCGTCGTGCGTCGTCGTCGTGCGTCGCTCAGATGGACGACACATTACGTGCGTCATGCGCCGATCTACTTTGTCGTGAGGGTACGGCCCCGATGCACGACATCGCACGTCTCTTTGCGAGCGAGATATCGACGTCGACCACGTACAAGACCTTCGTGAATGCTCACGGCGAGATTATTATTGGTATGAACATGTTCGTACATCGTGTGAACCGGTATGAACAACCCATTGAGTTCTTGACTCTGTTGCGTGCAATGAATCCACGCGATGTAAAAGAAATATCGCGCCATGCTCCCAAAGTTATACTGTTTGACGCGTGGAAGTGTCAGACTCTTCACATTATCACTACAACTCAGATATTGGCCTCATCTATGTGTTACGGTCAATCTTTCTTCTCACCTAAAAAATCTCAAACGAATTTTTCACCAAATTTGATTTCCATCGCGTCAGAGGCATACGCGCCACAAGTAGTATGCGATAAATTCAATCAAAGTGTCAACAATATTATGTATATCACTTCCGTGAGTGGATCTGTCGATATGACCAATCAAATCGTAGAATATGCGAAAAAACACACAAAACCTTTGATAGTTGTCAAATTGAATGATGATAACTTATTGAATGTAGCACTTTTTGAGACATTAGTGATTGGTGATTTGACTTACTTATTTCATCACACTGCACTCCGAGGTGTCATGACACCCGCAACTCCATCTGCTAAAAAATTCAAACAATCTCATGGCTCTTGTGATTCTCTGCACTCATTCAGTCCTCTATCTAATTTCTCCGCGTTATCCCCAACAGAGTTAAACAATATATTTGATAACGTTGATAGTGATGATGAAAGTATTTCTGCTGGGCCGCGTGGTGAATCAGGTGTCATTACTGGAAAATCATTGTTTTCATTGGGAAAACCAACAAAAAAAATAGTCAATCATGCTCAATTATTGCATTCTAGCCTCGCGATGGCCAAAGAAATGGTTCGCAGTAGTGAAACTTGTAGTCTCAATGAATACACTGGATTATATAAAGAATTGCCGAATTTTCTAGAACACTCCAAATACAAACTTGGAGATGATAACACATCCATCATGATCTTTATCATATCAAATCAACAGAATACATCTAGTGATACGCTTGAATTGTTATCTCATTGTGACAAGCTTGACATTGAATATGACGATGTGTTTACAAATCTATCATTAGACAAATTGTTGTCTATTTTCACGGCATTATGCACTTGTGTCCAAGACGATCTCGACTTTCAATGCGCGGACATTCTTTTCTACTTGATTGGTCAAATAATAAGTAAGACATTTGATTGCCACGAAACAACATTATCTCTCAGTTCGATGACCGCATCCCTTCTTGCAATCATGATACTGAACTATAAGAAAATTGAGGAAAAGATTGATCTCCCACTCTACTCTCATATCAAAGACATATGCAATGATTTCAGTTTGAATGTAGATTCGGACATGATTCAAAATTTCATCATGAACAATGTCATCGCTCAGTTTCCGTCTTTCGAAAGTTGCGAGATTCAATAAAGTTGTGGAGATAACCGGAAAAGTTACCCTCCAAGAATAGAATCAGACGCGAAAAGTCCACACGCGCTCCCCTAGTATATCCCCCAGTAGGATAGGACCCCCCGATAAGCCAGTTTAAAAGGGCTTAGTGTTTCTATGTAGATGCGCGTAGTTTTGAGGGTAGATGGGGGGTAGATGAGAGGGTTAGCCTAGATCCAGTTTCGAGTAAACGTCTTCCATTAAATTAGAAAACGTCGGTTTACTCGAGTTCGATTGGTCGTGAATTCTCTTTTTAAGTTCCTCGACCTCTAGTTTGAGTTCCTCGTTTTCCTTTCGCAATTTGCAATTGTTATTGAAATACTGATCAATTTTAGTGTAAAGAGATTCAATTTTTTCTTCCAGTTCGTCAATAGACAAGGCCATTCTTCTGTTTGTGATTGTATTAAACTACACATAAAAAAATTTGAATCATTTTTCATTAATTTTTATATATCAATATTATAATGCTTGAAGATATAGTAAAAGGTTGGGCAAATGAAAACAAAGAACTCCTGGTCGTATACATAGTTACAATATTTTCGGGTGTCTTTGCTGGATATTACATGATCCCTTCGATTTCATCGAAAGTCATAAAATCAATTCAGACGACAGGTTCAGTCAAAAACCTCTTAATAATTAGTCTATTTGCAGCGTATGCATTCATTTCGTGTGCTGATTTAGCAAAGAGATATTTGGAGGATATTTTTGTTCCAGATTTCAATCGCGACATCCGTAACGAGATCTATCGTTATGTTATATCAAGTTACGACAAAGGAAAGGATATCGAGCTTGGAAAACTCCTAAATATTATGAGTTATCTGCCATCTTCAATTCGGAATATAATGTTAGATATGATGAGAATTTTTTTGCCATTATCGATTGCTTTACTTGTCATGCTCGTTTACTTTTTCAGGTTGAACCGTAATGTTGCTTATGTGCAAATTGGCACATTACTTGTTTTGGTAACCGTAATGTATTTCCATGCGAACAAATTGATACGAGAATCAGATGAATCTATGGACGATTACTTGAAGATTAGCGAGAAATCAAAAGATCGCATTGCAAATTTAGGATCAATTTTTACATCAAATCAAGAGAACTATGAACTGGACAGATACAAAAAACAGAATCAGAAGAATATAGAGTTATACAGAAAATCTCTGCGTGATAATTGGGGACTGAATGCTAGAAATGAAATTCTCATATTCACTTCATTTGCGGTTTTCAATTTTGTTTTGTTTAAACAAAAAATTTCGAATGAAGTAAAAATGAGCATATTCGTAGCTGAAATATATTATTTCCTTAAAATTTTCCAAGAATCTCAAAAAGAAATCGTCGGTTTGTTTGTAAATGTAGGAGAATCGAGAGCGTTACTCAGATATTTAGATGATATTGTTGAAACACTCCGCGATGATAAAAATGTCAAGAAACGTATAAAAAACGACAGATTGCCAGCCGTCAGTTTCAAAGATGTCGACTTCGGCTATGATGATAAAAAAATGATTCTTGAGGAATTCAATATGAACATTTTTAAAGGTGAACGAGTTTTCTTGAAAGGAGCGTCTGGTTCTGGAAAATCCACGATTTTCCAGTTGCTTTTAGATGGACTACAACCAACAAATGGAGACATAGAAATCTTCGGTCGTTCTAATGAAGATATGCGGGGTCACATTTTTTTAGTAGACCAGAGAACTAACTTGTTTAATGAATCGGTCCTCAGGAACATTCGATATGGAAATGATTTCGTCGAAGAAGAAGAAATTGAGAACCTTATTGATAAAATTGGAGTCAATATCTTTGATAAACTACCAGATGGTTTACAAACTAAAGTAGGTATAGATGGATCTAAGGTCAGCGGTGGTCAACGTCAGCTAATTATCCTTTTACGTGCGTATTTCTCGGACGCGAAAATCATCCTCCTGGATGAGCCCATTGCAGCAATTGACGTCGAGAATGTCCCTTTGATTATCAAGATGATAAATGAAATCGGAAAGAACCGCACTATCATAGCAATTTCGCATAATGAAGAAATAGAGAGTGTGTTGAATCGTTCTATCGAACTTTAAACTCTCATTGCGTTTAAACTGCTAACTAAATTTCAATCGATACTTAATCGAAGAATGGAAGAATTAAAGAGAGAATTCGAACTATTTGGTTTGGACGAAAATTTTGATTTGAAGTCTCTTAAAAGGGCGTATTATGATTTGGCTTTGATTGTTCATCCTGATCGTAATACTTGTATTGACAAAAAGGAAGCGAATGATGAAATGGAATATCTAACGAAATCGTATAAGAAGTTGAAAGTATTCTTTGAAAAGCGAGACTTTGAGAACGAAATCACCAATTCAAAAGATTTGAAAGAAAATTACAATGAGTCACTCGTGACTTTCCAAGATATCTTCTACGAAACACAAGATGAAATCTTTAAGGAGAAAGTTTGGAATGATACTGAGTTTACATCTGATGACTTTGTGATAAATACAGGTTCTGGGTTTCAATCTGAAATTCAATCAGAATATAGAAACTCAGACTTCAATAAAGTCACATATGATCCCAATGTAGAAAATGAAGAAAAAGTCGAAGAATTCAAAACATCAGATGCAATAATACCGATTGAAAACATAGGAACTCTATCACTCAATGACATATCTTCAGACTATCCACATGATTCCTTTCCAAATCCCAATCTGGTAGAGCGGTTACCAAAAGACATTAATGAAAGGTTTGAAAACTTGCAAGATATTGACCTATTGCTCAAAAAAAAACTGAGCGAACGCTCAGAGATTTCTTGATTCAGAGAACAAGTCCATCAGAACTTAACCAAACTATTTTTCAGCTTTTTGATAGCATTTTTCTCTATTTTACGAACTTTTCTTTTATTCATGTTCAGCTTAGAACTTGTAAGATTCAGATTGTTTTTATAGTAGTATCGGTAAAAGATCACAAGCTTCTCATTTTCTTCTAAATTTGATATGATTGAATCATACAAACTATTTTCAATAGATGATTCTGGATCATATACTAAAGTATCAATCAACACATTGTCACTTGAAACAGAATATGTATCAAACGATAGTGTATCTAGTGATGCCTTTTTAATTTTTTCGAGTTTCTCTTTCTTCATATTGAGAATTTTATCAATTTCGGTATAAGTATTGTTAGTTTCAGCTTTTTTCATGATTCGCAATTTATCATGAATATGATATGGCAATCTGATCATTCGAGCTTGATTCTGAATACAATTATTTATATAAGCTTTGATCCAATAAGTAGCATATGTCGCAAATTTAACATCTTTTGAAACATCAAACATGTCGATAGCCTTTACTAAACCATAATTTCCTTCTTGAATTATATCATTGATCTCAAGTCCTGTATAGAAATACTTTTTAACGATACTTCGCACAAGTCCTTGGTTACGATAAACCAACTCTTCGCGACATTTATTAGAAATATCGAAAGTCTTTGAGTTCAGGTTTCTAAAGAGGTCATGTTCCTCCTCTTTTGTCAATAAAGAATAATCATTTCTTTTGTTGAATAATTTGGTCTTCTCATAAGATAATCCCGTATGTTTGTTCAATAGAAATGAATCAACATGATAATTTAGAAATAAAATAACAGGAAAACGAATTAACATCCTTATATATTTTGTTTTTGTGTCGTTTTGTGTTGTTTTGTGTTGTTTTGTGTTGTTTTGTGTTGTTTTGACTTTTACTATTTGCAGTAATAAGCGCACTAAGTAATTTTCTAAATCATTTTTGATAAAATATATAGAATATAGGTTTAAGCTCTTATTTGAATCACCTTTTAACAAAATTCATATTAATTTTTCAAAACCGAGAATTACAAAAATAACAGTTAAACTTCACACAACACACCTAAAATTGACGATAAATATGACAACAGTTTTTACACAAATAATACACACTTTTCACACAGTTTTCACAAACACTACGCACACTTTGACAAACACTACGCACATTTTGACTAACACTACGCACATTTTGACAACAATTTTACCACTGTTTGATGACAAACTTTGTGGATCCCTTCAAAAAACGCAGGTGACGACGCGCGAAGCGCGTAGTTTAAAAAACCTTATCATTTCTTCAAAATTTACTCGTGATACCAAGGCGCATTTTCAAGATTGAAATTATGAGCACCACTGAACATATCTTCCATATAAGCTACATTAGAAGTAACTTTTTTGATTTTTATTTGGTTTTTATTTTTGAACCTCCTTGTGAGGTTAAAGTCAATCTTACTTCCTAGTATTGAACGTGACGGATTCCGGTAAAATAATTACCGGTCATCTGTACTGTGGAATAACTGGATTCGGGTGAATCTCCTCGAAGTATGTCGTAAACAATTTCAAGAGCATACTTGTTGCTTTTAATTCCTTTCAGAGTAATCCACGGCTCGAGCCATACTTCAACTTCACGTCCGTCAGCATTAATAAAAGGGACGATGTTAGTTTCAGAGAACTTTTCGAGCTCCTCGTTAGTAAGATATTCATCCCGATTAAACGGATGCAGAATAAACTTAACAGCAGGAAGTTTAAAAATCTTAAAATCAATCGTATCATTAAAATTACCCGATTTGGAAATGTGATACTTGATATTAAGACTTTTAGGGTTGTGCGTCGCTTTCATTCCGATCCCAATAATGTCAGACATTATTGTTATTTATTTATCTGTTTATTGAACTTGTTTGACTTCTTGTTTTGATTTGTAATATATGTTAATTTCAAGGTCGTTTTTTCACCATTTTTACAAAAATAACAGTAAAAATGTTTTGGAAGATTTTAGGCTGATTATTTTTATATTTTGAATAGCTATATGAAGTCAACTATACTTTTCTGTATTTTATGTTTATCGAACGCGTTTTGTCCCAAAGCAGAATATCATAATGTAATCAAAAGAAATTTAGTTGAAAATAAATATGACATACACAGTTTTATTCCAGATGTGGAAAGACGTAATTTAATGAATCTTGTATTATTATTTGGTGGTTTAATACCTTCTATTTCGGCTTTAGCCGTTCCTTATATTTTATTTTTCATACCAAAAGGGACGACATCATCTGATGGTGGAATAAAAGCTTTAACAAAATCAGGGGATGAAATAATATTTGATACGTGGGTTAACACACATAAATCTGGAGATAGAGAATTAGTTCAAGGGTTAAAAGGTGACCCGACATATCTAATTGTAGATGATAATACTATAAGAGACTATGGTATAAATGCTGTATGTACTCATCTCGGTTGCGTTGTTCCTTTTAATCAAGCGGCAAACAAATATATGTGTCCTTGTCATGGAAGTCAATATGATGAAAAAGGTATGGTTATAAGAGGTCCTGCACCTCTTTCACTAGCACTTTCACATGTGAAAAACACGAATGGTGTTATTTCATTCACTACGTGGACTGAAACAGATTTTAGAACAAATTTAAAACCGTGGTGGAAATGAGATATTAGTAGTTTCTTTAAAAATTCCTTATTAAATTTTCAAAAATATATAGAATATAGGTTTAAGCTCCTATAAAATGAAATCATATTTCATTTGGTTTTGATTTTGATTTTGATTTGGTTTACTCCCAACGTATTTTCACACAGGCGTTTTTGTCGTGTTATTTTGGTAATTGTATTGTTTATAACAATATTTTATATATATTTATATTAATTAGTATATGTGGAAGTGTATATCGAGACGAAATCTAATAATAAATCTGATTAAAATTCTCGTTGGCATTGGAATAATTGTGATATTATTGAAAACGGAGAAAACGGAGAAACCGGAGAAACCGGAGAAACCAAAACCAAAACATTATACGAACAATGTAATAACTGCGAACCAAAACTACAACTTAAACTACAACAATCGTGTACAATTAGATACAAAAGCGCACATTGATCGCAATGTTTTGACAAAACATAAATGCGACGAACTTGTAAGCTTATCAAAACAGATATCTTTTGAAGAGTATATTGAGCCTGTCGACGGACGTCCCGTATTCCAACTTGATATTATAACCGATGGAAATAAGATTCATTATCCAAAATTGTGGACGAAAGTCGAACCCATCTACGAAACTCATGTAAAGACAACTTTGCATAATACGAATTGGATACATAATCCGAAACTCGACTTCGTATTTCTAAAACGATATTTGCCTAACGAACGAAAGTATCTTGGATTACATACAGATTCGAACTTTTTCACAGTAACATATTTGTTAAGCGACACATCGAACTTCGAAGGTGGCGAGTTCTACATGTATTCCAAACAGCAAACAAAACAATTGGAAAAGAAAATCGACACATATTCACCTGAACAAAGAGACAAATTCGTTCAAAACGAACACAAACTATCTCATTTACCCATTATAAACTACGAACTTGGAGATCAAATGGTATTTTCAGGCGAGGAGCACTATCATGGTATATTACCTGTTGTTGCAGGTGAGAGATACGTATTAATCTTCTTTTTTGATAATTCTTATTCAAATCATTTTTTTACTTTTTTTCCAAAAAAAACCTTTTTATTTTCGTTTTTTTTTCGTTTTTTTCGCTTTATGAACTCTCTTGCTTAAATGGTACAGTTTTAGAACATCTCCCGTGTAATCTCAACATTCGACATATTCCATCGCGAAATGTCCTGTTTGAAATCATCAGCACCAAAGAACATATAAGACATGTCTAACACACTTGATGTTTTCCACTCAGAAATGTCCTTATTGAACTTTTTCGCATGATGGAACATATAACTCATAGTCATCACCTTAGAAGTATTCCATTTTCCAATAGGTTGATTAAAACTGTAAGCGTGCCAGAACATACATCTCATATAAAGCACTCTTGAAGTATCCCAGTCACCAATAGGTTGATTAAAATTCATAGCATTATGAAACATATAACTCATACCAGTCACATTAGACATATTCCATTTTCCAATAGGTTGATTGAATTTGTTTGCCATCTCGAAAGTATACATCATACAAGTAACACGAGAAGTATCCCATTCACCAATAGGTTGATTAAACATTGTAGCGTATGAGAACATATGTTTCATAGTATAGACTTTTGAAGTATCCCAGACACCAATAGGTTGATTGAATGTTGCCGCACAATGAAACATATATTCCATACTCATCACCTTAGAAGTATCCCAACGTGAAATGTCATCATTAAAATCTCGATTATGTTTAAATAAAGAGGACATATTTGTCACTTGACTTGTATCCCAGTATTTGATGTTACAATATACTTTTTCCATAGTCTTTTTATCATCACCTCCTTTGAAATGATTTTTAAGAGCCCACCGTATAGAATCATTATCTAATGGTTTCTTTCGGAAATCAGCAATGTATTGTTCTACATCCTCTGGTAGAAGACGTGAAATCATCTTCACAATCTTAATCTGCTCTTCTTGAGTTTTACTATACATCTTACAGTGTTTTGCTAACTCAAAGTCTAGCTTCGCTAATACTTCCGGAAATCAGTCTATGAAGAGTGTGTAGGTTCAAGCTCTTATTTGAATCATTTTTACAGATGTCATTCCCTATTTTTATTATACCGAATGACATTTCTTCCATATGAAATTACGAAAAATGACATGTAGTGACATATAAAGGTAAATGATTCTATCATCTAAAACGAACATGAAATATTATGAAGTGTGCTTACTCTGGTAAAACTATCGAACGGTCTGCAACCGCAGCAGACGGTTTTACATACGAAAAAACGGTTATCTTCAATTACGTACGAAAATTCAAAAGATCTCCTATAACCAAAGAAGCATTGACTATTGAGGATATCATATGTGAAGATGACAAAGAAGACACAGTGAATACAAACATTCTTGATGATGTTAGGGAAGATTTAAACGAATACATAGAAGTTTTGAAACAGCCTCAGAATTTTAAAACATTTGATCAAAATTTAAAGGTCTTCTTAAACAAGGACAAAAAGATATCTGTAATTTTTCATGAAATTGTCGATGAAACGGCTAAGAAATCTATGGATGTTCATTTGAAGCACGAACTAAAAGCTGCGTTCCTTGTTCTCAAGGGAATCAGTGGATACTTTCGCTATGAGAATCAGAAAGTTTACGCTCCAAAAAGTTCCATGAACTTTCTATGTAAAAAGCTTGTAACTAGTGAAGAAATCGAAATCTTAAGATATAGCTCTTATTCCAATGAGGCAGAAGTTAAGAAATGGATTGATTCTTTATTTATTGATGAGATTGTTTCAAGACCCATCAAAAATTTGTTAGGACTAGAAAAATACCACGAACAAATGTTTGAAAGAACAGTCGAAATTTCACATTTGAACACAGAGCAATGCAAAGTTATAGATAATATGAAGGCGTTCAATGTTGTCGAAGGTCCACCGGGAACAGGCAAGACAACAGTAATTTCAACAGCAGTGAATCATATAGATTCACAGAATTTTGAAAACAAACATTATACTATTATTTTGAGTGAGAAGAACAAGGCAATCCGGGCGGTGATAGAAAAATTCAAAGCAGATCAGTATTTCAAAGTTTTGGCATTTGGGTCAAACGATTCAATAGATGAATTGGTAGAACATTATCAAATCGACAAAAAGATTTACAATCATCCGAACATTCAAAGGATTTACTTACAAATGAATTGCTTGATTCATGAATTCAATAAACTATTGAAGAAACTCAAAAATATTTCATATAAGGGAATCGACCGAAAAATCCATAGGTTGTTCGGATGGGACGTAGATTTCATACATTACAATATCAGTCATTCTAAACTTTACCGGAATTCAAAACAGATTTGCTTTGAAATCGTTGATGAACTACATGAATTGAGAAAACAATATAAGGACTTGGAACACAATTTCAAATATTCACTGGAAAAAACAAAGGAAATTGTTGCAAACGATTGCTCTATTATCTTATCTACATTTGGAAGTTTGAATAAAGTCATGAAGTTCATAAAAGAACATAACGAAGAGAGAGTTTCTATCTCTGTAATCGTGGATGAAGCGTCAACGGTGAATACTTGGGACGTCTTATTTCTTGAAAAGCAATTTCAAGAACTAGGAGAGTTTACTAATCTAATTCTGATAGGAGATACTCGACAGTTGCCAGTTTACTTTCCATCAAATGATAGCGTATCTAAAAAATCTATTATGGATTTAGCCTTAAGCTTCAATGAACCCATTCAATTGAAGATTCAATATCGATGCCCTAAAAAAATAATGGACATTATGAATAGATTGTATTATGATAATACTCTAATTTCAGGGAAAGATACCGATGTTTCCAATTCGATTTCTTTCATACACTCAAACGGTGTTGAAAATGAAGAGGAAAACGAAATAGAAGCTCAAGAGATTATGAAAATCATAATGAAATCTGTAAAGATTGATAAGAAAATTCTGATATTATCACCTTACAAGAGGCAAGTTGCAGTTATACAGGGTAAAATTGATAAAATCGGCTTTGCTAACGTTGATGTGACCACTGTTGATAAATCACAGGGAAATGAAGCTGACATTGTCATTTTGAGTTTAGTGAAATCACGACCCACAAGCTTTTTAGATAAGAAAAGAAGCAATGTTATGATATCTAGAACGAAAGAGAAGCTGATTGTGTTAGCAAATCGTCAAAACTGTCTTGAGTCCCCTAATTCGACATTGAGAATTCTCGCAAAAAACAAAGGATTTTCAAATTTGAAAGAAACATAAATAAGATTCAATATGAATATAAACTGATACACTTATATAAGTAAAAGTATGACAATTGTCTAAATCCGAATTCTAATTAACCGGTTTCAAATATAAATATATAGTAATGTAATATGAAATATTTACCCATTAACGTATACATAATAGACAATATGGATATACAGAAAAACAGAAAAAAACTATGAAAGAAAGTTTAGATAGATTTATTCAAATATATGAAACAAGAGAAAACGAAATTGAAACAGATGAAGAGGAAGAGGAAGAGGAAGAGGAAGGGGAAGAGGAAGAGGAAGAGGAAGAGGAAGAGGAAGAGGAAGAGGAAGAGGAAGAGGAAGAGGAAGAGGAAGAGGAAGAGG
>JGI24920J38491_100192_pt1 | contig 26540 bp, 33 predicted proteins | sample LinPFosmplate8_FD_38491 | JGI IMG/M metagenome (IMG submission 38491)
TGCAGGTCGACTCTAGAGGATCCCACCTATATTGGCAGGAGATTGTTTATTTGCATTATCTCCTACCGTTACGCTTTTGCAGTTCCTCACCACATGCTCATTGGTAATAACGTGACCCAGCTTGGAGACAAAGAACCCTGATGCTGAGATTGATTGGGCTGGAGGTTCAGGCTCTGTCTTCTTGGGAGTGACCTTAGCGACGACTGAGGGTTTTCTCTTGGGGGTTACTTTAGGTGTTTTCTCAGATGTACCTATGATTGAGGGTGCTTGAGAAACATTTCTCTTGGGTTTTATTTTAGGTGTCTTCTCAGCAGTACCTATGACTGAGGGTGAGGGTTTCTTAACCACAACAACTGGTTCAGGAACATTGATTGCGCCTGTTGCTTTAGCAATTTTGATGTCTTCTGGATCTAGTTTGGCTCCATAAAGGTTAGCTCCCTTAAGGTTGGCTCCCTTAAGGTTGGCTCCCTTAAGGTTGGCTCCCTGAAGGTAGGCTCTATAAAGATTGGCTCCCTGAAGATCACAATTAGGACATGAGTTTGTCTCTTTTAACCTCTTCAAATGCTCAGGATCAAAAGCCTGTGCCTGCTGCATTCCCAACAGCACCGCTAAACCCATCAGAATTGGCAGCAGTCGTTTCATTCCATGATGATGACAGAAAGTGGGGAAGAATTGAAGTTAGTTGGTAGGTGACGGTCCGTTAAGGGCGGATGTGAAACTGTCTTGCGGGACATACCTAATCGGCTACCCTCCTGATAAATCGTTTTTCAAATTGGTCGATTATGTCAAGGAGGAAGGTATCCAGTCGCGCCTTTGTTTCGGATATAATTGTGTCTGGAATTCCATATAGCGCTTCCGCAACTGCTCCGCCTATTGCACAAATCGTATCCGTATCGCCCCCAATTGATACGGCTTGTCTTATAAAGTCTTCATAATCCGTCGCATCCAGGGCGCAGATTAAGGCTGGAGGTACCGTTCCCTGGCAAGTCACATGAAATTCATAACCCGAGAACCAGTCTCGGTGTAAATCATATTTAAAACGCTTCTCTATTTCAGTTCTGATAATATCAGCAGACTGTCCTTGTAGTGCTGTCCAGGTCGCCCAGGCTGTTGCCTGTGCGCCCTTAATCCCCTCTGGATGACTATGAGTGACTGCAGCACTTTCCTCGGCAAGTGCTAGGCAGTCCTGTTCGTCACGAGCAGCATAAGCAACAGGGCTGACCCGCATGGCGGATCCATTTCCATAACTGTTGTACGGTTCACCACCCCCTCCCTTTGCCCAATGGTAGAAACTGCCACCATACCCTGCGTGCGGATAGCGGTTAAAAAAATCAATAATCACTCCGGCAAGGTCATCATCACCAAGCAGCCATTTCGCAGTTGCGACGGTCAAGGCAGTGTCGTCGGTAAAAAAAGAGCCGTCACCTAGAAATAACTCGAAATCCCGGCTTAGATGATTGTTGAACTCAAAACGGCTTCCGATCACATCACCGGCAATTGCTCCCAGCATCTAACCAACCTCTAACGGAGGTTCAGAACCAGAAACCTCAAATCTTAACATTCGCTCTTCCCCATAATATAAACTCCTGGGTTCCCCATAACCCTGCTTCACCGGGGACAAGTAATTGAAAGTTCCGGTTTAACCAATGATACACGAGTAACCGGTTTTCTCGCACAACGTCCTTCCGCAGTTCCTTCTCTAACTCTTCAACGAATAAATCGGCATCTTCGTTCCCCAGCATACGAGCCGTCAGGAACAGTATGTGGGTCTTGGGTATATCCCGTTCGACATCCTTCCCTTCAAGGTAAAGACGACCCAGTGTCCCCAATGCGTCGAGATGACCCTGCTCGGCAGCACCGTAATACCAATAAATGGCCGAACTAATATCCTTTTCCACGTCTTTTCCGAGAAGGTACAATGTACCCAGGGCGAACTGGGCATTTTGATGGCCCAGCTCCGCAGCTTCCCGGTAATACCATAGGGCTTCCTTAATATCTTTCCCGATCCCCAGTCCCTGCACATAGGCGTTACCCAGATCTACCTGAGCATCGGGAACACCCAAGTCTGCCGCCATACGCATAAACCTGACAGCCTCTTGGTGATCCTGGGTGACGCCCCTTCCGGACCAGTACATCCGGGCTAGAGAAGCCGCAGCGTATGGCTCTCCCTCCTCTTCTGCCTTCCCGTACCAATGGGCCGCATTCTCAAAATTCCTGGCAACTCCTTTTCCATTTTCATACAAATCACCCAGGACCACCTGGGCTTTCACGTGCCCCTGTTCGGCGGCACGTTTGTACCAATCGAATGCCAGCTCATCGTTTTGCTCCGTTCCCCGGCCTTCCCGGTACATAAATGCCAGGTGATGCTGCGCCTTGGCGTATCCCGATCCGGCCAGCTCTTTTAGTTTTAAAACTAGCGTTTCGTCATCGCCACGATCAAATGCCCTAACGCATTCCTTAAAGGTTTTGGATTCAGTGAAAACCGCCTCGGCGTCGCTCGGGTCATCCGGTGGTCCCGGGAAGTCACTCATCTCGCATTCACCTCAGTAACTAACCTGTTTTTGTTTTTACCAAGCATTTAAATGTCTGCTTCAAGCCAAAATCTTGGTTTGCCGGAACATCCTCTATTATTATGGAGGAGCCAGGGGATGTTTTCTACTGCCCCCAAAGAGAATTTCATTGTTGAAAAGTCCAGCGATCACCAGAGTTGGTGGGTGAACTGGTTTCTGCGGATAAACAGGAAGTCACTGATGACACATCACCATCACTGTCTGACCCTTTGCTATCTTGGCCAGGTCTTTTGTGGACATGGATGTGGTTCTAGATGACCACCTGGTTGGAATCCCTTTGGAAGTAAGAAACTGCCTGACCGTCGAGGCTTTAATCCCGAAGTTAACGTTCTCCGGTATCGAACCGGTAGATTTGGACACTACAAATTTATTCAATTGAGCAAGGGTCACGCCCACAATGTTCCCGTTTTCATCGTAGATTGGTCCACCGCTGTTTCCCGGTTGGACGGCAGCATCGATCTGAAACTGTCCAGAGTTATCACCCATACCGACGGTGGAACTGACCATGCCACCCGAGACTTTTATTGCACTGCTGACACTTGCTCCGTAAGGGTAGCCAGCCACCAACACCCTCTCACCCAGCTTTACATCTTCAGAACGCAACAAACCATCAGACGCCAGCGGTACGATTTTAATGCCAAGTTTACTGACTGGAGCCTTTGTCTCAGCTGAAGGCGTTGCCGGTAAAGACAACAGTACAAGAGCCAGGTCATTCCTGTTATCAGTTGCAATCAGCTGCGCTGGTGATTGGTTGTTGGCTGCATCACCCGCTGTTATGCGTTTACACCCATTGACCAAATGAGCATTGGTTATCACTTGTCCCGTCCTGGAAATAAAGAAACCAGATCCAGACCGGGGTGATGATTTAGGTTTTGCAAATTGAGTTTGTGGTTTGCGGTCTGTCGGTGGCTTTTTCTCAGCGTACAAAACTTCACGGGCAAGTTTTTGTGCAGCTTCTAGTTGGGAAGGAGTCATTATCTTAGCAAGGTTGTCTCTATTTTCAGTCGCAGTCTTGTTTCCTTTTGATGCGGCAATATTAAACCACATATGGGCATAGACACTGTCCTCTATGACTCCTATTCCTTCCGAGTACCTAAAACCCAGATTGTTCTGGGCTTCTGCATTCCCTTGTCCGGCAGCAAGTGTGTACCACTTCACGGCAGTGTTGGTGTCCTTGGGAACACCTAGTCCGACGTCGTACAAAATACCCAGATTGTACTGGGCAATGGCATCCCCCTGTCCGGCAGCAAGTGTGTACCACTTCACCGCAGTCTTATCGTTCCGGGGAACACCTTTTCCTTCGGAGTACATAAAACCCAGATTGGTTTGGGCCGCCGCATTTCCTTGATCAGCAGCAAGTGTGTACCACTTCACCGCAGTCTTATCGTTCCGGGGAACACCTTTTCCTTTGGAGTACAAAATACCCAGTTTAAATTGGGCAACGGCATTCCCCTGTCCGGCAGCAAGTGTGTACCACTTCACCGCAGTCTTAAAGTTTCGGGGAACACCTGCTTCTTCGTCGTACATAACACCCAGTAAGGTCTGGGCATGGATATGACCCTGTTCCGCAGCAAGGGTGTACCACTTCACGGCAGTGTTGGTGTCCTTGGGAACACCTAGTCCGACGTCGTACGCAAGACCCAGTTTAAATTGGGCAACGGCATTCCCCTGTCCGGCAGCAAGTGTGTACCACTTCATCGCAGTTTTAAAGTTTATGGGAACACCTTGTCCTTTGCCGTACATATCAGCCAGGGCAAACTGGGCATCTGCATTTCCCTGTTCGGCAAGAGGTTTGAACACTTTCAGTGCAGTTGCAAAGTCCTTCTTGTTGTACGCATCCAATCCCTTTTGAAAATCAGCACTCCACCCCTCAGTTGAGGACAACAAAAGGAATGCAAAACCCATCAGAAATGGCAGCAGTCTTTTCATTCTGTGATGATGACAGAAAGTGGGAAGGAATTGAAGTTAGTTGGTGGACGAATTGGAATACGTGGGAATCTCCAGAACAAGGTCACTATGCTATTTGGTGATTTAGACAATTTTTCGGGGTTTCGGCTAGGCCGCGAACAAACTGCGCACACCGGAGCCTGTTCATGTGCCAATCATGTGACATGGACATGGTGGTACGGGATGGGACAATATAGAACTTAACGTGATTACAAGCACTTAGACGAGACCAGTGCCGAACTGTAAAATTTACATATTTCAGCCACTAAAAAACCCGTAAGTCTTTGAACTTACGGGCTAAATTTTGGTTGCGGGGGTAGGATTCGAACCTACGACCTTCAGGTTATGAGTGAGGCTATCACGCCTTCCATAAGACCAACGTTTCTGCCATTTTTCTTTTGTTTTCCTTAGGTTTTCCGTGGCCTATGGCGTTGATTGGTGTAACATGGAATAACATGTGATATTACCGAATTACAGACCCCAACGTAGCAATTTCGCGGCAATTTTTATATGGCTCTGACAGACCGTGCACTTCGAAATGCCAAACCCCGGAAAACCGTCTACCGTCTCCGTGACGGCACCTCCCTGGTCAAGGGGTTCGGCATCACCATCGCCCCCTCCGGCAGTAAAACCTTTTTCCTCAATTACACCTCCCCTGCCAACGGTAAACGTACACAGGTCAGTCTCGGGCGATATCCCGGTATCAGCCTCAAGGAAGCCCGCGAGAAGGCGCAAGTCTATCGGGACCGTCTTTCGGTTGGCGCCGACCCCAAAGATGAAATCAAGAGAGAACGTAACCTTGAGAGCAAACTGGCGTCCCGCCCGACCCTGGAGGCCCTCTTCGATGCCTACATCGCTGACCTCGAGATGGATGGGAAGCGGTCCGCCCCTGAAGTGCGCCGCATCTTCAACAAGCACATCAGAGATGTCGTCGGGGATAAGGTAGCCGCAGAAGTCACGACGGAGGATATCCTCGACGTTTTGACACCCATTGCACAGCGTGGATCATTGGTTCACGCCGACAATGTCAGAGCCTACCTGAGGGCGGCATTCCAGTTCGGTCTGCATGCGGGATCCATGACAAGGTGGAGAGGTCAGATACCCTCATTTGACCTGACCCAAAACCCCGTCGCCAATACCAAAAAGGAGATGCGTCGAAAGCCCGTCGGCCGTCGAGCACTCACCGCGGAAGAGGTGGCAGAGGTGTGGTACGGAGGCGGCATCTCCCTCCCCTCTCATCTCGCATTGAAACTCCTGATCGCGACGGGTCAGCGGGTAGAAGAGGTCCTGCAGGCTCATTGGAGGGAATTCAATCTGAACGACAACCACTGGGCCATCCCCGCGGAGCGGCGTAAAACCCGCCGCGATGCGACGGAACCGCACATCGTCCCCCTCACCGACTTTCATATCGAGCTTCTGGATCAAGTGCGTGAAGCTACGAACCATCCCGACTGGCTCTTCCCCCATCAGGACCGGACACAACCCCGGAAAGCCGATTCTCTGTATCAGGCGGTTCACAGGTTTTGCCGCAGCAATAACATCGAGCCGTTTGCTCCACGTGACTGCCGGCGCACATTCAAGACCCTGGCGGGATCAATAGAAATCGACCTGGAACTGCGGAACCGGTTGCAGGGGCACGCCATGACGGACGTCGGCAGCGTGTACTATGATCGCTGGAATTACCTGCCGGAAAAGCGACAGGCGATGGAGATCTGGTCGACGTGGTTAGAAACCACCGTCACCCGGGTTTGAACCCTTCCCTAAACCCCTGACAGACTCACCCACCAACTAACTTCAATTCTTCCCCACTTTCTGTCATCATCACAGCATGAAACGTCTGCTGCCAGACCTATGTCGAATGCGTAAAACTTCGAGCAGAGATGGATCAACAAAAAAGTCAGGTAAGCGCATTGTGGGACTACACCAACAAGCTGCGCGATAAATTTAACGGACATTAAAATATGAACAAGACCGTCGTTGATCTCAGCGTGGGCGCTGGGGCTATCAGCATGCCTTGGTGGGTGCAGTTGACCTCTGGGCTGGAACTTTTGATTGCCGTAGGTGGCTTGGCGTTAATTAGCTTTCGTTTGGCGATGGCTTTTAAAGAATGGAGACAAAAATAGTGTGGTATTCGCTCGTAATATTTTCAGCATTGGGGATGCCTGGTCTAATTCAACTTGATGACCAAAGAGGACCGTATCCAGAAATTGGCCAGTGTTATCACCGTGGAAGTGTAATGATTAAAGATATCGTTGGCTCTGGGAAATTCCCGCCAATCATTCACACCCAAGCTCTTTGTCTTGATACTAACAACATCAAAAAGACGCCCAGCTCAAGTAAGCCTCAAAAGCCTAAAGTACCTGAGGACAACGTATGACCAAGTGGCTTCTTAAATGGCTGAGAGGAAAGCCCGTGCCGAAATACCTAGGTGAAAAAACTGATCGGGATAAAGACAGATAAATAGTGGTCATTTTAAACCGAGTTCCTTTGGAACGATCTCCTTATCGCCATGCCAACCTCGCTGGTGGCCAGGGATGCATCTGTGACGTATTTCACGTTGAAATAAAATTCTTCGTTCAACTCTTCTTCCGACATATTACTCTTAAAAGACTCGTTCCTGGGGTGAAGATTTAAAAAAGCCAACAAAACCTCGTCATTTACAGCGTAGATACTCATTAACATCTTAATTTCAAGTGGCGCTTGGACAATTGAATCTGTAAAGAACGTATATTCTCTAGATGTAATCTTACCGGACTCAAACAACCTGGCCATAGCATTGGTAAGTTCTTCATTTTTTTTGAAAATTAAGTTTACGTCGATGTCATCAGTCAAAACATATTCTCTCTCGCAATGCCTTTGTGCGTTTCATCGGTAGCCTCGTCTGGCTGTTCTTGAATGCCGTCGCAACAATTTACGATACCATTAACGCATCCTTCGTAATTACAAATATTCAAAACATTATACCGCTGCGTATAACTAAATTTGATTTTGCCAGTACCATGACATTTCAGGCAGATCATTATCACTCCCCTTGCATGAGTTTGGATGCCTTAACGCTTAACTCGTAAAGCTCAGTGTCGAGATCCTGCCCCAACCGTTCTTCCATTTCTTTGTCTTTTTCAGGGTTTATGTCTTTTTTAAGGAACAAACCCCCTAGGACTACTACGGAGGTCACAATAATAATAACCATTGTAACTTCAAGATTTTGAAACTCTTCGCCCAGTATCCTTGTGCCAAATAAAAACATCCCCAAGAAACCCAAAAATCCAAAAGCTATTATATAGCGGATATATATTTAGCGGCGTCGGTTCTAGAAATATCAAGTTGACGAGCAAGCCCAAACGCTGAAATACCATAAATAATCCCAAAATTAATTGCCTGAATCCAAGGCACAGGGTAATTGTGTACGATGAGTATTAAATCTTCATTCAGGAAGAGTTTTTTTCGCCTACTCATAGCGATTACGGTGGTGTTGTGCTTTACGCCTTCTATCAAATTGGCTTATGGGGTGAACCTTGGCGCCGGTACCGGCACGCCGCCGACAGTAACGATAAGTGCGGATACTACTAATCAACAAACATTTGATCAAGCTGGTGTGACATTAACCATAGAAAATGGTGCCACAATAACTAAAACTGGGAATCAAGCAGTCCAGGCAGGTACGAATTCCACCATCATTGTCAACTCTGGCGGTACAATTAACGCAACAAATAACCAAGCAATTGCTGCGCAAGCCAATGATACCACCATCATCATTAATAGTGGAACTATCGACGCAGATAGTAATTTTAGCATTGCTGTTAACCAAACGACCAACGCGATAATCACCAACAATGTGGGAGGGCTAATTACCGCAGCCACTAATACTATTTTCGCTTCACAGAGCTCAGGCCTAACCATCACAAACTCTGGCACGATTTCCGTCGAGTCTTTGTCCTCAGACGCTATAGACCTGGGTAACGGAACTGGAGCCACAATCACCTTGAAAAATGGCAGTCTAATCATAGGTAAGATCTCAACCACTGGCACAGGGAACAAACTGCAATTTGACCATGGTTTTGGCCGTGCGTATTTTTATGAGACCACCGGTGACTTTATTCTCGAAGACCTCAGCGGTAATACAGTGGTGAAGGGCTCTGCCGGGTCGGTTGGTCAGGGCGCCAATGAGACTGTCGATGAGTTGCTTGGGATGCGGTCCTACAACCTGCGCTCCACCTTGAAACGCTATTCTGCTTTTCCTAAAAAATCCGGTAAGAAAGAGATTTATGCTGAACCCTTTTCCTACTACTCCAAACGGGGGATTAGCAGCTCGGTTCTTGGTTACGATACTTATGGCTATGGCCTGACCATCATCCACCCTCTCCTGCCCAATAAGCTTGACTTGGTAGCCACCCTTGAAAAAAACGAGCTGGAACTTCAAGGGAATCACGATATATCTAATACAAACGTTCTTGTTGGTATCAACGTTCCGGATTTTATTAATTTAGGACCCTTGAAGGCCAGTGGTTTTTTTTTGGCGGGAGCGGGTCATCACGAGGGCAAGCGCAAAATATTCACCAATACAACCACAACCGGAGTATTAGATGTCACCAGTGATTACACTAGCTATGAGGCTATCACGGGAACCCATGCCAGCTACAGCTATAAAGCTAGCCCTGAAAGCAAGAACACCTTGACCACTGAAGTCGGCCTCACCATAGGCCATTCAACGGTTAAAGCTTATAGTGAAAGTGAACATTTTTCTTGGAAAAAACGTAACCTCACTCAAGGAAGTATCCACCTTGGGGAGCAGTTGACTTCCAAGATTACGGACAAGCTGGCCGTCACTGTTGAAGGTGAGGTCGAGGGCCGTACTGTGTTTACTGGCAGAAAACAGGCCTATGCTATTAATGGCACAACCGTTGAATCAAGGGACAAGCAATTTCGGCAAGCCACTGTCAGCGCCAAGCTGGGTGCTAATTACACTATGAATAATAGTTCAATCGCTTACGTCAATATCGACAGTCGGTTTTCAAATTATGCTAAAAGCAAGGGAACCTACGGTGCCTATGTTGGGCTTAGACTGGCCTTCTAAACCAGTATCGATTCGCTAAAAACTTGTTTGGAGGCTAAAGGATTTAATTTGGAAAAAAGAGTTACGAAATAGGCCGTAACGCTATTTTCCTGTAACAGCGTAACAAGTAAATAGCTTCATGGTACCGACTATAAAAAGGAAGCTCTCTTCTCTCTTTACTTTCGCAATTTCTCTATTTCTTCAGGGGATTTAAATGAGACCTTCTCTTTCAAAATCCCAGATTTTGACAACTCCCGAATGGCATCTATTGCTATGGGGATAGACGTTGTAAAAAACTCTCGATTTTTGTTGGGCCGGTACTGACTAAAATGATGGTGTACTTTCTTTTCTATATCATGGTGATTATCAACGTAAGCCCAATACTCGACTTTGAATGGCTCGGGAACACCCGAAGAAGAGAGTTCCGCTTTTCGGAAATCCTCAGGATCTCTATCGCTCTTCCCTATTTTTATGCGCCCGTCCGCAAATGCAGGGTTTGACATGATGTAGACAAAACCGGCCATTTTAAATTAAACCTCACTCACCCCATCAACTCCCCTGCTATAGCGTCCATCGCCGCCTTGTGATCCTCAGACGGGAACAGATGTCCGTAGCGGTCCATTGTAATAGACAGGCTGCTATGGCCGGCAAAGGTTTGGATAGTCTTAGGAGCTAAACCGGCCTCGATCCATGTAGATATGGCGTAATGGCGCAGCGAATGCCAGTTGATATTTGGTTTCTCTGCTATCAACACCGCCGGCCTGAACCGACGTTTTACCATATTGTCATGGCACGTGTGACTACCTCTCTTATTCGCAAAAATTAAGTCCTCATTTGCGGAATACGGGGATCGGATACGCCTTTCGCGCAGTCTATACAAAAGATGTTCAGAGAGCGGCACATCTCGAACGCCTGCAGCACTTTTTGGAGGACCCTCTTCACCATAACTATCGACCCGACGGAGAACACGGAGGGCGCCCTCAACAACATTGACCTCTGGACCGCCTGAATTGCCGGTGGCCTGCCGTGTGCAGGCTGGCAAAAAATGTTGGAAGATACCGGCTTTGTTAATGTCTCAATTGGCGAGCCCGTTGATACTTTCGGTGGCGCCAGCGGTGAATCCAACGCCCGCGCCTTTGAAGTCTACGGCTACGCATTCTTGGCGTTCAAACCGGACTAATTTATGCTTTAGGATTAGGCTCGACACGATGGTCAAGCGCATGGCGAAGCTTCGAGCTCGTTGGATTTGTTTTCGATTAGTTGACGCTGGATCTCGAACTTCAGCCGGTTGGCTTCGTCCTTGTCTTCAACAACGTCGTCTACAATATCGAGGACTTTACCCCCGATACTTCCTATTAAATTCCAGATCATGTTAACCTCGATCAGTTGGATTGATTAGCAGAATTGGAGAAAACAATGACCCTACAGGAGGCGTACTTCGTAGCGGAGATAGTTGTCAGTATCGCCATTATCGCATCCATTGCATTTGTGGCTTTAGAGCTGAAGCAGAACTCGTACTTGCTTCGCAAATCAATGGCCGACCAACGGGCACAGCGAATTAATTGGATGGTGGAAACAATTTGCACCGATGCCGACTTTCGGGATTTTGAGCGCCGTATTGATACGGAATACACTTCTTTTGATGAAGACCAGAGGTTTCGGGCAAATATGCTCGGCGTCAAAACCCTTCGCAGCATACTTGATGAACTGGTTGCATATTTTGATGGTCAAATCTCAGAGGATGAATGGCTCAATTTGAAGTGGAATATGGAGCATGCTGCTAAAAGACCCAATCACAAAGCAGCCTATCTTTGGTTGAAAGACGGCTACTCAAAAAAAGTTCAAGGGTATTGGGAAGCATTGGATACGAGCGGAGATGGCCGCACAGTGGACGATTTGGCACGCTAGCGTCCTCGCTTGTAGGTTAGAAACGGAGCCTATAAAGTCCTTTGATTATGGGTGCGGCAACGCTTGGAAGCGTGTTTGAAAAGTATAAGCTCAATGCCATCTGCAATGACTGCGGAAGATCCAAGGAGCTTGATGTGGCTGCTTTGATAGAAAAGTACGGCGACGACTTTGAAGTCCCTCGCCTCTCTAAGATGGCTAAATGCACAAAGTGCGGCTCACCTCAAGGGTGCCGCGTTCACCTTAGTAATATTTGGGATATAATTCACAAACGGTAATTTTAACCCTCAGTAACCGCCTCGACCTACGATCCAAAGATGGGCTAACGCCCTCGCTTGTAGGTTAGAAACTCCGCCGATACACTACGGTTATGAAGTACTGCAACAAGAAACCGCAACCCGAAGATCTGCAACCCGCTATAAGGAAATGCCTAATGTGCTCGACCTCTTTTCAGTCAAAGGACATTGGCGAGCGGGTATGTCCAGACTGCAAAAATACGAGTGCTTGGCGGCAAGGCTAACGCCCTCGCTTAAAGGAGAGACGTAAGATGAATAAAATTTTTTCTTATAAAATTGCTTTAACAATTTGTGCCGTAGTCCTTGCGGCGATTTTCTTAAATATGCAAATCAATACCGAAGTGATAGCAGGGCGTGAATTTCCTAACGCTTCGGGTGATGCATACAATATCTATCGGTGTATCGGTTCGCTGATGCTCGCAATAGCCTGCATTATCTTTTTCGCACGAAGGGTAGAGGATACAAAATCACAGCAATTGGTTCTTATGGGGTGCGCCCATGGCTTTGCCGTTATGTTTATCACCCTTGGACTAATGACAGTTACCGAACTCGCCAATATTACTGGCGGAACCATAGTATTTGCTGTTTTGACTGCACTCTGTGTGTATACCCTTGTAAGGACTAAAAGCGATTAACGCCCTCGCTTGTAGGTCAGAAACTCAGCCGCTTCTTGGTTCAACAATGCAGGGATATGGAGAGTGATCATGAGCGATGAAGATGAAGCTAAAGGCGTGGATCTTCGTGATGCAGATATTGATGAAGAAAATCTCGAGAGAATCGAGGCAATGGATGAGCTTATAAGAAATGCGCCGAAAGAAAGTCGTCAGAGCAATTGGGGACTTGCTCAGGCGCGAGCAGTTGTGGGTGTTTTGGAGGAAAAACAGCTTGAACCTGAACTCCTTAAAAAAGGGCAAGCCATTTCATTTTCCTTAGGTTTAGACGATATAAAATTAGCCCAAGAGAATGTTCCCAAAATCTCGATGGTTGGCTGGGAAAATCTGGAGACAGCTCTTCAGGCATATATCAAAAATAATCCAGAACATGGCGTGAGAAATCTAGATGATCTCCGTGTAGCCACCCTTACCGCCATCTACAGCATTGAGGGTCTGGAGAACCCTGTTCAATGAGCCAATTCAACGCCCTCGCTTGTAGGTTAGGAACTCCGCCGCCTCTTCAGGCTCCGCAAAACAGCTTATAAATCCAGTTTCAGTGTAGGCACTGGGATCGAATATGGCGGTGATGGTGTGGCCCAGCTTTTGAGCCTCGAAGCCTTTTACAACTTCGTACTCACCATGATCCTTGAAACCTCGTGCGCGGCACATCCAGACTACAGGGCCTTGCATTTCCGATATCAACACACCCCTGTTGAGAAGCGCCCTCTCAAAATTTCTGTGACTAGTAAACGATTGCCATCGCGAAAAACCTGCAATGGATTGCTCAGGAAGGACCCGCACTGTTAAAGTGCCACTATGAGGAAACTGACTGCCACACTCTGCCTGACGATTGCTGTGCTTCTGTTCATTACGATAGGGGGAGAGAGTGATGATTTTCAGAAGCGTATGGATGCTGTCAAGAAAGAAGAAGGCGCAATTTCTTTATATGGACCTGCCCAGCGAAGATGGAAATCTCTTGCTGAAAATGGAGATGCCTTTGCCCAGTACAATTTGGGTAATATGTACAGAGTAGGACATGGTTTATGGGAAAACGATAAGACCGCGGTGAAGTGGTACACACTTGCTGCCGAACAAGGACATGCCTCTGCCCAGTACTTTCTTGGTTGGATGTACGCAGATGGAGAAGGGGTGATACTGGATAATGTCCGTGCCCACATGTGGTTAAATATTGCCGCATCGTCAGGGGAAAAGGACGCATCTAAAAACAGAGATATCGTTGCGAACCGGATGACCCCTGCCGACATCTCTGCCGCACAGATACTTGCCCGAGAATGTGTGAAGAAAAACTACAAGGGGTGTTGAATAGAACCCTTCCCTTCCCTGACCTTCTGACAGACTCCTCACCCACCAACTAACTTCAATTCTTCCCCACTTTATGTCATCATCACGGAATGAAACGACTGTTGCCAGTTCTGATGGGTTTTGCACTTCTGTTGCTGTCCTCAACAGAAGGGTGGAGTGCCGATTTTCAAAAGGGATTTAATGCTCTCGAAAGAGGAGACTTCGCACTCGAAAGAGGAGATTTCGCAGCTGCTCTCCGTGAATGGAGACCTCTTGCCGAACAGGGGAATGCCCCTGCCCAAACCCAACTGGGTGCGATGTACAGAGCGGGACAAGGTGTTCCACAAGACTATAAGACTGCTGTGAAGTGGGTCACCCTTGCTGCTGAACAGGGATATGCGCAAGCCCAGTCCAATCTGGGCGTGATGTACGGCAAAGGAGAAGGTGTCATACAGGATAAAGTCTATGCCCATATGTGGGGAAATCTTGCTGCGTCCAATGGAAATGAGAACGGGAGGAAGGTGCGGACCATCGCTGCTATAATGATGACCCCTGCCCAAATCGCAGAAGCACAGAAACTTGCCCGTGAGTGTATTCGTAAGAAATACAAAGGGTGTTGAGCAGAACCTTTCCCTAAACCCCCCGACTGACTCACCCACCAACTAACTTCAATTCTTCCCCACTTTATGTAATCATCACCTTATGAAACGACTGCTGCCAGTTCTGGTGGGTTTTGCACTTCTGTTGTTGTCTTCAACAGAGGGGTGGGGAGGTAAATATGGCGGAAATTTCAAAGGCATAGAAGCCGAAATTGACTATCATAGAGGGGATTACAAAAGTGCCTTTCGTATCTTAAGTTCGTTGAAGAAAGTAAATGCCCAGGATTTCCTTTATCTTGGGCTTATGTACCTAAAAGGTCTCGGAGTAAAACAGGATTACAAAAAGGCTTTAAGTAATTTTAAAAATGGGGCCCTAATCCACGGCGGGGAATACGAAAGGGTTGCCTTCATGCTGGGTTTGGGAGGGCGCGATGTTGCAGAGGCTTGGTTAAAAGACAAAGCATCTACTTATGATTTTCCCATGCCCACAACGAAAGACATAGAGGCAGATCTGGACGAGCGTGATCGATGGTTAAAAATAGCCCGGAAGCATGGATTGCTCGAGACGATCAGTTGGATTGGTGAACAATATCGTGCAGGCTTTACTAAATGGGGAAGAAACTTTGGAGAAGCGACCAGATGGTTCTCTCTTGGCTACCAGATGGGGCATCAACGTAGCGGGTCTCTTTTACTTGACACATTGGGCGGGTCTCTTTTTCTTGACACATTGGGTATCAAGCCAACAACCCGGCGGGAACGTGATGTGATGATCAACGAATTCAAAAAACTAGTTCAGCTAGCCTATGATAAAAGAGACCCTTTTCTTAGCGAATATCTGTCTAGGGGCCTAAGATTCCGTGGTGGGTTGTATCGACAAATAAGAAAAATTTGGCCTGCTAAAAAAGTCTGCAATCTAGCAAAGAAGCTTCTCATATTTCCCGCACAAGACGGTAATCTTGAAATACAAAATATGCTAGCTCGTTTTTTGATAAAAGAAAATCCCCCGGACGAGCATTCAGATCAAACGGATTGCAGAAAGGAGATCCCACACAGACGTCGTGACGCGGTCATTTGGTTTTATAAGGCGGCGAAGCAAGGGGACCCATATAGCCAGCGGGAACTTGGAGTTTTTTATCTTTATCATGATAAAATATTGGGAATTCGGAGTGCACTGTCTGACCTACATACCATTGAGAAACTAGGTCGACCAATTAATTATAAGAAGCGGGGTTTCGAATGGTTAAGGCGCTCCGCATTGCAAGGTGATCGGTTAGCACAAGGGGAATTAGGATACATTTACGAACAAGGAATAAAGGTCCCGAAAGATAGTGTTCTTGCCTATAAGTGGTACAACGTGAGTGGGTTTGATAGAGCAAGAGATCCACTTGAAAAGAAAATGACCCGGGCTGAAGTGGCCCAGGCGCAACAACTGTCCCGCGCCTTTGTTCCCAAGAAAGAAAAACCGTCAGGAGTCCCTGGGGGAAAAGTCGGGTCCCAGATTGGATTTGGATCTGGCTTTGTCGTTTCCAAGCTGGGCCATGTGATTACCAATGCCCATATTGTAAAATCCTGTCGAAGCATTACGGCGGGCAAATCATCAAAGCGGCAGGTCCCCATTGTTCTCGTCGAGGCTGATGAACAAAATGATCTTGCTCTGTTGAAGACGCCTAAAACGGAAAATAAATCCCTGGTCGAGGAACTCGGCATCAAAGTCCTTCCTCTGGCAACCAGGGGTCTGCTGCGTTCAACCGATGTAACACCTCTGGAGAACGTTATTGTTGCGGGGTTCCCGTTCGGAGATCTCTACAGCGATACGATTAAATTAACAAAAGGGGTCGTCAGTGCGCTTCGGGGCATGGGCAATGATACAAGCAGGTTCCAGATGGATGCGTCGGTGCAGATCGGGAGCAGCGGCGGTCCCGTCTATGACGAAAAAGGAAACATCGTAGGAGTTGTTGTCTCACGTCTGAACAAGTTGAAGGTTGCAAAGACCACCGGATCCATGCCTGAGAATGTGAACTTCGGTATCAAGGCATCCACGGTCAGGAAATTCCTTGTGTCGAGTGGATTGCCCACGGAGCGGTCATCCCGGTCCAACCGGATGCCTACAACTGAACTTTTCAATTTAGCTAAAAAACAAACTCTGATGGTGATGTGTCATCAGTGAGGACAAAGAACTCTAACCCACCAACTCTAACTTCAATTTTTTCCCGTTTTCTGTCATTATAAAACAATCTCTAGCCTCTCCATATCATTACTAGAATGGGAACATGCAACGCCGGGTAAGGGGGTTGACCAATGAACGCTGCTGCAGCACCAAATAAAGGTTCGAAGCCGGACGCGGAATTCTACCTTCTAGACTGGGACTTCTACCTCCGATACCCGGATCTCTACATGGAGGGCCTCCGTTCTTATGCAAAAAAGGGAGTCCCGGAGGCACAGCACTTGCTGGGATACCACTACTATTTCGGCGAGGGGATCCACAGAAACTACAAAGAAGCTCGTAAATGGATTAAACGCGCTGCCGATCAGGGTCTCGCACATTCCCAGTACGCTATGTCCGACTTCTACAGAGAAGGTCTCGGCGTCCGGAAGAATGCACGGACAGCCGGGAAATGGCTGCAAAAATCCCTTCAGCAGAATTGCCCCTTCGCCCAGCACTTAATGGGGCATCTCTATTCAGAGGGTGTGGAAGTTCGCAAGAACCCCAAGAAGGCTTTAAAGTGGCATAAACTGGCAGCCGATCAGGGTCTTCCGGAGGCCCAGTTTACTGTGGCCTGGCACTATTTACACGGTCAGGGTGTCAGAACAAACAACAAAACCGCCGTCGGATGGTTACGAAAGAGTGCCAGACAGGGAAATGCCGAAGCGCAGCTACGGCTTGGTGTGATGTATGCCGATGGTCTGGGTGTTCGGAAGAACGACAAAATGGCCGTAAAGTGGTGGACGCTCGGGGCAGAAGAAATGGCGTCTACTACGGGAAGTACGTCGGTGAATTAAAAGACGGCTATTACCACGGACAAGGCACCCTTACCTATGCCGATGGACGAGTGAAGGAAGGCATATGGAAAAATGGTATTTTCCGATATGCCAAGAAACTCTCACCCACCAACTAACTTCAATTCTTCCCCACTTTATGTCATCATCACAGCATGAAACGATCCGTGCTGTCAGTTCTGTGTGTATTACCTCTGCTTTTGTTGGGGGGATGCGAATCATACAGACCCTCTAACTCATCTCTCGATGCTGCTGAGCATAGGCAGGAGATGCTAAGCGGAGGATCTTATAAGGCTGTTTATATAGAAGAGAGAAGTGAAGAAACTTTAGAACGTTGGGCTTCCGATTTGAAGGAAAAAATATGCAAGAGAGCTATAAATGCAGAGACCTTAAAGTGGGAAGCGGCAGAAAAGTTGAATTTGTACAAGACGGTTCAACAAGCAAAAGGATTAGGTTTAACGTTAAAGGAATGCGTTAAACTATCAGGTTATCATGCTTACACGGAATCAGTCTCAACTTCAGAAGAAGATCGACTTTTCAAAATGAAAGATAAAGACGTCTGCTATTCGGCGATCGAACTAAACTATCTTGATTGGGACTACAGGCGTGGGAGCGATCATGTCCGTGAAGCAAAAAGGCGAGGTTTTTCAGCAAAACAATGCGCAAGGCTTACAGGGAGATGGACAAACGCTGAAATTGTTGCAGGAAGAAAACTGCCAAAAAAGACATATAAAACACCTCGAAGAAAACAGAAACCACCAGTCGTAGCTAAAGTTGAGCCGAAAAGAACCCAACCCAGATCCCAACCCAAACCTAAACCACCCTCCAGATCGGGGAGTGGATCAGGGTTCTTTATCTCCAAGTTAGGACACGTCATTACTAATCAACACGTTGTCAGTGACTGTCGAAAGGTGACAGTAGGGGATAACTCAAAGAAACAGGTCACGGCTACTGTGATGGAAACAGACAGAAGAAACGATCTCGCACTTCTACGTATATCAAATATGCAAATGGCATCTGTTGAAACAAAATCACTTATAAGAAAACTGGGTATCAAAGTGGTTCCACTGGCAACAGATGGTCTGATGCGTTCTGAGGATGTTGACTTAGGTGAGGACGTATTGGTTGCTGGTTATCCCTATGGAGCAGTATTCAGTAATTCCATCAAGGTTACTAAAGGCATCATCAGTGCCAATCGTGGTCTTGGAGATGATACAGGACAGTTTCAGATAGATGCAGCAGTTCAACCCGGCAACAGTGGTGGTCCTATCTACGATGAGAACGGAAACATCGTAGGAGTGGTGGTTTCTCAACTGAATAAACTGAAGTTCGCAAAGGCAACAGGTTCAATGCCAGAGAACGTAAACTTTGGAATCAAGGCATCCACTGTAAGACAGTTTCTCAACGCATCTGGTCTTCCCACCAAATGGTCTAAACGGTCCAAGAGTATGTCCACCAGAGAACTTGCAAAGATTGCCAAGAGTCAGACTGTGATGGTGGTGTGTCATCAGTGACTTCCTGTTTGTCCGCAGGAACTAGTCTCCTTACCAACTAACTTCAATCCCACCCCGGGGGCCGGCCGATGTCACCGAAGTCACGTTCGAAGGCGGCACCGATTCGAAGCGTCATGATTTCCTGACCACCGCACCCAACGATATGGAGTCCTCCGGGCAGCCCACTTTCAGTCAGCCCCATGGGTACTGACAGCGCGCAGAAGCCCAGATGGTTAACCATGCGCGTGAACTGCGATGGGGCGCTGGTTTGGTCGATGTCATCAACCTCCGGCGCGGCGATTGGCAAAGTCGGCGTCAAAAGTGCCGCCATACCATCCATGGCCTTTTGAAAGTCTTTTCGGTCAGCTAGGCGCTGGCGAAGAGCACGCACATAGTTGGTCGAAGATTCGGTCTTGCCTTGCATGATTCGGGCCTTAACGTCTTCATCCATAGCGTTGACGGGGTTCTCGTACATGTTGCCATGATAATAATAGCCTTCGACGGCGATAATCGTGGCGACACCAAAACGCATGTCGTCGACGGATCTAGGTAAGGTTAGCGGCTTAATAACGGCGCCTAGTTTCGCCAGTCTTTCAATTGCGCTGTCGTAAAGATCCAATATAGCGACATCGACGATCTCCCGGTCTTGGCCGGTGAGTACGCCGATGACCAACCCATCGACGCCGCGTTTCATTTCGCGGAAAATACCCACCTCAGAGCTTAGGTCGGTATCGATTTCGTGCGGCTCTTGGCCGGCCATAGTTTGGTACATAATTGCTGCGTCAGTAGCACTCCGGCACATGGGACCGGGCGTGTCAAGGGTGTGGGAGAGTGGTTGGATGCCCTCCAGCGGCAACCGACCCTCGGTAACTTTGAGGCCGACCAGGCCGCAAAATGCCGACGGAATACGGACCGAACCCCCGGTATCGGTGCCAACGCCGCAGACGGCTAGGCGCGCGGCAACGGAGACTCCAGTGCCCGACGACGAACCGCCAGGCGCGCGGTGAGTTCCCGTGTCCCAGGGGTTCCAGGGCGTTCCGCGTTGCGTGTTGGTTCCCCAGGGGCCATAGGCTACCTCGACAGTTTTAGTCTTGCCCAGTAGTAGGCCGCCGCTAGCGATAAGCCGCCGCGCGATAGGCGCCGTTTCAGTCGACACCCGCTCCGCATACGGGTTGGCGCCGCCTGTTGTGATGGTACCCTGGACGTGGATGAGGTCCTTTAGAACGAAGGGCACGCCATGGAAAGGGCCAATTCGGTGACCGCTTTGAATGGCACGCGTCGCGGCCTCCGCTGCTTCCATAACCTGATCAGTCATTACTAACTCAAAAGCGCCGAGCTGGGGTTCTAGTTTCTCGATGCGTGCTAAAAAGTGCGCCACCACTTCGGTGGGGCGAGTTGCACCGGCAGCGTAGGCCTGGTTCAATTCCGTGATGCCGAGGCTTTCTAAATCGTCCATAGATATACGTGCTCCTAAGAGTGTTATTAACGAGACCCTATATGACTTGGCGGCGGTCTGTCACGTGGCGGAATGTGGCATGCTAGGTTTGGCACCTGAGGTAAGCGAATGGAAATTATCACGCAATATTGGCACCAAGTGGTTTTCATTGTTGGCCTGATAATTGTTGCAGTTAGGTTGTCGGCGCAGGTTAAGGAGCTTCGGAAGGACCTAGATGCCATCGAAAAAAGAGATACCTACGTGGAGACCGTAAAGCTTAGAGCCGAGGTTGACCAATTGCAAAAGCACGTCACCGGCTTAGATCGCGAATGGTTGGGTTTAGACCCCATGGATGCGGGGACTCATTGAAGGTGAACCGTGTTCCACTGTGAGACAGTTTCTGAACGCATCTGGACAACCTACCAAATGGTCTAAACGGTCTAAGTGTATGTCGACCAGAGAACTTGCCAAGATTGCACAGAAGCAGACATTGATGGTGGTGTGTCATCGGTGAGTTGACGGCAAAGAACTCACCCCCACCAACTAACTTCAATAATTCCCCACTTTATGTCATCATCACGGAATGAAACGATTGCTGCCAGGGTGTATGATATCGTAATCGACAGAATGAAATTCCCGGGCAATCAAATTGGCTAGGGGCCGGTCTCCCCCCATAAGTCCAGGCTGGGAGCCTTTCCCGGTGGCGGATATTGATCCAACCCGCCGGGAAGAGGTCTTCACAGAGGTCAGATCGTACGCCAAACGTCGGGGGATTACCCTTATTCCAGAAGAGGTCAATGGTGTATGGCGGGCCGTCGAGGCGGCTCTCGGGACCTATCGAGGGAAATCAAGGGATAGCTCCACACCAACTGTCAAAGATCGAAATAAGCGTGTAAAAAAGACCAGGATCCTGGCTGCGGAGCTGGTCGAAGCCCTCGGCTTCTACGACGAACCACACATTTTCGGATACATCAACAGACATATGATGCTGTTGAAAGGCGAGGCGATTGAACTGAAAAACCAGCTCGAAATTTTAAGGGATTTACCCCTCGAGGAGGGTATCCGCTTTGAGGGCCCGGATGGAATGGTTGAAACCAGGCGAATATCAGACAACCCCAAAGAAGATCCCTATCTGGATGATCTCATTTATGATCTCGCCTTGATCTGGAAAAATGTCATGGGGCGCCCGCCAGGACTTACCGGCATAAATAATTATGCCCAGCCTCCGGCCCCGCAGAGGACGGGTCCGTTTTATCAATGGGTCATCGCCGTTCTCGCCCTTTCATCCGTGGATCCGCCTTCCTGCAGAATTGTCGATAACATCGTTCGGCACCTAAAACAGAATACCTAATCACAACACCTTCCGGTCCGATTAAGGGACCTTATTCTCATAGCGCTGAATTTCCGATACTCGGCGTCGTTCGACTGGAAGGCACGGCGCTGATGAATACCCAATATCTCCGTTTCAAAGATCTTCAGGCGGCCGGCATCGTCAATAACCGGGCGACGCTGTCGCGCTGGATCAGACAGGCCGGGTTTCCCAGTGGAGTGCTTCTCGGGCCCAACACACGTGCCTGGACCGAGGACGAAATTGAGCAGTGGCTCAAGTCCCAACCGACGGCGAGCAACACATTCTAGTTAATTTCCAATCATGGAGTATTTCAATGACCGACGACCCAAAATCCCCAGCCGCAAAATCTAACCCCTTCGACCCTGCCAATCTGGCGCTCAAGGGTAATCCAGCCGACGCCATCGGCGTGAAGAAGGCGCTTGTCCGGGTTCAGGTACGCAAACCAAACAAACAGGAATTTGTTCGCGTGCACCCGGAGCCCGATTACCAGGTGCAGATGGCAATCCTCGAACTCAAAAGCGAGAATGAAGTTTATGCCGTGACCCCGGAAGTCGCACTCGCCATTCCGGGAGAGACCCGCATGGTTAGACTTACGACGACCATCAACCGCCAGGGCACGGTTTTTCTCTGGCCCGTCCCCCTTCCGACACCGGATGGACGCGCTCTTGCCTGGCATGTGACGGCGAGGGATGCCGCGGGACGTGCCTGTAGTAAATGGGTGACGGTGGTCGCCAATATGTCCGAAGGCGCCTACGACATTTGGGAGGCAGAGGCAGACATCGCCGCACCCGAATGGCCGGATTACGCGTTCTCAAAGCTCTTTGAAATAGGTTTCGGCAATGGCCGTCTGATCGATTGCGAAGATCATCCGGTTTTGCAGCAGCTGCTTGGGCGACTTTAATCCCCTCATGGCCGGAACCCTGGAGGGGCTTCCCTTTTGCAATATCTGGGTTGTGGACTTCGAATTCACCGCACCTCCCGGGGAGAGGCCGGACCCCGTCTGCATGGTGGCACTGGAGCTGAGATCGGGCAGGATTGTCCGTCATTGGCGCCGTGAACTCAAGTCAATGACGGCGCCGCCCTTCGATACGGGACCCGGGACCCTCGTCGTCGCCTACTACGCGTCCGCGGAAGTCGGGTGCTTCCTCGCACTCGGTTGGCCAGTCCCTGAACGCATCCTTGACCTCTTCGCTGAATTCAGGGCGGAGACTAATGGCACCCAGACGCTTGCCGGCAATGGTCTGTTGGGGGCTCTCGCACACTACGGTCTTCCGGCGATGGGGAGTGAGGAAAAGAAGGACATGCGGGATTTGATAATTGGCGGCGGTCCCTGGTCCCCCCCAGAAAGGAAAGATATCCTCGCCTATTGCGAAAGTGATGTCCGTGCACTGTCGAGGCTCCTATCCAGGATGGTGTCGATCCTTACGGGGTCGACGATGCGTCTGGGGTGGGCGCTCCTTCGCGGTCGCTATATGGCGGCAATCGCAAGGATCGAGTGGAACGGCACTCCGTTGGATACTGAAAGTCTGCGGCGTCTCAATAAATACTGGGAGGATATTCAGCTTCGTTTGATCTCCGGGATGGATCAAGACTACAGCGTCTTCGAGGGACGCAGTTTCCGGGTTGATCGGTTTGAAAGGTATTTGATCGCACAGAATATCCCATGGCCACGGCTGGAGACCGGTCGTCTGGCCCTGAGCGATGACGTGTTCAGGCAACAGGCAAAAGCCTATCCGGTATTGTCGCCCTTACGGGAACTTCGTCATTCCCTCACGGGCCTTCGCCTCAACCGCCTGACAGTGGGGAGAGACGGCCGCAATCGAACGTTGCTGTCTCCATTCGCATCCAGGACCGGACGCAATCAGCCGAGTAATGCGAAGTTTATTTTTGGTCCGTCCGTATGGCTTCGCTGTTTAATCAAGCCCAGGCGGGGTTACGCTGTCGCCTATCTCGACTGGAAATCCCAGGAATTTGCCATTGCCGCGGCTTTATCCAATGACGACGCCCTATGGGGGGCCTACGCCACCGGCGATCCATATCTCGCCTTTGCCGTTCAGGCGGGTCTGGCTCCCCCCGACGCCACCCTGGAATCTCACGAGGACATCCGTAACGCCTGCAAGCAGTTCGTCCTGGGTGTCCAGTACGGTATGTCGGCAAAAAGCCTGGCTCTCAATGCCGGTCTGCATGAAGCCGAGGCGCGGGAGCTCCTGCTGCGTCATAAGGAGAACTTCCGGCGGTTCTGGGGGTGGGCTGAACAGAATGTCAATGCAGCCCTGATGGGGGAAACCCTCTACACCCGCTTCGGGTGGCCCATACGGTTGGGGTTTGATGGAAGGGCCAACACACGTTCCTTCCTGAACTGGCCGATGCAGGCCAACGGCGCCGAGATGATGCGTCTCTCCTGCTGCGAGGCGACGGAGGCGGGCCTGACGATTTGTGCCCCCATTCATGATGCCCTTCTCCTGGAGGCCCCGGCCCGCGACATCGACGACCAGATCCGCCACCTCACGGACATCATGCAGCGCTCCAGCGAACTTGTTATGGGGAAGGGGCGTACCTGCGGTGTTGACGTTGAGGTGGTCCGCTATCCCGACCGCCATTCCGATAAACGCGGAAAATTAATGTGGTGCCACGTCATGGCGTTGCTTGATGAGATTGATAATTAACCGGGACACGGGAACCCGCGTCATCGGGGTGACGCGTAATTAGCTTCGGGGGTGCGCCCCTTTTCGCGTACCCGGTTCTTTCTATTTAGTTATATATATAATGAGGTCCAGATAAAATGACAGACGACACGAAGAAGGGAGAGACCCCCCTTGATGCCGCCTTAAATGTGGTTCCGGATGCCTCCTCGAACTCCCTTCAACTTGGCGAAAATCAGACCAGCGTCATTGTCCCCGCAAGACTTGGCGACTTATCCAGGGAACGCCGGAAGAACCGCCGTGAAAAGCGGGATAGATATTTTATAAAAGGACCGTTACCATTTCCATGGGTGCGGGAGAATATACCCAATCCAACGTCCCGTCTGATCCTTGTGGCAAAAGCCTTTATGGACATGGAACGCCGCAATGAGGTCGCATTGTCCCGAAAAATCTGGGATTGCGCCGGTATCCCCGGCAGCAGCCAAAGGCGCCACGTCCTCGAAAGGATCCGCACCTCCGTATCGGGATACCGGGTCATCCCGCGTAGAGGCAGAACGTCGCTGTTGAAGGCGGTTTCTGCAGGCGAGTGACCTCTCTAAAGGTGGCTGGTTTCTGTAACAATACTATATATAGTGGTTTCCAATTAGATATACACAAAATGTTGTTAATTTTCCCATTTCCTCTATAATTTCATCCCCTGTTATATGAAAACGTACCGGGGCTCCCTGGGCCTTTAGACTTTGTTCCTGGCACTCAAATCGGGATAGAAATTGCCATGCCGAAATTCACAGTAAAACAGCAACGCTTTGTCGACGAATACCTCGTTGATCTGAACGCAACGAAGGCAGCGAAGCGTGCCGGATACAGCAGGAAAACCGCCTACTCCCAAGGGCATCGCCTGTTGAAGAATGCTGAAATCCAGTCCGCCCTGACGGACGCCATGACAGAACGGTCCCGCCGTACCGGGCTGTCACAGGACTGGGTGGTGGAGAAGCTGATTGAGAACGTGAGAAGGGCGATGGCTGAGGTACCGGTACTCGACCGGCAGGGCATCGAGACGGGTGAATACCGTTATAACGGGACCGTCGCCAACAGGGCGCTGGAGCTTCTCGGGAAGCATCAAAGCATGTTTACCGACAAGACGGTGGTATCCGGAAACAGCGCAGAGCTCATTCAAGCGGAAAAGGTCACCGATCTTGAAGTCGCCAGGCGCCTCGGGTTTTTGTTAACCAGGGGCGCGGAACCGGCGTAATCAAAGTGCGGTTTGTCGCCCATTCGCGGCACCTGTGATTACCCTGTCGTTGTCTCATTGCTTCAAACCCCGTTACTTTTCTGAATAGGATCAAATTGGACGTTGCGGGAAGCCTGCCTCCGGGTCGGAACTCATTACCATTAAATGGCTCAATGAAGCCTAAACACATTACCGGGATGTTGCGTAAAGCCGAAATTGGTTTAGACCGGGTTTGCTTGATATGCTGTTGGAAGGTTTGATTAATTGCCCCTACCGTTGCACAAAGTAGCAATTATTGCGGCAATTTTTTACACAAATAAAAATAGCCACCCAAAATGGAGCAGCTGTATTTTTCATAACACATTGATATTAATTGCTAATTAGTTGGTTGCGGGGGTAGGATTCGAACCTACGACCTTCAGGTTATGAGCCTGACGAGCTACCGGACTGCTCCACCCCGCGCCAATTTAAGGTTATCTAAATAATAAAGTTGTCATTCAATCATGCGTATAGGCCTGACATATCGTACCGATGCCTTTGTATAGCCTCCGTTTTGAAGACCTGGCAGCGACCTACTCTCCCACACCTTAAGATGCAGTACCATCGGCGCTGAGGGTCTTCACGGCCGAGTTCGGGATGGGATCGGGTGTGTCCCCCTCGCTATAACCACCAAGTCATCAAAACGGACGCAAGGGCCAAATATTCTGGAACTATCTTAATCGCAAATTACATACTGAGGCAAATATTTTTCTGTTAAACAGAATTTGTGGATTAGCTAAATTGTAGCCAATTATCACAAAAGTCATTTGGGCTTGTCCATACGCATGAGTAGATCTCAAGCCTATCGAGCGATTAGTACCGGTTAGCTTCACACATTACTGCGCTTCTACACCCGGCCTATCAACGTGGTGGTCTTCCACGGCTCTCAGGGAAACCTAGTTTCGAGGGGGGCTTCCCGCTTAGATGCTTTCAGCAGTTATCCCTTCCGTACTTAGCTACCCAGCGATGCAACTGGCGTCACAACTGGTACACCAGAGGTACGTCCACCCCGGTCCTCTCGTACTAG
>JGI24920J38491_100464_pt1 | contig 25559 bp, 33 predicted proteins | sample LinPFosmplate8_FD_38491 | JGI IMG/M metagenome (IMG submission 38491)
GTTGTCGACGTCATTCAATGTGTAGTCGTAATTCTGAGACACGGCTTTTCGTATCAAGGAGAGAACTATGATCACACAGAGAACGATGAGTAAAATTCTCAATATCATTACTATATTCATATTCATTACGATATTCTATATTATATTTACTACATATTTTTTTTCAACATATAAACATAAAGCTACATTGGAAGAACAAGAATGACTTATTACCGTTTCAGAGTTTCTAGTCGAAATGACGAATTTGCGATTGCATTCGAAAACAAAAAGATTGTAGAGCCAACAAAACAAATGATTTATAAGAAACTAAAGGAAGATTACGGTATCAAGCGAGTTTACACGCGTAAATCCAGCGTTGTTTGCACTCAAGATTAGACATATAAAAGTAAATTGTCATAAGAATGCAAGAAAATCAAAATGAAAATTGCGATTGCCGGGAATATTTGCTCCGGAAAATCGACGCTTGCGAATGAAATTGTTGAAAGATATTCGAAACATACTTGGAAAAGGCTTTCATTTGCTGGCAGAGTCAAGGAACTCGCGAATGAATTGTTTGGAATGACCGTAAAGGACCGAAACTTACTCATCAATCTTGCCACCAAGATGCGAGACATTGATGAAGATGTATGGGTGAATGCTTTAATGAAACAGATTCGCAAGAATGACTTTGTCGTTGTCGATGACCTTCGCATGATGAATGAATATTTCAAGCTTAGCGGTACATTTGATCTTGTCATCAATTTAAGGAATGATAAAGATATGATTGAAGATCGTGTGAAAAGACTCTATCCGATCGATTGGGAAGACCATATGAATGCAATCGAAACATCGTACACTGAAAATCAGGTTGCCAAATTGCCTGAGATTTATTTTGATTTCGTGATTCATAACAATAATTACGCGGAATTCTTCGAGTTCCTTGATGAAAAACTGCTAGATAATTGGCGAGGAATAACAGTTTGAATATTAGCGCTTATATATACCGGGACCCCCTATTATTGGTATTTTCGCATAAATGAGCCCTTCAATCTTCGTTTTTCTTTTTATAGTATATATAAAAAATCGAGAAAGAAATTGTTTATCTACCGAGTCTAGCGTTTTTTTTAGCTTTTAATTTATTTAATTTGTCCTTCAGTTTTGTTAACTTTGTTGACTCTGGCTTTCCTTGTGTCTTTCTTTTTTCCGTCCGAATTTGTGCGACTAAGAGATTATATCTGATCCATTGATATTTTTTTTTTTTATTTGGGGCTTCTTTAACCTCTCTCTTTGCCCTCTCCTTTTCTTTTATCGAGGCGAAAGGTAATCGAAAAGCCTTATCCTCCCAATATGTGTTAATATTACGGTAGTTTTCTTTTGACCGACCGACTGTGAAAAACAGAACTAATCCTATTACTACCAATGCAAACATAATTCCAAGTTTTTCACGTTTGCTTAATGTCATGTTATTGTATATATATAGTACATATAAAAAAATCGAGAAAGAAATTTTTGAACTTTTGCGAAAGTTTCATAACTCATATTCATACACATATTCATACATATCGAAATTTTTCTTTTGTGAAGACAAAATCCAAAGCGTTTCCAGACAAACTTTGATTCCAACCATTGATTCTTATGAAGCCTTGATGAGTCTTCTGATGACAACTCTTACACAAGACGACTAAATTCGAAGCTATATTCTTATGTGTATCACCGACAAAACCATCTTGATTCGCATCTGCTTGCATATCAATATGATGAACGTCTAAGGGTAGGTCAGTTGATTTTGTCGGAGAATAGGAGCAAATCGTACAGCATTTTACGACGACGTTTGAGTTATAGCGCGACTTTGGTGATTTGACTTGCTTGAATTCCTTACTTTGTTCTAGCATTTTCTTGAATTTTGTATTTGTGAATACTGTTTTCGCAATTTTAGTGCCATAATTAATATTCTCCGGAATTCCTAATGTTAACTTTCTTTCGAAGACGATATCCTTCTCTGTTTCTACTACTTTCAAATAAGCTATCGAGAGGTTCTCAACGTGTTTAGTGCTTTCGATCAATTCGAAAAAATGTGAGGAAAAAACGAAGGACGCTTTTTTGTCCGTGAGCCATCGAAGTGTCGTTGAGACAATTTCTATCGCCGATTTGATTTCTGTACTGCTACAACATTCATCGGCGAGAATCAACGATGTTTGATCACATTTCGAAACGATCGTTTCGATCTCGTAAATTTCGTTGATGAAACTACTGTGATTTCTTGCCAAATTGTCGTTGTTCCCGAAACGTACAAAAATCTTTTTATATGGAATCAACACGCAATCACTCGCAGGAACAAACATTCCAGATTGTGCTAATAAAATTGTTATTCCAATGGACTTCAAATACACGCTTTTTCCTACTGAGTTCACACCATACAACAAATAGTTACCGTGCACTAAATCAACATCATTAGGAACAAAGGCATTTTTAGTATTCTTTAATGAATTTTCGACTAATATGTGCCTCATCGCCTTGCACTCTATCGAGCTAGCCGGACCATCTTTCAGAATAGGGCGATTCAAATTCAATTTTATGGCTGATGACGCCATAGATTGAAACACGTCAGTCCATGTTATACTCGTTATTACAGCTTGAATAGGACCATAACACTTGTAATAGAAATCGTTGAAAATATCGTTCATCTTTTCGTTTGTTCTGGTTTCAAGCCTTCTATTCAGGTTTTCAAATCTTTCACTCAACACATTAAGTTCCTTATTTGATATTTTTGCGACACTCGTCAAAATTTGATAGGAAAACTCTGGAAAATTCGCCTTCAATTCTTGACCTCTTTTCTTCGAAGTTTCAAAGAAAAATCCGGTTTTCTCTGTGTAATGTGTTTTGACGTCTATAGTGAACGTGTTTGACAGCTCTTTCACTCTATCATTGATTGTATTGATTTCATCGCACATTTGCGAAATTTCCTTATCATTCGTGAAAATATTCAGAGTTTCGACATTTTCGATGTTTTCCATGTCAAAATGATCTTCTATTTTTTCAATATATTCCAAGAAATCAGCGAGTATATCTGTTGTTGGAATCCAATTACATTGAAACTCTAGTAACCCATGCAATACTTCATATATAAGGTTGTTAGATTTTTGCAGTTTCGAAATATCGAATCTCCCAATCTTTCCCATTTCAATTTTTCGATTGATTCGATTGATGTTTGCAATCTTATTCAGTTTATCCGTTGTTTTAAATATTTCGCGATTGTTGTAGATTTTCTCGATATTTTCGTATCTGTCATTGAGTTTTTTTACATCATATAGAGGATTTCGAACGATTTCTCTCAATTTCTTTGAACCATCATAAGTTTTTGTGAAGTCTATAACTTTGAACACGGAATCTGTATCAATCACAGAATCAAATCCATTGAATTTTTCAACAAATTCGTTTCGTTTTTGAATAATAGGCATCTTCAGGTTTTTTACAAGGCTTTTATTGTGAAATTGAACAAATTCCAAAAGATTTACTGTGTTTTGAATAGACTTATATAGTAAACGATTGAATCCGATTGTATCTTTGATGTCGATGTATAAATTTTTGAAATTACTGAAATACTCTTCTAAATTACACGTGATTTCGCTGTCCCTCTTGATTTCGAAATTTCTCTGATGAACGAGTATATCGTCATTTACATAAGGAACGTTTGTAATGATTTCCGAAATTCTATGCGTATTTACAAAGGATTCTATGAAGCAAGTTGTGTCACTCACAGATTCAGTATTAACTATAACGGTAATTTGTCCCGTATTTGTATCGAATACCGTAGAATGAGCGTAATAGTCATCATCTTCTTTCTCGAACAAAATAGACGAAATGAGTGATTCATTTGATTCGTTAAAGTTACTGCCATTTGAAACAACATTCGTTACGTTTCTTTGAATTTTTCCTTGTAAATCCATACTCTGTTCCATATAGACTACGGTGTAATTGTTTTTAAGGAGTTTCTTTTCAAATCTCGCCTTAGCATGATCTGGGAAACCACACATAAATATGGACGTATTGTTCGATTTCTTAGAGGCTATTTTGAGATCAAGTAATTCGTTGGCAACATTGATTTGCCAATCATCGCGACTAAATGCATAGACTTCGTAAAAGCTGCCTGTTTGACAGAGTACGATCGTGTTCTTACCAAACTTTGCGACATAGTCTATGTGCACTCTAATATATTGATCAATCAGCGACATTTTTATATTGGAGATTACAATCCGTTTATATGTTTAAATGCGTTTAGTTTCCAGAAAATTATTTGTATCTAAGATATATTAAGAACATGATTGACTCGAATTGCTTACAAAAAGCTTCGTTGATTGCTATTGAGAACGACAAACAAATCTCTCTTGATTACTATGAAACTAGCCAAAGAAAAGAATGCAAAATTGTTAAAAGTGGAGAAGATAAAATGCTCTATAAGTCAAACGATGAATTTACGTCTCCTCTCGTCTCCATGTACAAAGTCGGCGGAGATGTCATTTTGGAAACGCAAAATACGATCTACATTTGCTCAGGAAAGATGTTCTAAAATTTAAAATTTTATATATGTTAAATTATAATAAGAAATGGATAATAGTTACCACATCCTTTTATCAGCGAAAACGCAATATACAGGTCGTCTCGTAAAGAAACTAACAGAGCCTATTTCAGACTTCATTGATGAAATTGTTGAGAAAGCTAAAAATGATGCATATGAAGCAAATGAAGAAGAAAAAACGCTTGTCTACATTCAAGACGAGTTAGAAGAAATCTCAAAATACGAACAGAAAAAAATTTCAAGTGTTGCGAAAGAGATTAAATCACGCACTGAGTGCGAGTACATTGAAGAATTACTGCAGTCTATTTTCATTCTACATACTAAAATATTGAATTCTGTTTTAAGTAAAAAAAGTGAGAAGCCTGAAGTAAAGATTCCCTGTATAGAATCATTTATTTACAAAGTTCTTTTGAATCTATCGCGTATTCTATGGAAGTCTGCGTATATTTTCAAAGATATTACGAACGATTGTGTTAAACAAAAGAATCATGTTTATGTTGAAGAGAAAATAACTCATGTCCTCATTGAAACAATAGAAGAAATGCTACCCATTGATAAGATTGTTTTGCTTAATGTCAAGGATTATTACGAAGAAGAAAGCGATTCCGATTCGGATTCGGATTCGGACGAAGAAGAAGCAGAAGCGTATAAGAAAAAAGGGAAAAAGAAAGGATTTTTCCCAAAGAGAAAATTTGGTGGTTTTGATGATGATGTCGATGACGAAGATCCGATTATGATGACTCCTCCTCCTGCTTCTGCAGCGCCTGTTGCTCCGATTGCGCCTGTTGCTCCGGTTGCACCTGTTGCTCCGGTTGCACCTGTTGCGCCTGCTCAACAATTCAAGACTGTCGAAGTTGATACAACTCCTAACATGCTTGATTCGGTTCAAGCTCAAGAGATGAATAATTTACAGAACAATTCGCGTGTCCAGTTTGATCTCGCCCCTCCAAATGTAAATGTGTAAGACTTCAATTAAATTTGTTGACTATCATCGAACTTACTGGTATTTCGATTGTTGAATTATAACCTGTCTTGCGAATGATAGATAATGGGACTTTTTTTTCTTTTAGTTCTTTTTCGAAAATTGTTTCAATCGAGTCATCACTTTTGGTTTCAACAAGCGGTTCGAAACCATCAGCTAACTGCTGGAGTCGGATCCCTTTAATACGGGCAAATTCATACTTTGTCATAATAATAGGTGAATTCATCTGAATTTGAATATTAATACACTATATACATATATATTTTCTATTCAATTCTACAAACCATTTTTGCGTTTTTTCAAAGTATATAAAAATAAAAGTTTAGATATGATTGAATCACATGTTCTCGTATTTCACAAAGTCTATAAATTATGGAAGAGTAAATAGAGCAGGTGCGATAATATTGAGCAAGGATAAAACGAAAATAGTATTAGTCCTGAACAGGATATCTTACATGAAGGGCGAATATAAATTTGGTCTTCCGAAAGGTCACCTCGAATTGAATGAGAAGCATTTACCAGCATTAGGCGCCCAGCGCGAGGTTTTGGAAGAAACAGGGATTTTCTTTCCTGTAGACGATTTCAAAAGCTTCATAAAAATATGCGATACTTTATATTACATTCTCACACTAGATTCGAATGCCGTCAATAAGTTCACACCACATGATTCGAAGGAGATAATATACACTGGTTGGTTCGATTTGAACTCGGTCGAATTCCTCAACACGAATAGAACATTAATTAAGGCAATGAAACAAATGGATCGTATAAAAAATATTAATTCCATATGAAAAGAAAACTTTTCGATTTCGATTTCGATTTCGATTTCGATTGCGTTTAAGTTTGGATATGTTACGTCTTTGTAATATTTTTCCAAATATTTTTATGTATTGAGTAATTGATCGAAGTAATGAAGCTATCCTTGAAATTAGATTCAATCTCGGTTGATGTTTTTGTCAATGTGAATGACAACACTAGATTGTTAGAAAAGATTAGCGAGATGACAAACAACTTTATTCAAAATATCGACATGCTGAAGGAAAGCGAGAATGCAAGCGAGAATGCAAGTGAGATTGCAAGCGAGATTGCAAGCGAGATTGCAAGCGAGATTGCAAGCGAAATTGCAAGCGAGAATGCAAGAGAAGGGTTCGTGGATTCTTCAGCAGACACCGAAAGTGAATACGATTCAGATGTGAATGATATGACAAATGATGTTGATGATCGTGATATTCTCAATGCGGACATTGACGAAGTCCTATCGGATAAAGCTTTGAAACTTATTCAAAATAAAAATGAAACAGATCTTCTCAATTTGTTGACAGAACAAAAACATGATCATATTTACGTAGATGGCACAATCAAATGTGATCGTCTTTGGGCACACGAAACGTTATGTGACGCTTTCAAAGTTCGTTCAATATTTTCGAATAAAAGATTCGTTCTAAGCTTTGAGAAGAAAAAAGATGTTTGAGTTAAAATCACTCTTAAGAAAGCTATTACTTTGAAAAAATAAATAAAATGGGTTATAAAGGAACTTGGATTTCAAAAAATGACATTCAAGAGTCGTTTTTAATTTTTATATATCGATTGCAACTGTGTGTTGCGGGATATAGATAGATCTATCAAGGCTGTGTGCCCGAGGATAGATTTATCAGGCTTGCGTGCCACAATTTTATTTTAAAATAACCGGTTGAATCCCCTTCAAATACAAATTGCAATTGTAAATTTCTTTTTCTACTGTAAATATTGCACCTTGTAAATTTCTTTTTCTGCTGTAAATACAATCCTTTGTAAATGAGCATGCGAATTTGTTAGAATTCGCAAATATACCAGACTATAATCTTCTTGTGAACATCACGAGGAGAGATACAGTGTTATACACATATATGTGTATATAGTTGTCTGAAGATAATCGAATAAAAAAAAATGAAAAAAGAAAAATTCCCCATTAAAAAAAATAAAAATGAATCTCAATCTTTCGAATATGAAAGTAATAACATGACAGAAGAATCCCCGGATTTCTACAAAGTTTTCGATACAATTAGCGTATCTGTTACAAAGCGATTTGTCACAGATAACAACATTGCCGTTAGAAGACTAAGAGTTATTCAGGATGATAATGTCTATAAATTCTATTTGAATGATAATGATATTCTACTTAAAAAACAACTAGACAAAAACAACAAAAAATGTTATATTGAACTCGACAAGAAATTTGACAAAGAAACAAACAAAATAGTTCAAAAGTAGTTCGAAAGTAGTTCGAGTTCAGCAAGATACCTAGCTAAGATGGAATCTTTTTTTTAAGTGAATATTTCAAAGGAACAACGAAAGCTTTCGTTTATTATCATCACCGCAGCAGCGTTATCGAATTCGCCACCATAACGAGGTGCGCTGAACACAGTAACCAGTTTCCTATTACCAAAGAACTCATAACCGTCTTCCACAACTTGGTGAGCTCGTATGACTATATCCACACCGATTCTCTTCAAAAACTGATTCAGAGCCTGTTGACCAAATTCATAACTCACGCCCCTTTCTGAATCCAGGAAATAATCGATTTCTTGAGATGGGTCTGACCAAAGCAAATCACAAAGTATTCCATTATCTGGTATGTCGGTCGGCTTTGTTATTTGATTGATTTGATTCAAATTTTTCAAATCTCCCGAAATTCCTCCATGCACGCAAAAAGCTAACGGATCATTTTTTGTTACACCAATAGTCGCAGCTATAGACATGGTATCAAAGACATCTATAAACCGTCTCCAAAGCTTGGTCGAATCTCTTCTTTTGCATTCATCGAAAAATCCATAATCCCTACACACATCTGAACATTCGTGATTTCCACGCAATAATATAATGTTTCCCCTATAGATTATCTTATAGCAAAATAACAGTAATATTGTCTCGAGGGACTGGCTTCCACGATCAACATAATCTCCGAGAAACATATACCTATTTGAATCTGAGGGTTTACCCAATCTTTTAAAAATGTTCAAAAGATCTTTATATTGACCGTGTATATCTCCTACTATTTTCATTGGAGCTTCTGCTGCAATCATCATTGGCTCCTTCAAAAAAAGAGTTCTCACTTGTCTTAATATCCAATCTATCGAATCTATTGGTATTGGTAAACCAATAGTAGAATTACTACCCTCCAATGTCTTTATCAATTTGTGAACATAATCAGTGATAATGTGTTCATTCTTTGACATCGTGAGGTTCTTACTATTACTATATATATGAACTTTTATTATTTTTGTTTTTTTACGCGAATCAATCGAAAGACACAATTGATGATATCTGTAATTTTCGAATGAAAGATTTATCGATCAAACTCTCTGAACTGATTGGAGTGATTTGCGATTCGACTGCCCTCTTGTGGCTTGCACGTTCTTCCTTGAGTGTTTGCTCTGCTTTATTATAAGCTTTCATATTGATCTCAAGAGTCTGGACATTTTCAAATATGTATTTCAATACCTTGTTTTCTATAGCCCACCTGAAGAAATTGAGTTGTCCTACGGTAGTAACAACAACAATTCCATGTTTTTTCAATGTAAATCGAGTAGATCTACAAAAAGGATCAAATACCTTCTTCGAGAAGGCTTTAAGTTGAGTTTTATAATTTGAATAAACTGAAAAGATCTTTCCTTCGGTTTCATATTGTATTCCATTAGACTTACTATGTTTCGTCACGAACCAGTCAATCAAACGAAGCGATATCATTGTATTATTCTTGAGAATCTCGGATACGAGCTGCATATTTTCACATTTGTTGTAATATTTCATCAGAGAATTGAATAGGAAGTCTTCTTTTGATAATGATAAAGACATTGACATTGTATTTTCTACGATCACGATTATACTCAATTTGAAAAGATATTTTTATATGTTGAAAAACTTCAAGTTGAAATCAACATATCTTACTGGTCTTTTGTTTCCGCATCATCTTTATTCAAAATATCATCACTCTGAGCTTTACGACGGAGAGACTTGATGTCCGGATGGTCTTTTTTACATTTTTTCACCTCGTCAGACAAATCAAGAACAGTATCGAATTCTGGATTTACAATAGTATATAAAATAAGAATAAAGACAACACATATAATGAAAAAGCTAAGACCTTTCGTGCGTGTTGGTAAATATTTTCTAGTAAGTTCTTTAGTGCGATCAAACAACGACGCAATGTAGAACAGTGAATTTATTATGGCACAAAACAAGGCAGTTTGTGAAAGTCTCAATGCGAATCTGAATTTCTGAATGAAAGACTGATTGATGAAATTGATTAATGGAATAATCACAAGAGTGGTTATAAAAAAGATAAAAGTGAATGAAGTTTGACGTCCTTCAAACGTTACGGTTGTTTTACTGTCATCGTCGTAAACTGATGATATGTAATACATCAAACCTGGAAAACAAAAAGCCAGATTCAGAATAAATACCACGATTCTGTCGGATCTTGTCATGTTCCTCCATATCAAGTTCTGCAAGATGCGTGTATACGCGTGAATCTCACATCTGCTTTGAGACATTTTCAATAAGTCAATAATTAATGCTTATATTTTTTTTTTAAAATTCCAACAAAAACATTTTTTCCACTTCATCGAACGTCCCGAAAATTATATCCTTTGTATTATCTATATATATATGTTTTGTATTGATATCGTAATGAAATCTCTGTCCGTGAAACCTTTTGGGAATCCAGGATTTCTTCTTAAGAGTTATCAATTTTCTCAATTTTTGATTTTTAGTGTTATCTTTGTTTGTAAAAAAAGGATGGAATACTGGTAAATCTTTGGTCTCGACACATCTCTTCTTGTACTGATCTGAACAATCAATGGAAACTTCTTTCATTGATTTCAAAAACTTACTTATTAATTGCTCCTTTCTACTCGAAACAGCTATCACAGTCTCGTCACTTGTAACTCCGCCATCATTAAAATATACTTTACCTTTTGCATCTGTTCCATTCTCTGGAAACTGAATCTTATATTTGTATATATTCACATTTCTGTCGTCATAACCTAAGTCTGAATGAGATTGATATCTAGCAACACGGCCGATAACTTGTTCCATACGATTCTCATTCCAGTGATGTTCAACTATGTGTAAATTTCGAACATTCTTCAGTGTTATACCTTCTGATGTTTTACCAGTTATGAAAAGAGTATGAATTCGGTCACCCATTTTATTATAATCCTTATCTCCCTCCTTCATCGGGACCTCCGCTCCGCTCGCATCGAATCGAACATTGTTGAAGATGTTTTTGATCTCTTCATAAGATTTCTTACTAGAATCCAGGTATGCAAAGTATTTGACTCCTTTTTCTTTAGCTTTTTTTGGATTATATTCTTCGAAAGCGTTTTCATTTTCAGTGTCTTTATTTTCAGTCTCTTGAATCATCACTTTCATCATTTCCATCATTGTATTGAGACCAGCTTCTTTGTCGATCCGTTTAGAATAAACAACGTTTGTTTGACCATCAGATTTCATCAAACCATTTTCACCGTTTATGATTTCGTAAAACTTGGGCGATATTTTTTTCATAGCATCATACATTGCATCTTTACCTTCATCATTTTTTTTCTTAAGAAGATATTCTTTGAGTCGTTTTTGATACAAGTAATCTTGCCCCGTGTTCAACTTACCTTCAATATCTTTTCCGATTTTATTTTCGATATCCAAAAGAAGATCTCTAGGAAAAGACACAGTACATTTACCTAATGACTTCGCACGAAAAGTATTGATATCTTCTACGTTTTCCATTTTACTCTGCTTTTCCTTATTTTTCAGATTACTATTTATTTCCTTGATTCGTTCTTCCTGATAAGCATTCTTTTGCTCCGGACTCATTGCAAGAACCTTTACAGGATGCTCACGTATATCCGGGAAATTGGGTTTCTTGGTTATCAACACTCCTTTCTCATCAGTTGTTGGTTCTGAAGTATTGAAATAAACACTTGATACAAGTCCTCGTATTCTCGATTGAAAAATAGGTTCATTTTTCATTGACATCTCCGTATTTATTTTGATATCACCATTAGTAACATCATTTTCAACCTTGATAAACATATTATCGAACTCGTCTGTATCTAACGCATATGTATCTGGGTCTGATGAAAACAATGTTTTGTTTTTGAAAGAACTGATGCTTTGTGCCTCATTTTTATTTCGTTTCAAAAACTCTTTTATCTTATTCTCAAATGCTTCAAGATTGCTAGGTGAAAAATCAACATCTTTCCTAACGAAATCGGACGTAGTTTTTTTGAAACCGTATGGAACCGGAGTGAGGGTTATCGTTTTATCGTCTGATTTATTATAGTAATCGACATAAGGGTTACTTTGGAGTGCACTTTCAATATCATCATCATACTTGTTTAGTTTCAATCGAATACCTTCAATTGGACCGTACAAAATATTGAATAACATACCAAGTTCTCGTGGAGAGTTGACAACTGGAGTACCCGTAAGCATGATAAATCGAGCATTCTTAGCACCGAATATCCATTCTTTTAATAGAGGAGCTATTTTAGATGTTCCGCTCATATTCATCATGCGAGATACAAGTCCATGTGCTTCATCAATGATAACGATTTTATTATCGAGAGAACGGTTTTCTATTTCTTTTCGTAAAAGATCTGTTTTAAAACCCCTGTAACGATAGAACTTTGGATCGGCTTTGTTTTCGATATTACCACATTTTTCGATTTCGGCCACGAAATTCTTTTCTAGGGGAGGTCCGGGAACAATGACAACAACATCGACTAAACTTGTAAACATGTCTGCTATAGCAATGGCAGAACAAGTCTTACCCGTACCAACACCGTGTTGTAAGAGTAAACCTCGATAAGGCGTGGAATGATTGAAGAACTTCTGAACGAATTTTTGATGATCGTTTAGTTCAAATGACGTCCCGTCAGGATTGATCTTTCTTAGAAACTGAATCGCTTCATTCGGAATACTATCGATACGCGATTTTAACTTCTTATTGAAATCACTGGAATGTATAAGAGGCCAGTCAATAGCATCCATATTAGATAATGTAATATAAAAAATTGCAATGTATTTATATATGTAATATTTAAGAAAGATGGAAGACGTTTATAAATCTAATTTTGTCCTTATTGATTCTAATGATAGAGACGTGAATGAGTTTCCCACTCATTCGTCATTTTCATTTAAATTTGGAGATACGAATGTGACAGGAAATAGCGATAAACCATTTATCCCACGAAAGTTCGTGGAAGTTGAATACGTTGCTGTGAAGAGAGTCATACTTCCAGCTACCAACGACGAACTACCCTACATGTTACTAAGAATTCCAGAATTAGGGGGTTCTTTATACGGTTCGAATGATAACATATCGGCGAGTTTCTGTTACCTTTCGAATGGCACTACAAAAGGAAACTTCTTGATTTTTGACTTCGAAAATTTGACGGAAGAATCAGATAATCAAGGAATGAAGATCTTGAATCCTCGAATCGAAATATCAAAACTTTCATTTTTTCTTACCAAGCCCAATGGGGAACCAGTTGTTTTCACAGACACGTCGTTGAATGCTTGTATAGAACTAGAAATCAATATAGTCAAGAAGGAGCTTCATCACACAAATTTCATCTTTCGAAATTCTTGATCATATCGTTTCAAAACCTTACAAAATGTTGGAACACTTGTGACCTTCGATTGTTGAATGAACCTTTTCTTCGATTTCACTAATCTATCTTTTTTCAGTTTCAATTGAATGTACACGGATATAAGGGATGTCATCATTTCACCCTCATTTTTTTCGATTCCATTCAGCTTTTCGTATATTTTCAATGAAATAGCATAGTCTACTCTATATAAATCACACAACTGTCTCAAAGACGATATGCATCTAAAAGTTTCACTTTTCATAGTCTCGTTTATGAATCCAATATCTGTTTCTTTGAGGAAATCACCGAATCTTTTTGGAGATACCCTTAAAATTTCGGCATGTTGCCTCAATGGCTTGAGTGTAATTTTGTGTTTCTTTGCAAAAATTAGGATTTTCTTCAATACCTCAATTTTAGTTTCATCTTTTGCCAACGTTTCAAAATTGAGAAGCAATTTCAATTCGCCTTTATATCTTTCATCGAATTGTAAAAATTCAATGTAATTTACAATTGTTTCGTCCAATTTCGTCTCGTGCCGTTGACATCTAATGTGTGATTTATTTTCATAATTTATAGACGTCTGCTTTATATTTCTTTGTATTTGAACAAAACCACATTTTAGACATAAAATTTCTAATGTGTCGTCAATATTTTCAAAATCAGTTTTATTATCACAATTGGAACACATTGATGTGTTTGATTTTTTATATATGTAATATATAATATAGAATATAGAATATGATCAATCCTGCAAAGATAATTGAGATTGAACGTCATGCTCAAACATCGGCTGCTTCAGCGACGCACGTCAAGTCTGCTTTCCGAGGTGGCTACGGTCCATCTCAAACACAGATTGATTCTGACTCTTTTGTCAAATACGGTGAAATTACCAAATCTAGAAAAAGAACTGTACAAGATGAAACACACAACAACATACACCCATTGATCCCTAAGGTGCAATCGAATATTCAAAATCCTAAAAATTTAGTTCAAGAAGTCCAGTATGAACGCTGGACGCGTGGAGGTTTCCCGAGTCGATCTGTAAAGAAAATTACTGTGAACAACATTCCTCTTCCCCAGTCTGAATGCTAGAGTTCTAAATCAAAAACACTTTTATGCTCGCTATTTTGGAAATATCGATTCAACTCGATTGAACTTGTTGGAAATATTTCGTCTTCGTAATTTAAAAATGCATCATCAATCGATGAAGTTTTTATTGGATTTTTGATAATCTCATTGCCTTCGTCGACGGTCTTTTCGACGGTCTTTTCGACGTTCTTTTCGAAGGTCTTTTCGAAGGTCTTTTCGACGGTTCCTGTGACGAGTTTTTCAACCGGTTTCTCCGGTTTCTCCGGTTTCTCCGGTTTCTCCGGTTTCTCCGGTTTCTCCGGTTTCTCCGGTTTCTCCGGTTTCTCGATAGTTTTCTTTCTTGTGAGTTTTGTGAGTTTTGTTTTAGGTGTAACGCTTTTTTTTCTAGTATAACATTTGGATTTGCCGAACGCATCTTTACGTATCTCGCAATCATTTTCCGGATCTTCATTTGGATTCGTTGTTACCGTGCACGAACGCCGTAATTCTGATTTCTTTACTTTGCAATACATTAAACTACCTTATATTTTTTTTCTTTCATAAATCTAATATGACTTATTCAAATCTCGGGTCTTCATCATTGGGAGCACCATATGAACCATATGTTTCATACGAAAAAAAAGAACCTGTTGTGAATAAATCTGAATCTTTCGAAAATTTTGAAGGCTTGGAAAAAAATGATGCTGAACTTATATTCGATGAATTGGAACAAATCAATAAGAAACTAGAGAAACTCGTAAATTCGGTAAATTCGATTCGATCCCATTCCAACGAATCATTCTCAAACGATCATTTTACTATGCTAGATGTTCAAATTTTCCTTTTGGTTGCTCTTATTATTGCTATCGTTCTTTACTTCCTGTATTCGACTTTTTTTGCTGACAATAAAGGTATGATTGGAGGAGGTCACATGCCCTACCCATATCCTTATCCTTACCCATATCAACCCTCTCCATATCCTTACTTTCCACCACCCCATATGAATCACACATCAAATCTATATGAACAACCAGTCACTGTGAATTCCTGATTTATGTATGTAAAACTCTTTGAACTTTTAAAAGAAAGTTTACATGTATTCGATTCACCATGGATTCCCATATTCTAGCTGTTTGCGATTTGAAACAGAGATAGCGCGATCTGGCAACGATTGAACGTATTTTTCTTGCTTTATATCTTCCATGTATTTTTGATGTTGCATTGCGCTAGACAACACGTTGTTTACACAATATTTCAAAACGGATTTGTTCAGACAAACAACTTGCTCTCCGATACGATTTGGTAGATTTTTAGCCTCTGAAAAATATATAGATCTCATCACAGTCATCAATTCATCAGGGCTTTGATTCGAAACCTTTATTTTGTTTCCCGATTTCTTGAATACAAGGTATCTTATATTGTTTTGCAGTAATTCTTTGTTACTGTCCGAGAAAAATGCATTCGAAAGTTTACTTTCAGTTTGAAGACAGTTCAAATTATTCGTCATATTACAATAAGATAAGAAAAAAAATGCATATGTTCAAACATATAAAAATAAAATATTTGAGACAATATAATGTGCCTATGTTTCAAGTGATAAAAAGATTTGCAGTCAAATATGCTGTCAAAACTGCAGTCAATATTTTGAATGTATACGGAATGGTATCTCGTACATACTTTTACTGCGTTGGAAAAATCAAATTCGAAAATCGAAAAGCTCTCATCTATGATATTGATTTAGTCGATCGAAGGTACTCAACCAATTTTGAAAACGAATATGCGTTTCCTTTTGAAGAAGTTTGTGAAGTTACGGTGAGAAATGTCCGTGGTGAAACTATGGAAATACTTCATGAAGTATATGATAATATCAAAAATTGCGGAACGAGTAAAAACAATTCATTTCTATATTTCTCCGAATTGAAATATTTTACTGGATTACCCAAGAAAGCACATGCTATTCGATTGGTATTTTTCCCATGGATAGTATTTGACGATGGCTCATCACATAGAGACTTCGCTATGAAAAGTCCACTCAGACTTTGAAGAATCCAAATATTTGATTGTCGATTTCATGAATAGGTGTCTTTTTGCGAAAGTTTCTTGAAATTTCCAAATACAAGTCAAATCCCTCAATATCAAGGAAATTTATCTTCTCACAATCGGATACAGTCCAACTCATCAGGAGCTTTCCGATATTGGTTTTCAAAACTGTTTCAATCTCGTCGTCTTCAAGATCTTCAAAAAATGAACAAGCAAATCGTGATAAATCAAAGGCGGCGCTAGGATTTAAATCACCACTATACTGTCCCCCTGCTTCAGAGTCTTTATCGAAAACATCACTCATTATCAATTTTCCATCTAAACGAAAGGTAGAACGGCCAAAATCTATAATCTTTACTACATATCCATATGTGGGAACCTTGTAAATTTGCTCATCAACTTGAAACTTTATATATTTTCTATTGGTTTTTAATCCCATAACATTATGTATATGTAGATCATTGTGCACAAAATCAATGGTTTCATTCGCAGATTTTAAGGCAAACAACATTTGTAAGATCCACGCTTTCATTTTTTTATCGAAAATATTTCTGCGTATTTCACGTAACTTTTCGAATTTTGTCTCAATGAATAACTGTTCAAGAATATCTTCATAAATATCATCGAGATTATCGTCGAGCTTTTCCTGAATAGTAACTAATACTGGCATCGTTGGATGTATTAAAGTGTATTCATCCACGTCGTCGCATTGACGTTCTATCATGTATCCACTTTCCACAAGCTCGTCCATTTCTTCATCGTCACTTATGTCATCATCATCTATGATTTCTTTATATTCTCTCACTTTACCCAAGTAATAATCATATATTACAGGAAATTGATTTGGATTCAATTGACTCAAAATAATCATGCAAATCAATTCAGTATAAGCACGATTGTAAGGATTATTTACCTTCTTATGAAGATGTTTTGATAGTTTATTAGGGAGGAAAAGATTGTCCTTTATGGTGGGCAACCGTTGATAGAAGATGTCCAATGTATCAATCAATGGTGTTTGTTTGATGTGTATCAAGGATGTTTTACCGTTGATCAAAGCTGTCGTTTTTCTAGGATTGTAATCTAGCACACCGTTGATTTTATTCGGAATTTCTATCTTTGAATGTTTATAGGAAGATTTAGTTTTCTTCGAATCTAGTTCCCGTAAAATCGGAAAATATGATTGAATGTCTTCAAGTTCGATTGCTGACTGTTTTAAAAAGTTTTCAGTATTTATATTTCTTTTCCTGTGTATTTCAAACATCGATTATCATATGATTATATGATTATTGAAATTTTATTGCACTTTTAAACGCATTTTTTTCTATTCATAATATAAATGGATTTGATTGGTGTTGTCAACTTAGTTGTTACTGCGATTCTGCTTACATTAGTAATAGTGTTGTATATGAAACTTGAAAACGTGAGTAAAAGCGACAAGACAGATGATGATACAAATGAGAGTGACGATAAGAATGGTAATAATAAAACAGATAGTGATAAGACCGTTCGCGTTCTACGAGTAAATATTCCAACGCGCGGCGAGAAAACTGACTACAAATCTGTGGGAGTCATTTCTCAAGGAGAACGTTTGTTGAAGCTAATGGGACGCGAAACTTATTCTGGTTCAGACAAGTGGCAGTATTACGCTCTTTCAGACCAGTTTAATAGCGCTAGACTCACTGTCGTAAAAAATGGTCGTGAATGCGATGACACACTTGGATGCAATGAGCTCTATGATGGTGATTTAGTCATCGTCCCGGATATTAGTGAGAATTTGCAATTCAAGGTCAATATTCATGACAATCTAGACAGTGATAAGCTTAAATACATCCCATTCGTTTAAATAAAGTTATCTTTCTCATCTTTATTATCTTTCTTATGGTAATGATAATGATTTCTATTTCATACATTGACTTTTGGGATGAACCACCTCATCAAATTTGGTTCACTAAATTTCTTGAGTATCACTTTGGGTCTGTTAAAATCGTTCCTTATAATTCAAATCCAGACATCTTACTTTGCTCTTGTTTATACAATACTTCGGCAAACCAAAGTTTAGCATTGATCAAGCGCACTAAATCTAAATGCAAACTCTTTTTCTATGGTGAAAATCTGGATAGATATCAACCATACAATGATTATTCTTTACTTCGAAGCACATTTGATTTGATTGTAGGGTTCAAACAAACAGATCCATCTAGAAAGCAAATACGATTTCCACTATGGCTTCTATATTATCCTTATTATTGTTGGAATGATACGGAAAATATTGTGACTCATATAGAAACCCAGTATGATTCACTCAAGGGAAAACAGAACATGTTTGGAACAATTGTTTCTAGTCATGACACATTCGGTCAAAGAACCAAAATCTACAATGAATTGGATAAACATGGAACGATAAGATCTCCCGGAAGATTCAAAAACAACACATTGGAAATCGGACCAACCTCGAAAGATAAGATCGAATATATTTCCAACAGCTTATACAATATATGTTGTGAGAATTCTGCGTTTGAAGGATATTGCACGGAAAAGATATTTCAGGCTCTCGAAGCAGGAACTATTCCTTTGTATTGGGCAAACGATCTACCAGAACCAAATATTATAGAAAGACACAAATACGTATTCTGTGATGTCAATAATGCAGAATCATTAGAGTCCTCTATAAATCATGCTTGCAAAAATCCAAATCAATATCTGAGTGGACCGGTTTTCACGAAAGATGCCGGAAAACACGTCAAGTCGTTTTACGACATCTTAATAACGTCAATCAAAAACAAGTTATTCCCCTAGTCTCTTCTTCGCGTCGCCCAAAATGGATAGTTCAATCCCTCATGTTCGAAAGATTTGAACCAGGTTTCGTCTGGTAAAACCAAGGATCCTAGTTTTTTCCTTATAAGACTTAAGATTGATTGGTCGTGGCGGTTCGATACGAAGCAAGCCGCTTGGTTCCGATTGTATTCATTTGTTACTAAAACTGAATCTTTTCGTAATAATTCAATACATTTGTTGAATATCGTGTGAGTTTTCTCTACATTTTTCATGATCAAAACTCCAGCCATATACTGACCAGTATAGTTTAATGGATATTCCAGTTCATCTGCTAACTCTTGCGTAGTATATGCGATTTCACTATGATTCATTTGGAATGAAATCATACTTTCTGATGAATCGTTTAGAAGATTGATATACTCTTTGAACCTTTTCTCAGCGTGAGGATTTATAGAACAGCCAGCATCCATATAAATCAATACGTCATTCGGTCTCATTTTTCTCAATTCTTGAAGTACGATATCAAATTTCCATATCCAGAAACCACAACCCTGACGATAGTTTAAGATATTTCCAAAAGTAATCTTGAAATCGTCGGTTAGATTTTTAGGAGAATAACCACATATCTCATCAAACCAATTCGTGTCTCGAGCTTCATTAAGAAGACGTTTCTTTGAGTTCTCATATAATTCATCGGAATACGTTATCAAATGAACTTTCTGATGCATATATTATATCTACATATTCATTTGGATTGTTCGGGTTCAGGTTCAGGTTCAGGTTCAGGTTCAGGTTCAGGTTCAGGTTCAGGTTCAGGTAATGGAGTTAACCAATATAAATTGCCAAAAAATATAAACCAAAATAAATAACTAAAAATATGATTACCATATAAGCAAAAAACGTATAAACATTATCTATTCCGAACCAAGCTTTCCACAAAGCTTCATCTGCTTTTCTTTTGTCTCGATGGTTTCTGGCAAGATCGTTCATGTGTGTAATATACACATACATTTTTTTCAGAAATATCTCAGCCACAACTTTGCAATTTGAAGCCAACTTTTATCTTTGTTCTTGATTTTGTTGCGGATGTCTTCGACCTTCTTTTCGTCACGCATGATTCCAATTATTTTAAAGGCAATTTTCACCATTTCATTCCGGTTATTTGTATCTTCAACTTCGAAGTGGATCCCCGGTCTTTCCGCAAATACCCCATCGTTCGACAAAAGAGGAATACATCCAGCAACAGCAGATTCCCGAACTGCGATACAATCTGTCTCGGCTTTCGTCTTCGAGACATACAGTTGAAACGTTGACTTACATTTTTCTTCTTTGATCACATCAATAGATTGACGTCCCCAATCATAAACACCGGGCTGATTCATCAAATATTTCATAGCTTGCTTGAATTTTTCGTCTTGCACTGAATCCATTCCGTAATAGACATGAAACTCAGCAGTATCGTCGATGCTACGAATCACAGGCCAAATATGCATGAGGATCTGGTATAAACCTCGGGTATAACACGAGGTGTAGCAAAATCGATTATAAGCTCTCTCATATTTACCCTTATCTGCGAATTTCCTAGTGCGAACTCCGTTTTCAATAACAACAGATTTGGCTCCAATTTTATCTCGAATTTTCGGATGAAAATTTTTCATTTCGTCTTCGTGAAATTTGCTCTTGAAGAAGATTTTGTCGATCTTTTCAATGTACGCTTCAACTAAATCTGGGAAAGAGCTTCGATCATGTAAATCCACGTAAATTCTATCCGCCGATATGTATTTCAACATCGGGAGGATTCCTAAATTACGCCATAAAATTACTGTCTTATAATGATGTTTACATTCGAAATTTAGATAACTTTCGTAATTCGCAATCTTTTTATCGACATTTGCTTTAAGCATTGTGTTTTCCGTGAAATTCCCTACTACAAGAACACTTTTTCCTTTCTTAATCCATTCATTTGATAGATGTAACACAGCCTGCTCAGATCCACCGAGATTCGTATCATAAGGGGACCACATAGGTCCTCCGAATCCCAAATAATACACGATATCATAATCGTCATTTTTTCGCCTCGTGCACAAGACTTCCTTGTAATTATTGCGAATCTTCGAGTTGATCATAGGAGTAATTTCATGTATGCTTTTCTTGTCTTTATCAATCCATGCATTATACATGATCATTTTTCTCTTGTTATATGTGTTTGCGGAATGAACCATTTGAACCACTGTTTTATAAGGATCAAGCTGTACTATTTCAGATGTAAAGTCCTTTAGAAAGAATTTCTCTTCTGCGTGAGTGTTTTCGTTATTGTATTCGTGATTTTTCAGAAAATCTCTATGATATGATAGACAATTGTTAACTGTGTGGAATTGTGAGAATCCTGTAAACTGAAAGAATGAGCTTAAATCTGTATCATACATGATATGTGAAGTGCAGCCGGCAGCAATTTTACCAGACTTGTTCATTGCTTTGATAGAATGCTCGACATAATCAGGATGATAATAGTCATCGTCATCAAAGGCAAAAATGTAATTAGATTGATTGGAAACCATTGAATTCAATCGATTACGAAGGAATCCAATGTTTTCAATGTTTTCATTCGTATCATCGATAAAGAATCTCGAAACAACTTTGATTTTCGTCGTTGACTGTAATTCTGAAATTAAAAGAGAAAAGTCTTCCAAGTTCCACGATGTATCAGATGATACAACGATCCATTCTTTGATAAACCTGGAGTAAGTCTGATTCTTGATATTTTTTACTTGTAGTTTAAGACATTCACCCCTTGTTCTTGTCGTTGGTGTCAAAACGGATATACTGTAATCTTTCATCTTATTATCTTCAGCGTCTTTATTTTTATATGATTTCAAACGCAATATATGGGTATCTCTTAGAAAAAAATAGAAAATGATTGATGAAATAAAATATATAGCATATAGTATGCATCAAAACACAATCATGTTTTCTTCTCTAAAAGAGAAAGATAATTCTAATTCTATTGAATTTGAAATTAAAAATATCAGTAAATCTATTGTCAATGCTATCCGGCGGACTTGTCTAAGCAATATTCGAAATACTGCTTTCGATGAAGTGAATTTTAAGGTCAATACAACTTCATTGCACGATGAATTTCTAAAACATCGCATTGAATTGATTCCGGTTCTTCTTGAAAGATTCGATGAAAAGACAATCTCTAACTATACTTTTAAGCTCCATGTGACAAATAAGCCCAATGAACCCACGTATGTGACGACTAATGATATCGAAGTGTTTGAGGTTATCGATGGTATCGAAAAAAAGGTTGTTTTTAAAAATATGTTCATTCAAAAACCAAATCCTATTCTTATTACACGGTTTCCAACAATTATCGATGATAAAGAAATTCAAGAACTGAATGTAGAGTTCAAATTGAGGGTCGGAACTGGAATTATCCATACAAAATATAGTCCTACTACTATTTGTGTTTCTATTCCCCAAAAAGATAAAAACGATGAAACTAACAACGACACATACAAATTTAAGCTTGAATCCGTTGGTCTCGTTTCTCCGACCGAAATAGTGACGAAATCTTTCGTTAGTATCGGAGAACTCCTCAATACAATGCAGAAGGACCTTTCAGATAACAATATCCAAATTAATACGGTTGAAAACTTCCGTGGAATCGAATTCGTCTTTGAAAAGCAATCTGCTACGACTGGATATATGATTCAAGAGATGATGTACGAATTATTTTACAATAAGGAGATTTCTCACGTGTCATATCATGAAACACATCCCTTGGAAAATACGTTGGCTTTTCGTATCAAACTAATCGAAACGGACACGGATTCATACATGGAATCGGATGACTATATAAATGCCACGAAAAAACTAATGACTGACTCGCTAGACAAACTTCTGGAGAGTTTGAGTGACATTGTAAAAAATTGGAAAGATTATATGCAAAAAACTAAAACCTAAAACGTAAACCCCACTTGGCATGTTGACTGAAAATCAATATGTTTTTTTTCAATGATTATTTAAGGAAATGTTTCTAATTACTCTTCAAAACAGTATCCATGAATTCGTAAAAGTAGCATTACCAATAATCGTTCCCGCTCATGGGTGTATCGATGTCATCGACGCACACGATAAGAATATTACGAAAGTTTACGTAGAATCCAATATAAAGGCATTCGCAACATATCCTCTTGTTTCCAGTGTCTTTCCTGGACTTGGTTTCTTATATTTCATGACCTTTTCAGCAATACACTTTCGCCATCAAATGTTGATGTTTGATGATGATGATTTCAATGAAAGAGTGCTTGCTTCTTCGCTGTTAGTTTCTATGAGTGTCTTAAATCCAGACATTGTATACCTATTCTTGATGTTCATCCATACACCGTCTCAATATATGGACCACTTTGAATTGCTAAAAAAACACAAACACATGTCAATTCTATACATTTCTTCAATGACAACTTTTGCGTGTTGTTGTAATTTTCAAAATTGGTTTGAGAACGATTTGATTGGAACTTTCATTATAGCACACATCTTTTATCAAGAATTTGATCGATTCAAAAGACAAGATGATTCTACTTTTTGATCTTCTTGAAATATTGTAACACACGTATTAAAATGAATGTCAAAATATAGTATTCGCTGTGAGTAAGAAGCGTATACTCAACATTGGGGTGACCATGCGAGTTTATATCAATGACTGTAGCATCAGAAATCAGTGGAATTGTACTCGTTTTAATGAAATCATCGGTCATAATCTGTTTTGCTTTCAAACGAAAATACCTACGATAAACGCGAATGTTCTTATCGAATATCATATGATTATCTTGTATTCTTACTTAGCACTCACATATATAAAAATATTCATATCATTTTTACTTTTTTGCGGTGCATAATAAAAAAACCAGTAAATAACTGGGAAATCCAACATAGGGTTTATTAGTATAATAAATTACTCAATAAAGCGAGGGTCATCGTAATCCAGCGAAATTTGCTGAGAGAGAAGTACCTTAGACGGGCGCAATAGCACACTTTTCAGTCGTTCTTCGTTGCGAGTAGTCTGCCTTTCAGGCGTCCGCATACCGTCAATATTTGACGTTCGCTTTTGCTTTTGCGTATCTAAGAAAGAATCGATCGACTCGTTATTCTCACATCCGAATGACATTTTTGCTTGTTCAATTGATATGTATATTATATTGTATATATAATAATCAAGTAATAACTTTTGCCATTTTTTCTTTTTTGTAATTTTGTGTGTAGTTTTGTGTGTAGTTTTGTGTGTAGTTTTGTGTGTAGTTTTGTGTGTAGTTTTGTGTGTAGTTTTGTGTGTATTGTAAATTTGGATTCTTACTTGAATTAAGCATTTTTATCATACAGAAGATGACAGTCAATCGACCATTTCTTCTTATTTCTAAATTTTATATTCATGATTCGATTCGTTCCATGTAATTTTATTTTTCCCGTGAATTCTTCGCCATCTTTCACATACTTTTGAACGATTTCATCAAATTTTTTCATGTTTTCGTGGTTGGATAGACCATAAACTTGCAACTGAGTTTTAATCTCGATCATCTTCTCAATTTTCTCGAGTTGTGTGTAAAATTCCATTAGTTCAATGAAATATTTTTAGATTATGTTTCAAACGCAAATCTCGATTAAATGTTTAAAGCGAAACTCTTGGTTTCGGGGCGAACTTTCTTAGGGCGCCCACGTTTTTTCTTAGAAACGACGGGTTCAACATCTTTGGATATAGGCTTGACTGGTTCGGGATCCGATGGTGAAATCTGATCGATCGATCTTAAAATACGGTCAATATCTACATCATCTGGAGGAGCCATAACCGTTTCATCGGGATCGAATGAAGGCTTGGCGATAGGCTGATCATTGTAAGATGGATTCTGATTACCATTGTTTAATTCATTGCGGATTGCCGCCTCCGCAAACTGACGTTTCAAATCTGGGTTATTTTTCATGATATCCTGGACATTCTGGTCGGAGTTACCAAAAAGCTTGGCGGACATATGAAACATCGCTGCAGAACCTCCAATCATCATCATTAGTTTGATCTCAGGAGCCATTTGAGCCTTGCCTTTGTACTTTTCATGTAGCTCTTCAAATACATCATCATAATCATCGATACCCTCGCCTACGCTCTCGGACCAGCCATTAAGTTTAAGACCAAACGGATCAAATCTTTTATTCACAAATTCTGTGCCGCTTGTTGCCATCATAAGTGTCTTTCGCTGAAACTTAATAGAGGCCTCGAGATCGCGCTGCGATTTAATACGCTCGTATTCGTCGCGCATTTCAATGACCGAATCATGTCTAGAATAATGCTTACTTAAAGGAATTCCCTTGGACTCAAGACGCTTGAGCTTGAACAGTAAATCTTGCTTTTCAGCGTTATTCTCGGTATGATAAACTGGGCGAGATCCAATGTCTTGAGCACGCTGAAAAGCAGGTTTGAACGCCGAAGGTGGGATCCTCTAGAGTCGACCTG
>JGI24920J38491_100375_pt1 | contig 25195 bp, 24 predicted proteins | sample LinPFosmplate8_FD_38491 | JGI IMG/M metagenome (IMG submission 38491)
GAGCGCCTTCAGCCACTCGGCCACCTGTCCACCGACCCGTCTATAGGTTAGAGCATTAGGTTTCAAGAAGTTTTACAGGATTGTCATTTTTTAGTGCGAAAAGGTTTTAGTTTTACAGTTTGACGACCAGAAAAATTTTGTATTTAACAAAATAGACAAAAGAATGAATAAAGAAAGAAAGATTTTTATGATTAGAGTTCTTGGTATTGCGTCAATAACGTTTTTAGTGGACCAGCTATCCAAAATCTATGTGGTACAATACCTCAACCTAAAAGAAAAACTTTCAATTGATGTGATAAACCCTATTTTAAATTTTAGAATGGCTTGGAATAGAGGGATCAACTTTGGACTTTTTAACTCTGGAGGGACTGCAGCAAAAATATTTTTGGTTGCTTTGTCCCTAGGGATATGTGGTGGTTTATTATTATGGATTCGAAATAGTAAGGATATTGTCCAAACATTTTCGGTAGGATTGATAATTGGTGGTGCGTTAGGTAACGCAGCAGATAGGATTATTTTTGGAGCAGTAGCTGATTTTTTGAATATGAGTTGTTGTGGCTTTCGAAACCCTTTTTCTTTTAATGTGGCAGATATAGCTATTTTTATGGGTGCTTTTACGCTATTATTCTATAATAAGAATTTAGAAAGAGAAACTTAGTTTTTTAATGTGACCAAACGAGATATCTTAGGTTTTCCAAAGTACGCTACATAAAATTTCAAGAGTTAAAATAATGAACAATAAATTGTGAAATACAACAATCAAGTAAAGACACAGTTCAAACGAATTGTAAAATTGGATGAAGCCTCTATTAATAAGATAGCTGCAGGTGAGGTTGTCGAACGACCAGCAGCAGTCGTTAAGGAGTTAATTGAAAATGCCTTAGATGCTTCTGCAGTATCAATACAAATATCTTTTTCCCATGGTGGTAAGAGCATGATAAAAGTTATTGATGATGGATGGGGCATTCATAAGGATGAATTGAAGTTAGCAATAGAAAGCCATTCTACTTCCAAGATAAACCACAATAATCTATCAAATATTGATACTTTTGGCTTTAGAGGAGAGGCTCTTCCATCAATTGCGGCTGTTTCGAAATTAACATTAAAATCAAGGAGTCAAGGAGAACTAGAAGCTTCAGAGCTCATATGTTCTTCTGGTAAGATTGAGAAAATAAGACCTGCGGCACTTACCGCTGGAACCACAATAGAGATCCGAGATTTATTTTATTCTACACCTGCACGCCTAAAGTTTCTCAGAAGTGACCGAGTCGAAACTCAAGCAGTTTTTGACGTGGTAAAACGCCTAGCACTCTCAAACCCTAATGTTAAGTTTCATCTTCAGGATACTACTAAGTCGCAGACCAAAGTTTATCTTGATCTTTCAGAAGAAATATCACCTCGTAAATATCTTGATCGGATAAAAAAAGTTTTAGGAACAAATTTTTCAGAAAATTGTGTCGAACTAAATTATCAAAAAGATAGTTATTCAGTTTCAGGTTTTACATCACTCCCAACTAATTCAGCAGGTAGATCTGTAAACCAATTTTTTTTTGTTAATGGTAGATCTGTCAGAGATAAGCAGTTAGTTAGTGCCTTAAATGCTGCCTATTTTGATTTTGTGTCTAAGGACCGGTTCGCAGCGGCTGTGGTTTATCTGGATTGTGAACCAAGTTTGGTGGATGTCAATGTACACCCAATGAAATCTGAGGTTAGGTTTAAATTCCCAAAAGAGGTTCGAAGTTTAATAATTCATGCTGTTAGAGATACCCTATCTCGAAATGGATTGAAGTCTAACAGTGCCCTGAGAAATAAAACGTTAGAGACATTCTCGTCTAATGAACCCGTAAGTGTAGGCACTAATGTTTCCAATTTTGATAACTCTATAGGTAGCTCTGGCCATTTAAAATCAGAACAAATAGAACTTTACAATAAAGAGGGATGGCTTTCAGGGAAAGTAGAGCCTTCCAGATTAGATGACGATATTTCCTACACTAAAAGTCCATTAGGAGTTGCTAAAGCCCAATTGCACAAAAATTTTATTGTTAGTCAGTCGAGTGATGGTCTGATATTAGTTGATCAGCATGCAGCTCATGAGAGAATTACTTACGAAAAGTTGAAAAAGCAGTATGTGACAAAGAAAATTGAGTCTCAAAGTCTGTTGATACCAGAAATAATTGATCTTTTGGGCAATGAAAAAGAAGTTATACTCCATTTTTCGGAAACTTTGCTAAAAATAGGGTTTGAAGTTGAAGCTTTTGGTGAAAATGCAATATGTCTGAGAGGAGTTCCTGCTCTTTTAGGATTGGCCAACTTAAAGGATCTAATAATTGATCTTGTTGATGAGCTGTTAGCTTGTGGTCAAATTGATTCTATTGAAGCCCGTGTTGATGCCGTAATTTCTAGAATTTCTTGCCATGGCTCAATCCGGTCTGGTAGGCAGCTAAATGCTGAAGAAATGAACCAGCTTTTGCGGCAGATGGAGGCGACGCCATTTTCAGCACAGTGTAATCATGGGCGACCAACATTTGTAGAATTAAAATTAAGTGACATACAAAAACTATTTGGGCGGACTTAATTTAATGATTGAAATAAAGAATATTATTTTGGCTTTAGTAGCGATAGCTTTAATAATTATTTTATTAGCGCTTCTTTTTAATGGTTTGTTTAAAAAACGATCAAAAAAAGAATCTGAGATGTTGGATTTTGTTTTTCAAACGTTAACTAAAGTCTCTGATGGACAACAACAATTGTTTGGGGGCTTAAAAAATGTGTCGGAGACGCAATCAGCGGCACATGCCGATATGGTGAAGCATGTCGAGGCGAGATTATCTGAAGTCCAAAACTTAGTTTCTGAAAATTTATTAGGGTCGGCGACAAAAACGGCTCACACGCTTGGTGAACTCCAACAAAGGCTGATAACAATTGATAAGGCTCAAAGTAATATCGAAAAACTCTCTAGTAGTGTTTTAAGTTTGCAAGATATTTTATCGAACAAGCAAGCCCGTGGAGCTTTTGGCGAAATTCAATTAAATGATATTGTTCTAAAAGCACTGCCACCGGATGCATACTCTTTTCAAAAAACTTTATCTAATGGAAAAAGGGTCGACTGTTTAATTCATTTACCTAATCCTCCAGGTCCAATGTCTATAGATAGTAAATTTCCTCTTGAATCTTATGAGGCTTTGAGATCAGCGACTTCTAGTGTGGAGAAGTTGGCCGCTCAACGAGGTTTTAAATCAGCAGTTAGACTTCATATAAAGACAATATCAGAAAAGTACATAATTGATGGTGAAACTGCAGACGGAGCTATTATGTTTCTTCCCTCAGAGGCGGTATATGCAGAATTGCATTCAAATTTCCCTGAAGTTGTTCGCGAGGGTTTTTCTGCCCGTGTTTGGGTTGTATCTCCTACTACATGTATGGCTACACTAAACACAATCCGTTCTGTTTTGAAAGATGCTCGGATGCGAGAGCAAGCTGGAAAAATAAGAACTGAGCTTGGGGCACTTAAAAAAGATGTCGAACGATTGGATATGAGAGCTGGTAATTTGACAAAGCATTTTGAATTAGCTGCAAAGGATATTGAGGATATAAAAATTTCTGCTAAGAAGGCATCTCAGCGAGCTATTAAACTTGACCGGTTTGAATTTGATGAACAAAAAGTAGAACAAGAATTTGAAATTGATAAAAGCTAAGATTGGTGGGGCAGTATAGGTTGGCATTTATTGATAGGAATAAATATTCTGGAGGGATGTTAAGTTGGAATATAAAATATCAGTATATAATAATTATAAATAGGAAAAGGCTTGTGAAATGAAACTCATTTGTATGATAGTTATGTTGTTTGCTCTCTCAAATTGTGGAACCTTTGGAGGAGCGGTGCGAGGTTTGGGCTCTGATCTTGATATCGTTGGAAGTTACATAACTGATTTTTAAATTTTGTGATCCAAACTGTTGTTACATTCGTATTAGTATTTATTAGTTAATTTATCAGGATTAGGTTATAAAATGAAATTAGGATCAGAAGTATCAAGTGGTTTAACTAGAGGAGCAATGAGAGCAGAAATGCTCGATGCTGATGTAGAGTTAGAGTTAGCAAGAAAGTGGAGAAATAATGGTGATGAAAAAGCTCTACACCGATTAGTAAATGCTTACCTAAGACTGGCAGTCTCTATGGCTTCAAAGTACCGACGCTATGGTGCTGATATGACTGATTTGGTCCAGGAAGCAGGAATAGGATTAATGAAGGCTGCTGAGAAGTTTGATCCAGAGAGAGGGGTTCGGTTCTCTACCTACGCAGTATGGTGGATAAAAGCCTCTATCCAAGACTATGTAATGAGAAACTGGTCTCTAGTAAGAACAGGCTCAACCTCATCGCAAAAGGCTCTTTTTTTCAATCTAAAACGTGTTAAGGCCCGCATAACTCGAGAGCAAGAAGGCCAAACCAACAATGTTGATAAGGCAAGGTTGAGTGAACTGATTGCAGTTGAGTTGGGCGTTCCAATGAGAGATGTCGAAATGATGGAGGCTCGGCTATCTGGATCTGATTACTCACTTAATGCTCAGCAGGCTAACGACGATGGTCGCGAATGGATTGATCTTTTAGAGGACGATAGTGTTCAATCATCCCAGAAAGTAGAGCAGGAGCGAGACCGCGGTTTGCTACGAAAATCGCTAATAGAGGCTTTACAAACTTTAAATGAGCGTGAGAAAAAGATAATCCTTGATAGGAAGTTGAGAGATGAGCCCCGTACGCTGGAAAGTCTTGGTGGGGAGCTAGGGTTGTCAAAGGAGCGTATCAGACAGTTGGAATCTCAAGCTCTGGTTAAAATGCGAAAGAAACTAGAGAATAAAAGCGTGGGGATGACGAGCATTTTGGCATAAATGATATAATAAATTTTGCTTTTTGGAATTTTTTTGCTTAAGTTGGCAGTTTAAAATAATAAACTTGAGATAAAATTGGAAAAAAAAAAAATTCTGCTAATTGTGAGTGGTGGTATTGCTGCATATAAAAGCCTTGAGCTGGTGCGATTACTCAAAAGCGAAGGCTTTTCAGTAGCTCCTGTGATGACACAAGGTGCTGAGAATTTTGTAACACCTCTTTCGTTATCAGTCCTTTGTGAACACAAGGTGGTAACTAAGCTGCATGATTTAGAATCAGAAATGAGCTTTGGACATATTGAACTGTCACGTCAAGCAGACCTCGTGATTGTGGCCCCTGCAACAGCCAACGTAATTGCAAAACTGGCTAATGGTATCTCTGATGACTTAGCCAGTAGTATTCTTCTTGCTACGGACAAGAAAGTAATAGTTGCTCCCGCTATGAATGTTCGAATGTGGGAGCACAGTTCTACAAAACGTAACATTTCTAGTTTAGTTGAAGATGGTGTTGAGTTAGTGGGGCCAGATCAGGGATTAATGGCCTGTGGGGAGTTTGGGTATGGAAGAATGGCAGAACCTTCAAAAATATTTGAGGTGGTTCAAAAAAATTTAGCTGCGAAAAGACTAACACCCTTAACTGGCAAGAGAATTTTGGTAACTTCTGGGCCGACACAAGAACCAATTGATCCCGTGAGATATATTTCTAATAGATCATCTGGAATCCAGGGTCACGCTATTGCTGAAACTTTGATAAAATACGGTGCAAATGTTGTGTTTGTTACTGGACCAGTTGATAAACCTATGCCAATTGGAGCCGACGTGTTTAAGGTAAATACAGCGTGCGAAATGTTTGACTGCGTTAATGCTCAAGCAGCCTATGATATTGCTATTTGCGTTGCAGCAGTGTCAGACTGGCGCGTGAGAAAAATCGAAACCCAGAAGTTAAAAAAAGATGAATCAGAGGAGTTTCTCGAACTTCGACTAACTAAAAACCCAGATATTCTAGCCCATCTTTCAAATATGAAGACAAGACCCAAATTAATTATTGGATTTGCAGCAGAAACGCATGAACTAAATGATAACGCGTTAAAAAAGTTAAAAAACAAAGACTGTGATTGGATACTAGCCAACAATGTGAATCTTGAAAATGGTGTTATGGGTTCGATGGAAACAGAAATAAAACTTTTTTCAAAAAAAGAGACAAAGTCCTTTCCCAAGATGTCTAAAATAGATTTTTCCGAAGTATTAACTAAGCGTATATGTATAGAGTTTGAATGACTAGTCGTGTTTTAATTAAATATTTACCTGATACTGATCGAGATTTTCCACTTCCGGCATATCAAACCTTTGGTTCGTCTGGACTAGATATAAGAGCGTATTTTGCTCCACAAGAGCGTGCTAAGGGACGCACTTTGTCACCGGGAGAACGATCCTTAGTTTCAACAGGATTTTCTATAGCCATACCTGATGGTTTTGAAGGTCAAATTAGAGCCCGGTCAGGACTAGCTCTAAAATATGGTATCCAGCTTGCGAATGGTGTGGGAACTGTAGATAACGACTACAGAGGGGGCCTTAGCGTAATTTTAATTAACTCAGGGTTACAACCTTTTGTTGTGGAGCATAGAGCGAGGATAGCTCAGCTGGTTATCGCACGCTGTGAAAGAGTAACTCTCGAGGTAGTTGATAATACTTCAGAAACAATTCGTAATGATGCAGGCTTTGGTTCTACTGGTAAGTTTTAGAGAGGGATAGTTTTCTCAGAGGTAGCAGTCAAATTTTGCGTCGACACAAGAAATTTTTATAAATTAGGATAACTGCAGTAATGGACTCGATAAATTTTGAACGATACTCACGTAATATAACTTTACCAGAAATTGGTGGTATTGGTCAAAAGCGCTTAAGTCGTTCGAGGGTCTTAATTATTGGTGCTGGAGGCTTAGGCGCTCCCACACTCTTTTATTTAACAGCATCGGGCGTTGGAGAAATTGGCATAGTAGACTTTGATACGGTTTCACTTTCGAACCTTCAGAGGCAAGTGTTATACAGAGTAGAGGACATTGGAAAATTAAAAGTCGATTCTGCCCAATCTAGGTTAAATGATTTGAATCCTAATACTAAAGTAATTACATACCCAGTTGAATTGTCTGAAAAAAATGCTCAGGAAATTTTTAAAAATTACGATCTTGTATTAGATGGATCTGATAATTATGCAACTAGATACTTGGTAAATAGATATTGCGTTAAAATGTGTAAGCCACTTTTATTTGGTGCAATTAATCAATGGGATGGACAGCTCAGTTTGTATGATTGTGAAAATAGTTCGGCTTGTTATGAATGTATATTTCCTGAGGTAAATAATTTAGACATTGAAACGAATTGTTCTGATACTGGTGTACTAGGTCCACTCGTTGGAATTATTGGGGCTCTCATGGCCGCTGAAGCAATAAAGTTAATAACAAACGCGGGTAGTTCGCTTGCTAAAGAAATTATCCTTTATGATTCGTTGTCTGGAGCGATGAAACGTTATAAAACTCGCCGAAGAGAGGATTGTAAAATCTGCAGTGCCAGTTAGTACTTTTTTATAACATATTTGGTAGAACTTGGTCTGGTGGACGGTGACCATCTTCAAAGGTTTTTATGTTTATAATAACCTTTTCACCCATTTCTAGCCTACTTTCATGAGTTGCAGACCCCATGTGTGGGAGAAGCATAACGTTATTTAAATCTCTTAAGCGTGGGTTAATATTTTTACTGTTTGTGTAAACATCAAGACCAGCACCAGCTAATTCGCTTGCTCGTAACATTCTAGTTAATGCATTTTCATCTATTATTTCTCCTCTTGCAGTATTAATAATAAAGGCATTTTTATGAAGTAGTTTTAAACGACGAGCATTAATAAGATGAAAAGTTGCGGGGGTGTGCGGTACATGTATTGAAAGTATATCTATATGTCGTAACATATCATCAAGATTGTTCCAGAATTTTGCTTTCAATCTCTCTTCACTTTCTCTGTGTAATTGCGTCCGGGTATGATAATGCAAAATTAGTCCAAAACTAGACGCCCGTTCGGCAACAGCTTGACCAATTCTCCCCATGCCAAGTATTCCTAGCCGTTTTCCTGCGATGCGATTACCTAAAAGAGCCGTTGGAGCCCAACCGGTCCATTCGCCTGAGCGAATAATTTGAGACCCCTCATAAATTTTTCTTGGGACGCCTAGAATTAATGCCATTGTCATATCGGCTGTGTCAGTTGATAAAACATCTGGGGTATTAGTAACAACAATACCATTATTTATGGCTGTTTTGATATCAATATGATCAAAGCCAGCTCCATAGTTCGCGATAAGTTTTAGGTTATCACAGTCTTGAAATAAAACGCTCTGATTTAGTTTGTCGCCAAGAGATGAAACTAATACATCTGCCTCAGCGATTGCCACCGATAACTCCTTTTCTGACATCGGAGCAAGGGTGTTTCTTAGGCGAACATCAAATAGCTCTGACATCCTCTGTTCCACAACATCTGGTAATTTTCGAGTAACTACTACTCTAAGTGGTTTCGATGGCATACTCTTGGCTTTCTTAAATTTATTAGTTACCGTTATAATATAAAAAGAACTACAAGCCAATTGAAACTCAAGGAAAAAATGTTTTTTAAATTTGTTTTGTCATTGCCAACCGCCGTCAGGGCAACAATTTTTATTGTGTTTCTGACATTTTGTACTGTGTCAATAAACGCTCAAACTATTAGTTCAAGTAAAGGTGATGTAACAGGATTACCTCTTCCCCGATTTGTTTCAGTAAAACCCAACAAAGTTAATGTTAGGAGAGGTCCTAATCCCTCATATCAAATTGACTGGGTGTATCAGCAATCAGGAGTACCACTAAAAATTACTGCTGAGTTCGAAAACTGGAGAAGAGTAGAAGATTTTGAAGGGGAGGGTGGTTGGGTTCATTCACGGCTTCTGTCTGGAAAAAGATTTGTAATTTTTTTGGAAAATAGAACTTTTTTAAAGAGAAACCCGTATAAAAAGTCACCGGCACTAGCCATAGTTCAGCAAGGTGTGATTGCGAAACTGATTACTGGAACAGAACTTTGGAGTGAGGTCTCTGTTCAAGGCTATAAAGGTTGGATACCTAACCTAAAGGTATGGGGAACTTCAAGTGACAATTTCCCAAAAAAAACTGACAGGTAGTATACTATAAGTTATGAATCTGGTTTTAGTATGTAACCATATCCACGCACAGTTTTGAGATAACGCGGGTTTTTTGGGTCTAGTTCTATTTTTTGCCGTACTCTCTTGATTTGCACGTCTACACTTCTGATGGTATTTTCTGTACCAGAATTGGTGAATTTATGAATAGAAAAGCTTGTTAAGAGCTCATCCCTGCTTATTGCAGAATTTGATCTTTGTGCCAAAATTTGTAATAACTTTGTTTGGGATGATGTAAGGTTTATTCTGATGGTTCCTTGCCATAATTCCTGCCGAGAAAGATTATATTTGAATTGTCCAATTGAAACTTCAGCCCGTACACTAGTGGGTAGTTTGGGTGTACTTCGTTTTAAAATTGCATCCACCCTCAGCAATAGTTCTCTTGGCTCAAAAGGCTTTGATAGATAATCATCTGCTCCCATTTCTAAACCTAGAATCCTTTCGCTTGCCTCAACCTTGGCAGACAGTAGTAAAATGGGAATATGATTTTCCTTCGATAAGGAGCGAGTTAAAGATAGACCGTCTTCGCCAGGCATCATTATATCTACGATCAGCATATCAAATTCTAGGTTCTGATTAAGTTGCCTTGCGACGGCGGAATTACCCGCAGTACTTATCCTGTAACCACTTTTTGTCAAAAATTGTTTTAGTAATTTTCTTATGCGCTCGTCATCATCTACAATAAGAAGATGTTTTTTTATCATAGTTTTTCCTGGGTCTAAGGCTCTTCGGTTGCGTATTGAGTTAACATAGTTTTTTCTAAAAGGATTTGCTAATATTTTCTTTTAAATAGTGATTGAATGTGTCGAAGGATGTAAAACTGGTTAGAAAACTAGAAAATCGTCACGGTTATGCAAGATATTGCCTTTCTAATTATGGGGTGTTAATTTAAAAGTTATGATTGGTAACAAGGCAAAACGTGCATATAAACTTTATTAATAAAATAATGATGGATGAGGAGTTATTACGATGATGAGCCCCTATGACGATCGCGATGGTGTGATTTGGATGGATGGCATTCTGGTGCCTTGGCGAGATGCTAAAGTACATATTCTAACTCATGCACTTCATTATGGTTCGTCCGTTTTTGAGGGAGAACGGGCCTATGGAGGAAAAATTTTCGAAAGTAAAAGGCACTCTGAACGGCTTATCCAATCTGCTAACTATCTTGATATGCCACTACCGTATTCTGTCGAACAAATCGAAGATGCAAAACAGGAAATATTAGATAATAATAAAGAAAAAGATCTTTATGTTAGGGTTATTGCATGGCGAGGATCGGGTTTGGATATGGGGGTAGCATCAGCAAAAAATAAAGTTCATATGTCAGTCTCTGCGTGGGAATGGGGTGCGTATTATGGTGATGCTAAAATGCAGGGTGCAAAGTTAGATATTTCTAAGTGGAAGCGCCCAAGCCCCGATACAATTCCGTCATTTGCAAAGGCGTCAGGTTTGTACATGATTTGTACCGTTTCAAAGCATGAAGCTGAAGCAAAGGGTTGCTCGGATGCTCTTATGCTTGATTATAGAGGTTACGTAGCGGAAGCAACTGGTGCTAATGTTTTTTTTGTTCACGATGGAGTAGTACATACTCCAAAACCAGATTGCTTTTTAAATGGTATTACTAGGCAAACAGTAATGCGGATGTTGCGTGAAAGAGGTATTGAGACTATTGAAAGGCATATCGAGCTAGATGAATTGGAAAATTTTACAGAGTGTTGGTTAACTGGAACTGCTGCAGAAGTCACACCAGTTGGAAGAATAGGAAACTATAGTTTTGAAGTTGGTCCCATAACGAAAGACATAGCGAATAGTTATGATAACATAGTCAGGTCCTAGGTAAAGCCCGGATCATTCTTATGAAAGTTTTTAGATTTGACAGAAGAAAATAGTTTTAGAAAAAAAATAATAATTGATACTGACCCTGGACAAGATGATGCTGTTGCAATCTTATTGGCTCTGGCATCACCGGAGCTTGATGTCCTCGGGGTAACTTGTGTGGCTGGAAATGTTGAATTAGATTTAACTACCATTAATGCCTGTAAGATTTGTGAATTGGCCGGTAAACCTGATACATTGGTCTTTTCCGGAGCAAGTAAACCGTTTTCACGAACGCTTGTGACAGCCGAACATGTGCACGGAAAAACTGGTCTTGATGGAGCTGAGCTTCCAAATCCTCAAATGGAAATAGCTAAAACTCACGCGGTAGATTTTATTATTGAAAGTATAATGGATGCTAATGATCACGAAATCTCACTTTGTGCTCTCGGCCCTTTAACTAATTTAGCCCTAGCGATGACACAAGAGCCAAAAATAGTACCAAAAATTAACCAAGTAGTACTAATGGGGGGTGGATTTTTTGAAGGAGGAAATATTACGCCTGCAGCAGAATTTAATATCTTTGTCGATCCAGAAGCAGCATCAATAGTGTTGAGCTCAGGCGTTAAAATTGTGATGATGCCCTTAGATGTTACTCATAAAGTACTGGCAACGAGAAGCTTTATTCAGAAAATATCAGCGGGTGGTTCAAGGACTGGTACTGTAGTGGCTGGATTGTTAAATTTTTTTGGTCGCTATGATTCTGATAAGTATGGGTCTGATGGTGCTCCTCTTCATGATCCAAATGTGATTGCGTATCTTTTGAGGCCTGACTTTTATGACGGTCGAATGATTAATGTTGAAGTTGAATTGGGATCGGAGCTAACTTTGGGTATGACTGTAGCTGATTGGTGGCAAATTACTGAAAAAAGAAAAAATGTCTACTTTATGAAAGAAGTTCAAGCCCATGAAGTTTTAGAGCTTATTGTCTCAAGATTGGGTACCCTTCCTTGATTTCCATTGGCTTAGTGGATAGTGTAGTACCAAGGTCAAAGAAGTGTTTAGTAAATAATTTAAAAATATTTATAAGGTTTAGGAGGCTAATCTGTTAATCGATATTATTTTAAAAAATCTTTCTGAAAGTAAAGCTAGCAAAATAGTTAATATTGATTTGGATGGGAAATCAGAACAAGCCGATAATATGGTGGTTTCTTCTGGCACATCTAATAGACACGTTGCTTCCATAGCGGAAAGATTAATATCTACCTTAAAAAAGGATTTTGGTATTCGTATTAAAACAGAAGGTATGGGCAACTCAGATTGGGTGTTGATTGATTGTGGAGATGTAATTGTTCATGTCTTCAGAGAAGAAGTTAGGGATTTCTATCAATTAGAAAGGTTATGGCAACGAAACCCGAGTATGCTGTCTGATTTAGAAAATGTCTAGATATGAAATTACGGTTTTGTTTGAGTGGGAAATTACGTAAAGGGCCAGAGCGAGAATTATTTGAAAAATACTTGTTGCGATCAGAAAAAATTGGAAAGTTAATAAACTTTTCTTCAATAGAAATTATTGAATACAATGGGTTGGCCTGGACTAAATCTTTACTAGATCAGAGTTTTACCAAAAGACTTCCACATAGTACCATTAAAGTGCTACTAGATGAAAAAGGTAAAAACGTTTCATCAAAATTTTTTTCAGACATTTTATGCTCTCATAGAGACAATGGCATTAGTGAGATCATTTTTTTTGTTGGTGGGGCCGAAGGGGTTCCTGAAAGCCTAAAGAATAAGTTTGACGAAGTAATTTCTTTTGGAAAAATGGTATGGCCACATTTATTTGTTAGGATAATGTTAATGGAACAAGTTTATAGAGCCAGTACTATAATAGCTAGGTTACCTTATCATAAGGACTAAAATTATTAATAACCAGATATTACTTAATTGGATAAAATAGACGGCAAATGAATAAGAGAAAAACAGTAATTTTATGCATTTTGGATGGCTGGGGTATATCGAGCAACTCTGATTCAAATGCTATCAAGCAGGCAGCTACACCAAACTATGACTTTTTACTAAAGAATTTTCCCAGCTCACAACTTAAGGCTCATGGAGAATGTGTTGGCTTACTACCAAATCAAATGGGGAATTCAGAGGTTGGGCATACTACGATTGGTGCTGGTAGAGTAATGCCAATGAATCTAACCAAAATAGATGAGGCCATAAAAACTGGTTCATTGCAGAAAAATGATGTTGTTCGTAAATTTGTTTTATCACTAAAGAAAAGTGGGGGCGTAGCACATCTAGCGGGTTTATTTTCAAACGGAGGTGTCCATTCTCATAAAGATCATATTATTTACCTTGCTAATATAATTGCTGGCCAAGGTATTAGAGTAAAACTGCACCTCTTCTTAGATGGAAGGGATGTTCCGCCTAAAACGGCAGAGTCAGATATCAAGTGGCTGGAGACAGTTTTAGATCAGCGTGTATCAGTGGCGACGATTGTTGGAAGGTTTTTTTCTATGGACCGTGATAACCGCTGGGACAGGGTAGAGAAGGCTTATCGTCTCTTAGCTGAGGGTGTTGGTGAGCACTACATTACTGCTCTTGATGCAATTCTCTCTAGATATAGTCTTGGAGAAACAGATGAGTTTATTAAAGCATCTGTGATTGGAGGTTATGAGGGGTTTTCTCCTGATTCTGACGGACTGTTTTTCATGAATTTTAGGTCAGATAGGGCGCGCGAATTACTCTTTGCTTTGTGCGATCCTAGCTTTAACAAATTTCATCGATCCAAAAATTTTAAATTAATCTCGCAGTGCGGTCTTATAGAGTATTCAAATGAACACGTTGGTTTCATGAAAAGTGTTCTCACGCGAGACCTTATAGACAACACGCTTGGAGAACTTCTGAGTTTGAACAAGAAGATGCAATTCCGGTTGGCCGAAACAGAAAAATATCCCCATGTTACATTTTTTTTCAACTCTGGAATAGAAAGCCCAAACGATGGGGAGTCGCGATTTATGGTTCCTAGCCCAAACATTACTACTTATGACTTAAAACCTGAAATGTCGGCAAATATTGTTACTGAAAAGTTAGTGGAATTAATTAGGTCTGAAAAGTTTGATTTTATTTTAGTAAATTATGCCAACCCTGACATGGTGGGACATTCGGGCAGCTTGGAAGCTGCAGTAAGAGCATGTGAGGCGGTGGATATTTGTTTAGGGCGTATTTATTCTACTGTGCTAGCTTCTAGTGCGACTCTTTTATTGACTTCTGATCACGGTAACTGTGAAGTAATGTATGATGAAATTAATAAATCTCGACATACATCGCACACTTTGAACCCAGTCCCGTTTATCGCTGTAGGTGTTGACGAACTCTGCAATGTTAGGGACGGTGAGTTATCTGATATTGCTCCCACAGTGTTAGATATTTTTGGTCTGGACGTGCCCCAGCAGATGACTGGAAGGTCACTTTTAAAAGTTGTTGAAAAGAATAAATGAACTATCTTAATATGTATAAAGCAGTTTAACATAAAATCAGATTATTGATTAATCAATTCTTATAACTGATATGATTATTCAATAGGTCGTGCAGTACATTTCGAAACATATTTGAGTGTTTAAAGAATAATTCTGAAAGGTAAAAAAATGAGAGTATATAATAACTGGATTTCTATAACTATCCTGCTCACTAGTTTATCAGCTACTCTTTTCCCATTTGAAGTAGCGGCTGAAACGGAAGAGAATAGAAAAAAAGTTTATGAGCAACTCAATCTTTTTGGAGAGGTGTTTGATCGAGTTCGCTCGTCTCATGTAGAGGCCGTAAATAGTCAAGATTTGATTAGGGCTGCTATAGATGGCATGCTTTCATCGCTTGACCCACACTCAGGATATTTAGCCCCTGAAAGTTTTCAAGATATGCAAGTGGATACTAAGGGTGCATTTGGAGGTCTTGGTATTGAGGTTACGCAAGAGGATGGCTTCGTTAAGGTAGTCTCACCCATGGATGGAACCCCAGCATTTGAGGCGGGCATAAAGGCTGGTGATTTCATTACTCACGTTGATAACGAAGCAACGCTTGGGCTAACATTAGCCGAAGCAGTTGAAAAAATGCGTGGTCCTGTTGGTTCTGAAATAATGCTTACAATTGTAAGAGTGGGTGAAACAGATCCATTAGAAATTATTATCGTAAGAGATGTAATTAAATTAACCGCTGCAAAAGTTAGATCTGAAGATAAGGTAATTATTATTCGAGTAACAACCTTTAACGAGCAAACTACCCCCAATATTAAAGATGGAATAAAAACGCAATTAGCCAAACTAGGTGGACTGAAAAATATAACGGGTTTTGTTCTTGATCTGAGAAATAATCCAGGTGGCCTCCTATCAGAGGCTATTTCTGTAACGGATATGTTTTTATCAAAAGGTGAAATTGTTTCTACCAGAGGCCGTATAGAAAATGATGGTGAGAGATATAATGCAACTTCGGGTGATTTGGCAGAGGGTAAGCCGATTGTTCTGATTATTAATGGTGGTTCTGCGTCTGCCTCTGAGATTGTTGCTGGTGCTCTTCAAGATCATAATAGGGCAATCGTAATGGGTACAAAAAGCTTTGGTAAAGGATCAGTTCAATCGATTCTCCCAATTGGAAAGGAGGGTGCGATAAGACTTACAACTGCGAGATATTATACTCCGTCAGGTAGGTCGATCCAATCACTTGGGGTAGCCCCAGATATTATTGTAGAACAGAAGACCAAACCTTCAGAATCAGAAAATGATAAAAATCTAGCAGGTCGAAAACGTTTGACTGAATCGGATCTTAGAGGAGCTTTATCTAATGACAGCTTAAATGAGGAGGAAAAAAAACAAATGGAATTAGATAGAGCACAACAAGAGAAGTCAGCAGCCATGCGTCTAGAGGACTATCAAATGGCATACGCTCTTGATATAATTAAAGGGCTAAATATCTATAATAATGAAAATCTGAATTAATGAATGATTTTAGTGATTTAAATTATAGGCCGTGTGTTGGCTTGATGGTAGTTAATACTAGAAAAAATTTTTTTACCGCACAACGTTTAGACTTTACTTCCACAGCTTGGCAGATGCCTCAGGGTGGTATAGATGAAGGCGAAGAAGCCTTACATGCTGCATATAGGGAACTCTCAGAGGAGACTTCAATAACTGAAAATGACGTTGAATTATTGGCTGTCTCAAGAGATTGGTTCAGTTACGATCTGCCAAAAGAGTTGGTATCAAGGCTCTGGAATGGTTTATACCGAGGTCAAAAACAAAAGTGGTTTTTAATGAGATTTATTGGAAATGACGATGATATCAATTTGAATACAGAAATACCTGAATTTTCGTGTTGGCGTTGGTCAACAAGACAGCAATTGATAGAGTCAATTGTACCATTTAAGAAGGATTTATATAGAGCTGTTCTAAAAGAATTTCAGCCACTTTTGTTAAATTAGTCATATAAAAATTCATTTAAAATCACTGGAAAAAAACAATTATTTGACCAAACTCCGAACCATTTTTTGCCCTTATAATTTTCCACACTACCCAAGTTGATCAATCTATAAAAACTTTTTCTGTCTATTAAAGCGTCTAAATTCCTTTTAACAACTACGTATGGGATAGGTTCATTTGTTTGTGGTTTGTATTCTATTCTAATTGGGTGATCATAATTAAGACTAAAAGTCTCACCCACATTGGTAGTAAACGATAATTTTTGTGCTCGCGCCTTCCCAAGGAAATCTAAAGAATTTGCCACGAATGGTGCCACATCTACTGTTATACCAATCTTCTCCATTGGAGTGACAAGAAAATATTTTTCACCCTCTTTTTTTAGTATGCTCGAAAATAACTTTACTAAGTTGATCCTATTAATTTTGGATCCTTCATAAAACCAGGAACCGTCTTTAGCAATTCTAATATCGAGATCCCCACAAAAGTTTGGGTTCCACGAATCTACTGGTGCCTCAGATCGAACCTTTATTTTGTTCATTGACGTTTCAATACGTTGCAGTGGTTTTTTTGAAAAGTCGCTCACAGTTAGGTTTATCCTCTTTCAGTGTTATTAGTTAATAGTCAACAATTAGATTTTATTAGAGATATGAGTCATATCTGGACTCTATTATTTTGAAGCAATTTATTTTTTTATTTTTTATTAACGTATTGCTCGAATAATCTAAATAATTTAACTAGGTAGTCAATGAGCAAAATACACTGAAATAATATTATTTTTAATTAGTTAGAAAGAAATTATTAATTATGAAATTGAAGCACTGTCATAACTATCACGACTTTAGAATTTTAGCCAAAAAACGGTTACCCTCACCAATTTTTAATTATATTGACGGTGCCGCAGATGATGAAATTACTTACAAGAGGAATACTTCAGCATTCAATGATGTTGACCTAATTCCTAGTGTATTGGCAGGCGTCGAAAATGTTGATCTTTCTACAACTATTTTTGGTAAGAAGCTTGATATGCCACTTTATTGTGCCCCAACAGCTTTGCAAAGACTTTTTCATCATGAAGGAGAAAGAGCAGTAGCTCGGGCTGCAGAAAAGTTTGGAACTATGTTTGGTGTATCCTCTTTGGGCACAGTAAGTGTTGAAGAAATTGACTCAATAATCAGTACGCCTAAGTTATTTCAATTTTATTTCCATAAAGACCGAGGCCTTAACTCAAATATGTTAATGAGGGCACGCAATGCTAATTTTGACGTTTTGGCTCTAACCGTTGATACCATAACAGGGGGTAATCGAGAGAGAGACCTTAGAACTGGATTTACAATACCTCCAAAACTAACTTTGTCTGGGTTGTATAGTTTTTTAGTTAATCCAATGTGGGGGTTGAATTATGTAAGTAGGGCAAAGTTTGAATTACCCCATTTGAAGGATCATGTTGTTGCTGGCACAAGTGCGGTAACCTCTATTGGGCAGTATTTTTCTGAAATGCTAGACCAATCGATGACTTGGAAAGATGCAGAAAAATTATGTTCAGAGTGGGGTGGGCATTTTGCTTTAAAAGGTATTATGAGTGTTGAAGATGCAAAAAAAGCCGTAGATATTGGCTGCACTGGTATAATGGTCTCAAACCATGGTGGAAGGCAATTAGATGGATCATGTGCTCCGTTTGACCAACTCGCTGCAATAGTTGATGCTGTTGGTGATAAAATAGACGTTATTTGCGAAGGAGGAATTCAAAGAGGAACTCACATATTAAAAGCTTTAGCAACGGGTGCTAAAGCGTGTTCAGGCGGACGCTTATATCTTTATGCTCTAGCTGGAGCTGGCCAGTTAGGAGTTGAGCGTTCACTTAGTCTTCTAAGAAGTGAGATAGAACGCGATATGAAGTTGATGGGTTGTAAATCCATTAAAGAACTTGACCGATCAAAAATAAAGCCAAGAAATTTTAATTCTATACTGTAAACGACTGGTTAAATTACCCTTGGCGTGCTTTAAATCTACGCTGGGTTTTGTTTATTACATAGATTCTGCCTTTTCGACGAACTACTCTACAATCTCGATGTCGCTGCTTCAAAGATCGAAGTGAATTTTTAACTTTCATATTTAAATCCTTATTTTAAGTTGTCTTTAAGCTATACACACTAATAATTCAATCACTTAATTTAGTTTGGTGGGCGTAACTGGGATTGAACCAGTGACCCCTTCGATGTCAACGAAGTGCTCTCCCGCTGAGCTATACGCCCAAGTTTATTAAGTTCGATCATAAAGCCATTTTATTTTCCGCAGTGTAGTGATATAAAAGGAGTCTCAGTAAGGTTCAAGCTTTAATTTCTTGTTCGGGAGAATACAAATTTGAAAGTCACATCTTATGCAGCAGCCATTTATTTGTCATAAGCCTAGCAATGGCCATTCTCCTACAATATTCAATAGCCCTCATTCAGGAAGAAGGTATAGCAGACGTTTTTTAAGTCAATCTGTATTAAATTTGGATAGAATTAGGTTATCTGAAGATTTTTATGTAGACAAATTTTTGGAACCCGCAGTGGAGTTTGGCTCTGTATTTCTTGAGGCATGTTTTCCAAGGTCATTTATAGATGTCAATCGGTCTTCAAAAGAATTAGATGAAAAATTAATATATAATCTTGAGAAAACGTTAACAAACCCTCGAACGGCGGCAGGATTGGGAGTTATTCCACGTGTTGTTGGAAGCGGACTCGATATTTATCAAACAAAAATGTCATTAAATGAAGTTGAATATAGGTTAAATAGTTATTATTTTCCATACCACAAGAAGCTTAGGCAGGTTATTGATCAGTCAGTTGCCAAATTTGGATACGCAATTCTATTTGATTTTCATTCAATGCCACACAGTTGTATTAATTATTCGAGTAAAAGAAAGTCTGTCATACCGCAGGTTGTCCTTGGCGATTGCTTCGGAGCATCTTGTGAAGGTGAATTAAGTGAAAAAGTTTTTAATCTTTTTTGTGCAGAAGGTTTCAAAGTTGAAATGAACAATCCATTTTCAGGTGGTTTTATTACTAAGAACTACGGAGTGCCAAAAGAAAATGTTCAAGCTATCCAAGTTGAGATAGATAGATCTCTTTACATGAATGAAACAGATTATACATTGCATTCAGGGTATTTCAATCTGAAGGAAAGACTTCGGAACGTAATCTACGAGCTTTCAAATGTAAAAAAAATTAAAAGTAGTTTATTACATGCTGCAGAGTAAGAACTCACCCTTTGGTGAGCTTGAGTATTAATTGCATCAAAATTTTCGTAATGAACGACCTTTAATTATCGACTCTTCTCCAAATTTATTGCGTATGAAGTCTATTGCCTCTTCTGCTGATGATATACAACTGTCTTCATCTTGAAATAGATTTTTAGTATAGTTGAATGTTTCAGAGTTTGACAGTTGTGTTAGACTTATGCCTATAAGTCTGAAAGGTCCTTGGGCTATATTTGCTTCAAGCAATAATACACTTTCCTGAAATATAGATTCTGCAAGATTAGTTGGATGTAGTAGAGTTTTAGATCTTTGAATTAGTCTAAAGTTTTCAGTTTTAAGTTTAAGACTTAATCGTGTCGTAAATAAGTTCTTTTTCTTGAGTTGTAAAGAAATTTTTTCTACTACGTCCCATAAATAGCTTCGTACAATTTTAAAATCAGTCTCGTTAATTTGAAATGTCTTTTCACACGAGATTGACTTTGTTGGCTTATTCGGTGTGATTTTGCGATTGTCGATCCCTTGTGCCAAGAACCATAAGGTTTCCCCAAAAGAGCCGAGGTTAAGTTTTAAATAGTCCTTCTCATATTTTAAAATATCACTAATTACTTTAATTCCTTTATTAGCGAGATATAGTTTTGTTTTTTCACCCACACCGAGGATCTTTGAAACTGACTTTTCCTTTAAAAGTTCTTTTGCATCAGATTTTCCAATAATTGAAAAACCGCGTGGTTTTTCGAGGTCAGAGCCAATCTTTGCTAAAAATTTGTTATAACTTAGACCTATTGAAATAGTGATACCAAACATGTGTTCAATGTCGTTAGCAATTCTTGCGAGCATCACGGCAGCGGGTCGCCTATGCAACCGTTGCGTACCTGTTAAGTCTATGTAGGCTTCATCCAATGAGACAAATTCAATTGCAGGACTCAAGGTAATTAACTTATTTTTAATATATGAGCTAATTTCTCTATATCGTTGCATCCTTGGTGAAATAATTATTGCATTTGGACAAAGTTTTATAGCCTTAAACATAGGCATTGCTGATCTTACGCCATTTATTCTGGCAATATAACAACAAGTGGTTACCACTCCTCTATACCCCCCTCCTACTATGACGGGAAAATTTCTTAGATGGGGGTTATCACTTTTTTCTATTGAAGCATAAAATGCATCGCAATCAATATGGGCAATTTTCAGCCTAAATAATTCTTTGTGTGATACTATTCGTGGAGAGTTACAGTTGTTACACCTTAAATTATTTTTGGAAACTTTAAAACAATCTCTGCAAAGGCTCATAAGTTCGTTCGTTGGCATAGCTTTTAAAGAGGCTCCTTTATTCTTCACGTTTTGAAGCTAGATGAATTTTTTTTACTTCACTAAGAGGATTGTTAGATGAATATATTGGGCGTCCAACAACAATAAAGTCGGCCCCGTTTTCAAATGCGGCCAGTGGGTCTGAGGTCCGTTTTTGATCATCCAATGGGCCACCTGTAAATCTGATTCCTGGCGTCACAATCAACTTACCGACAGCCTCCTTGAGGGCTCTAATTTTTTTTACTTCGTTGGGTGATGCTATTACTCCATCCGCCCCAGCCAAGAATGCGTTTTGAGCCCTTGTCGCAACTAAATCTGATATTGATCCGCTGATGATTAGTGAATCTGTTAGGTCCTGGCGATCAAGGCTAGTAAGTAAAGTGACTGCCAATATTTTCATATTACTGTTTCCTCGAGCTTTAGAGGCTGCACGAACTACTTGAGGATCCCCATGAACTGTTAAAAAATCAACATCTAAAAACTGCAAATTTTTTACTGTGTTCTCAATAGTATTTCCGATATCAAAGAGTTTAAGATCTAAAAAAACTTTTTTACCGGCTTGCTTTAGGCTTTCTATTAGCTCAAATCCTCCAATCGGAACCAATGCTAGACCGACTTTATAGACAGAAATAGAATCACCTAAGTCTACGGACAATTTTTTAGCCAATTTTGTAGTTGGTAAATCTAAGGCAACGATTAATCTTTCATCATTACTTGCCTTCATAATTATTCCTTTGGAAAAGTGCCATATATCATATTATCAATTCTATTTTAATTAAAAAATCAACAAGATAAAAAAGAACTTTTCTCGCAGATCTTGCACAAGTGTTGGTTCGTACACATCTAAGAAGTGTATTTGGAACGTCTGAGAATAGATTTATGCAAAAGTCTGAGTTTAAACCTAAAAAGTTAGTAGAGGGATATTGATGGATTTTGAAAATTTTACTGAGCAGTCAAAACGTTGCTTTCAAGAGGGTAATAAATTAGCCCGTAGTTACAGCCATCAAAGGCTATCGACTGAACATCTTCTAATGCAATTATTAAAAGAATCTACCGGTATAATTCAAAAAATGATACTCTTGGTCAAAGGTGATATAAATAAAATAGAAGACTTAACTCTTAAATCATTAAAATCACTACCAAGAGTGGTTGGCCAAGATGAAATATATATTGATCAAGCACTTCAGAGGACTGTCGTTAAGGCTAACGAATTAGCCTCAAAAAATGGTGATAAATTTGTTGCCATTGACTGGTTATTTGTCTCACTCGCCTCTCAGGATCATAAAGCTGCTCAAATTTTACGAAAATGTGGTGTTGAAGAAAAAACATTAGTTCGGGCACTACAAGAAATCAGGAAAAATGGGATTGCTGATAGCTTAAATGCTGAAAATACGTTTGATTCGTTAGAGAAATTTACTAACGACCTAACAAAAAGTGCGCAAGTTGGGAAGATTGACCCCATAATTGGAAGGGATGAGGAAATACGGCGAACAATGCAAGTTTTAAGTCGACGTACCAAAAATAACCCCGTTCTCATTGGATCACCTGGAGTTGGAAAAACTGCAATTGCAGAGGGGATAGCACTTCGAATAGCGAATGGAGATGTACCTGAATCATTATCAGGAAAGAGATTGCTTTCTTTAGATTTAGGATTATTGGTTGCAGGTGCGAAATTTCGAGGTGAATTTGAGGAACGACTAAAATCGCTTCTTCGAGAAATCGAGTTATCAAATGGTGAAATAATACTTTTTATTGATGAAATGCACACTTTGGTTGGTGCAGGTAATGCGGATGGATCGATGGATGCCTCAAATCTTTTGAAACCATCTTTGGCACGTGGCGATCTCCGATGTATTTCGGCTACAACCATTACTGAGTATAGAAAATATGTGGAAAGAGATGCTGCACTCGCCCGACGGTTCCAACCAATTCTCGTGGAAGCTCCATCAGTAGAAGATACATTGTCGATTCTAAGAGGAATTAAGGAGAAATATGAACTTCACCATGGTGTAAGGATTTCAGATGCGTCTTTAATATCAGCGGCTAAGTTATCTGATAGGTATATTTCTGATAGAAATTTACCTGATAAAGCGATAGATTTAATAGATGAAGCTGCCAGCCGGTTGAGGATGGAATTAGACAGCAAACCTGAGGAGCTTGATACAATTGATAGAGATATAATGCAGCGAGAAATTGAAATATCGGCGCTCAGAAATGAAATTGATGCAGACTCGGGTTTAAATTTGGATTCAAGATTGATCGATTTAGAACATTTAAAGAAGAGATCAAAAAAACTAACTAACTCTTGGAATATTGAACGATCGAAGCTTTCAGAGATAAGAGATTTAAAAGAAAAAATAGAAGTTGCCAGGGTTGATTTAGGAAAGTCGAAACGTATTGGTGATTTGGCAAAAGCTGGAGAACTGACATATGGTGTTATTCCAAAATATGAGGAATCACTTGAGAGCCTTGAGAATGATAAAAAAAGAACGCTAACGGAATCACTCTTACCGGAACATATTGCTGGCGTAGTGCAAAGATGGACTGGAATATCAGTCGAAAAAATTTTGGATGGAGAAAAAGCACGTCTGTTAAATATGGAAAAAGTATTATCTCTTTCTGTAATTGGTCAATTACCAGCAATCACGTCTATTTCCCGTGCTGTTCGAAGAGCTAAAACTGGTCTCAATGATCTAAGCCGACCTCTAGGCAGTTTTTTATTTCTTGGCCCTACTGGAGTTGGAAAGACTGAATTAACCAAGGCATTAGCAATATATTTGTTTGATGATGTCACTTCACTTACGAGAATTGATATGTCTGAATTTATGGAAAAGCACTCTGTGTCACGCCTAATAGGTGCCCCTCCTGGATACGTTGGCTATGAACAAGGTGGTGTTCTTACAGAATCAGTTAGAACTAAGCCCTATCAAGTATTACTGTTTGATGAAGTGGAGAAAGCACATTCAGATGTATTTAACGTACTCTTGCAGGTTTTGGATGAAGGTCATCTCACTGATAGTCAGGGCACACTTGTAAATTTTAAAAATACGTTGATAATTTTGACCTCTAATATTGGATCTGGAGCCATCCTAAAAAATCCTGATAAAGAACCGTTGCAAGAAATTTATAAAATCACTTTAGACAAAATAAAAGAGTTCTTTCGACCAGAGTTTCTTAATAGACTTGATGAAATAATAGTCTTTAATAAATTGGAAAGGGATAGTTTAAAATTAATAGTTGATGCTCAAATTGAAAGTATCAATGAACGGTTAAGTGAAAAACGCATAAACATTGAACTTACAGAACGTGCTAAAACTTGGTTTGCAGAAAATGGATTTAGCGAGGAATACGGTGCCCGTCCATTAAAGAGGTTATTACAGAATAAGCTTCAAGACAAACTTGCCGATGGCCTATTATCTGGAAAAATAAAAGATGGGGCATCGCTGAAAGTGGATATGCATGGGAATGAGGTAAAAATACTTGCTTCCTCTAATGACAAACGAATGCACTGAGATCATAATCTGTGAATTTTCGTCAAATTATTGAAAACAGTTTTTTAGATAATTTGATTCTCATTTCCACTTTTTTAAGAGTGTTGATGTAATTTAATGTTTACCTAACGAAAAGTAGGGGGCTCTTTAAGCATTTTAAGCTTGCTTTTACAATTATCCTTTATATCTGTAAAATACTTTGTCATAAAAAAAATAAAAAAAACGCACCTTATTTATAATTTAAGTCATATAAATAAGGAGATTTGCGCAACTTGAAATTGAGATTGCATCCTGTGGCTGTTTTAACGACTGATTGGATAAAAATTTTTTAAAAAAAGGGCTTGCAAGACTCGTAAATAGTACTTACACCCACATCTCTAGGCAGAATTAAATTTTTGTGTGGAATTCAGCAGGTACTAGGTAACCGATAATGTTTTTTGTAACAGCGGGTGCTATTTACTTGTGGCTCTTTGAAAGTTATATATTACTGAAGAGATATGAGGGTGGTTTGGTCAAACGATCGACGGACTACCTAGTCCATATCGGCTAATAGGTACGCAAGTACCGATAATTTAGCTAGTCAGCTTCACTGCTTGGGTGCCTTTTAACTTTGGTTAATTGTACATTCAAGCAATGAGACAGATTAAGTTTTTAAACTTAATCTGATATGTGCAAGGACGTCTGTCAAGAAAGCACTGTAAAGTGCTTTAAACTTGAGAGTTTGATCCTGGCTCAGAACGAACGCTGGCGGCAGGCCTAACACAT
>JGI24920J38491_100530_pt1 | contig 24574 bp, 26 predicted proteins | sample LinPFosmplate8_FD_38491 | JGI IMG/M metagenome (IMG submission 38491)
GGGGGGGGGGGGGGGGGGGTAAGCCTCCTGCGGTTGCGCCTCGGCCCTCCAGCGCAAGACTATACTCATGTAGCACCTAGCGGTGATGCCGGTGCAGCAGCATGCGAGACCCACCACCACCGGGGCCAGTCGCGGCAGCCCCCGTTGCAGCATACCAGTAGCTCGATTCCGTCGTTAAAAACGCACACACGCTCGCACGCCCGAGATAGCCGCCTGGCTCCGCTAGCTAGGCTACTCCAGTAGTTAGCGCTGGAAGCGCTGCTGCTGCTGCGCATGCTCATGCTGCGTGCGCGCACATATGTACATCAAAAGGGCGCCAGGGGCATGCATTCACAGACAAGGGCGGGGCAAGAGCAATCCAAAACTCACAACGAGCAAGGTAGCAAGCGCGATGTACAATCTATACTCAATGCAAGGAGATACGATACCAACCGAAATTTTGCCCTTTCATGCTTTGAGTTGAAGTCTTTGCTGGGCATTTGCTGCGCTGCAGAGCCGGCGCTGCAGCCGCTGCTGCTACACGTGCTGTGGCCGAGGTCACGACCCAAGTTGCATGCCCTGAGCTGGCCGGACACATACGGCAGCTGATTGTTCCAGCTGAAATGCTGCTTGGGCGTCTGTTCGCGCACTGCGCACTCCTTGTGGCAGCCTCACCCACCCGATCTTTTTCGACGCTGGAGGCCGCGAGCGGGCGAATGGTGCTCAGTCTGGACCCAGAGACCGGCCAGTACTCGCTGCGGGTTGAGACACATATCGTCACCACACGGCAGACCTGGTTGGTGAGCGCACCGACGATGCTCCACACCAGCGGCCGCTGGCTGAAGCTGTCGATGCAAAATGCCAGCACGTCCGAGGGGTCCGACGCCACACTGGGCAGCTACACCCGGCTCTCAGCACAGATGGAGGGAACCAGCGCATCCGGAGGCATGGTACGAATGGAGACCGCCTTTCGGGCGTACCACCGCCCGCTCGATGCCGCAGGGGTCGTGGTGGTAGAGCAGCGATTTCCAGACGGCATGGAAGGGGTGAGCCTTCCAGTGCCAGCCGCCCACGACCAGGCAGCGTCACACTTCCCGAGCTGGAGGATCGGAGGTGACAGCGAGGGACTTCTCGGCCACACCCTTCAATTTGTGGCAGGATGCGACGGTCAGCCCGCCCGATCGCCCGTCGGTACCGTGTTCCCGACCGGCTATGAGTCAAGCTTCATCGGCAAGGGCCTGCCGTTGGCTCTGCTGCACACTGGCCAAAACGGCACCAGCGATGTACTCGTAATGTCTCCCGTGCACGCCTTTGTAAGTTCAACGATAGCCGTTGCTAACCTGAGCGACGGCAGCCAGAGCCTCGCCGCAGGGGTCGTGGGCTCGGTGACCAGCATCCCATCGGGGTACACGATGCACACCGTCCTCACAATGCCGGCCGCTGGCAGTGGCTTCACGGAGGCGATGATGCACTGTACGGCGCTCAGCATCTTTGTCTGCTGCCACCGTTGCTGCTGCTGCTACTGCTGCTGCAGATACGTTCTACTCGTCCACGCTGGAGAGCCAGAGGAAGAATGACCTCGACACAGGCTTTTGGAACTGGCACGAGCCGTACCCTTACACGCACGCCGTCGTTTCGGCGATGACGGGCGGGCCAATCCTGATTGGCGATGGGGTGAACGGCAGCAATCGGACGCTGGTGATGAGTACCTGCTCCGGGGAATATATATGCAACACCTCTGAGATTCAAACTGGGTGGTCACCCCATTCTGAGCGCCCGTTTCAACGTTGAAACGGCTGGATCCGAGCCAAAACGGCCGGAAATTTGAACTTCGGCGTGTCTCGAAACCGTTTTTGTGATTTCTAGCTGACCCTGATAGCCGAAGTTTCAGCCGTTTTACACTAATATTGACCGGAGCAGGTACCTGCACTGCGAGCGGTCTGCTGCTCAAGCCTGACCGGGCGTCGCCACCAGACGGCTTCTGGATGGCAACGCTGGCGGATGCAGACGCAGCGGCCTGCCGTGGTGATCTCAGCGTCACTCACACCGCTCTGAAGCTCGTGAACGACGACGCGCACGGGTCATCAGAAGGAGGTTCAGATGGTGCGGGTGGTGTCTATCTATGGCTGTATGCTGTCGGAGTGCAGCTCTGCTCGCCGTACAGTCTAAGTTATAGCGACTGGGTGGAAGCGGCCGAGCCGTTCCTACCCTCACCCAACAGGCCCAGCCGCACGCTACAGGACGACGACAAGGAGGAGGAGGAGGACGCTGATGCCAGCACAGTACGCGGTCAGCACACGGCGTCGGACGACAGCAGCTTCTATCGCAATGCTACTATATCTACAATTGTATATCTAGTAAGGAGAAGCAGACGGAGTGGGTTGGAAGGTTACCGCTCGCGCTCGCGTTTCGTCCTGACGACCCTGTATCCACGCTCACGGAGATGAGGACGACACCAGGGGCGGAGGCGGCAGCAGGAGCAGGGACAGATGCGGCGGGCGCGTTCAGTAGCAGCGTCGAGATTGCGGCAGGGCCGGACTACGGCACCGCGGACTTCTGGAGGACTGCGCCGGTGCTTCCGAACGGCTGGGTGCTGCTGGGCGAGCTGGACAAATTCATCGGGGTCTCTCGCCAACGCATCACGAAGCTAACGACTGTGACAACAGCGCCAGCAAGAGGAAGTGGGGTGGCTGGGGGAGGCACAGCAGCTGTGGTGGCGATCCAGATCTCTCTAGTGGGAGCAGCTGGCGAGGTGGTACATTTGACTGCAGCGAGCCACGAAGGTGGCGGCACTAAGACCGGAGAAGGCGGAAGAGGAGGAGGGTTCGGGGGCAACCAAATGCAGGAGGCTAGTGGCTTTTTGAACGGATCGCGCGCCAGCAGCGGATGGAAGCTATGCAGGATGGACGTCGTGATTGGGGGCGGCGGTATCGGCGAGTGTGTGTTGCCTGGCTCCGGCAGTTGCAAATGAGATCCTAAGCATGACCCTCTCTTGCCTTCATTTGTTTTAAAGTTGATTCTATCCCTCTGTTTGTTTCACTCGCATCGCGTCCATCTAATTTTGCCGCCCCCACGGCTGACCATGCTTGGCCTCGGTGATCCTGACAGCATTTGATTTTACCTCGCAAATATCACATCAGCATTTTAGCTCGGGACCCAGTGTTGAGTCTCCTAATGTCAGCGTTTTCAGCTCGCAAAGATGACAAACTTGGAGTCGAGGACCGGCACGATCCCGGTGTGCCACGCTCCGCCCGCCACGGCACCAGCGTCCTGTTGATGCAGAAAACCCAAACTGATTTGCATCTGCTGGAGCTCTATCCTGGGCTTGTCTTGGTAAAGCGGCGAACAACGTTGTGATGAAATCATCACTAGTATGTGCAGGCAGGAGCTGTTTTGTGCAAGCACCTCGCCCGTCCACACGTCCGTCACCGTCGCAGTGCTAGCCGTGATGTTCAGCTCTGCAAGTGTAATGTTGGCAGATGTATTCGTGGCGCCGCCATTGATGAACAGCGCGGCCGTCTTCCCTCCCCCCAGCGGCTTTGCCCAGATCTGTACGCCGGCAACAGGGCGCGGCCCACCGACATCCCAGCTCGTATACTTCGTATCGCTGCGAAAAACGGCATTTTTGAGCCATTTATATATGAAAACGATCATTTTGCCAAGGCAGGCTCGGGACAAACATAGGGACAAACTCAAAAAAAGATGCCGTTTTTCGCACCTGTTCGGACGGCTAGCACCCTGTGTATTTTGATGATGCATATCATTGTACAGACCAGTCACTCTCTCACTCAGACTCTGACCTGACCTGCGGCTGTCCCGAGCATGTCTTGGTACAATCAGAGAGGTTCGAATCGATCCCCTTTGAGCCATTAATTTTTACAATACAAAGCGATCTTTTTACCAAGACAGGCTCGGGACAAACATAATGTAACATACGAAAAGAGTTGAGAAAAAAAGGGGATCATAAGTTCGCAATTTAATTTCTTGTCTTGTCTTGAGGACACGCACCCATGGGTCCTTGAAGTGCAGGCTCAGTACGGTGGAGCCATCGCCGCTACACGTTGCGGGGTAGGGAGCCTCGGCCGTGAAGCCGCCGCAGTGCGCGTGATTCTCTGCAGGGGGGCGGACGGGACGTGTCGCCAGAAGAAATCAGTCCATGCCGAGACGACACGCCTCGAGTCCTGGAGAGAGGAGAGACTCGAGTCGAAGCAGCCAGTGGAAAACTCCACCTGATAAAATCAGATGACGAGAGGGGAGGAAGCATTTTTTGCGCCATTTATATATAAAATGCATTAGTTTACCAAGACAGGCTCGGGACAAACATAGGGAAAACTCAAAAAAGAATGGCTTACTGCACCAGCTGACGCCCTCAGTCACGCTCATATTGGCGGTATAGATATCGCCTCCTGGCATCTCACCCACGCGGCATTTCGTGTCCGGCGGCAGTGTGCCATTGCCCTCCATGACTGCGGCGTTATCTGCCGGGGGTAGCGTGCGGACGAGCGTGCCGGGGTGGCCGGCCCACGCTTGGTTGACGGCCTATCACAGAAGCGTCGTCGATCGATGCACTCAAATGAGCCAGACAATTCTAGCTAGACCCATGGACATATAGTCACATTAATATAGACAGATGCTTTGATGACACGTGGCATAATGCTATGCGTCTATAGTTGATCAGTAAAATAGAGCCAAAATAGACCCCAAATAGGCCAAAAGAATGGATCTCTTTTTATGGATTAAGTATAGGCGCATCGTAATATTATGAGGACGTGGCTGGCGTGGCGTCGTACCATTGCTTGCTTGTTCCCGATGATGTCGAGCAGAGGAGCGAGGTTCTCATCGGAGGGGAGGATCGAGAGGACGAGCGGGCTGGAGACGATGCAGAAGGCGGCAAAGTGGGTGCGGGTCCAGGCTTCGTACTGCGGCGGGACGGGACAGCCGGAGGTGCGCGAGCTGCAGCCCAAACGCCCCACCTGGAGCAAGAAAACGGGTCGTCTTCCCCTCTTTGAGTGCTTTCCCTCTGTCTGTCCCGAGCCTGTCTTGGTAGAATGATCATTTTTCAAACAGAAGTGGTCGGAGAAAAATGCTACGCGCACCTGGAGCATGTCTGGATACGCCCAGCAGCCGGGCTGTGACAATGGTGCGTCCCAGTCTTGAAACCGAATCGTCGTCTGCAGGTTGTCATACCACGTCCCCAGCCCGTTGTTGCTGTCACCGCTCGTGCGGTACCTGCACCGAAGGAAACGATATGTCAGAGATGGATCCAAATACAGGGGCAAATCCAAGGATTCGGATAACGCATTTATACTCCTCAGTTCAAATCGGCACTGAGAATGGGGCGACCACCCAGTTTCAATCTGCAGGTATTTATGCCAATATTCCTCGGAGCAGGTACCAGTTGAAGGGGCACCAATCGACAGTCGGGCAGGAGGAGGCATCGTCCACCGTGCAGTCACCCCAATGGCAGTTTTCAATCTCGAAAGCCTGCAGAACCATGCAGTGTGCTTTTCTGAGTTGCCCCTATGTTTGTCCCGAGCCTGTCTTGGTAAATTGATGATGAAAGTTTTAGCATAAAATGGCGCAAGAAGAGACGCGTTCTCATACCTTGCCAGTCTCGTTCATGAGCTCAGCGTACTCCGTCATGTTGCACATGCTGCCGCAGCCGTCAAACTTCACGCCATCAAATCCGTACTCAGCGAGCAGCCGGATATCCCCTTCGTAGTTAACGTCCCACCCCGACGCCGGCTCCCTGCTCTCGATGCAGCCTGCAAGAAAACGGGTACGGTCTTTTGAGGTTGCCCTATGTTTGTCCCGAGCCTGTCGTGGTAAAATGATCACTCTTGTGCAAAACGTGGCACAAAAAACGCTTTCGCACCACAGCCGTTAAAGTACCATCCCATTTTGAGTCCCTTAGCGTGGCCGTACTCGACGAGGCCCTTCATATCGGGGAACAGCGTCGGGTTCGTCGCCGGCGTGCCGTTGAGAAAGTGCTGCGTTTTGTTGACGCCCAGCCCGCAACCCTCCCAGCCTGCGTAATCCGCGGACGCGGATGTCAAAGCTGATCTAGATTACAGATAAGCCGGAGGAGGGCACAGGCTGGATTTGAAACGGGAAAAACGTGCAGTGATGTTTGATATTGCCGTACCTTCGTCGATGCCTGTTCCGCAGCGGACGGTGTGCACCACCGCCGCAGCAGCCAGCTCACAGGGTTAGCAGCGCAACGGAGGGCAACCGATAGATACCAGAGGCTGACACAGGAGGAGGGCCACGCACCGGCCGCGCAGTAGCCGAGGTCGCAGAGCGATACTTTGCCCTCCCATCCCTTGACAGTCCGATTCTTCGCCGCGAGGGCGTCGGATTACGCCCTCGATCATGGGCTGGTTCATCGCAGTGTAGAACGCGTACCAGGAGCGCCAGCCGCGGAACGGGGTCTCGGCCAGGCCGTTCCAGCCGGGAGGGAACTTGGTGCTGGTGCGCGGGCCGTACCCAGAGTGGTGCATGGCGTTGCAGTAGCCCTGGACCGACGACGGCTGCGACAGCAGCAGCAGCGTGACGGCCACCAGCAGCAGCGCCAGCGTGGAGCGGCACTGCATATGTTCGCCGTGCGTGTGTGCTTGCGGCACGTGACCGGCAGCCTGTGCGGCTACTAGTGCCCGATAGCTCCGCGAATGCAAATGCTTGGGGTACGACACGGGGTACGAGCTCGTGCTGCTGCCGCCCGTTTGAGGCTCCCGCGGTACCGGCTGGTTTTTTCGCTCCCGAAAGCGCCGCGGCGACGAGTTCGGTCAAATTGTTGTCATGTCAGGGGCAAAAGCAGATGGGTGTGTATCATACCCAGGTATGACTGCTGCAAGCGATTGCTGCAAGAAGTATCGCCACGAAATACCGCACACCGCCAGCACACACAGCAGCCCACACGCCCCACAGTACACGCCTACACTGCGCAGACAATATGTCGGCCGCCACGGGCTCCGAGAGTGCATCGCCAACCAACAAGCGCAGCGCCGGCGCAACGGGGCAGCGCGCGGCCGGCGGCGGCGCGAGCGACGACGTGCTGGGCGCACCGCCGGCGATCGAGGACGACTCGGCGGTGCAGAGCACAGGCACCGCGCCCGCGTCGGCTTCCGAAGCGCAGGCGGCGAAGCGGCACAAAACCAGCGAGGGGGAGCAGCCGGACCCGCCGGGTGACACAGTGCCCGACGGTGCGGCGCAGCCAGCGGACGAGTCGGCTGTCGATACTATGCCCGCGCCGGCAGCCTCGGTGGCAGCGGTCGAGCCGCCGTGGACGGCGTGCTACACAGCCGCGGGCGACGGGAGCAACCACGGGCCGGGCCAGCTGTACTACTGCAACCTCGTGACGAAAGAGTCGCGCTGGGACCCGCCGGCAAGCAACAGCGCCGCCACGGCGATCCAGGCCGAGCCGGCGCCTACTGCGACGATCGCGACGCAGACCATCCAGCTGCTCGGAGGCGCGGCCGATACTGCGCCCGTCCCTGCCGCGTCTCCGTCAGCCGCGACTGGACACTCCACCGAGAACACTTCGCTGCCTGTCTCGCCGCTTGGGGCGCCAGTGATCGCTCCGCCGCCGCCAACCCCGCAGCACGCGGCGATCGCCGCCATCGAGTCCAGGCTGGCTCCGCTCGAGCAGAAGGATGCCGCTCTGCTGGCACAGCATGAGGTGATCAAAGAGCAGCGCATTGAGCTGAATCGCCAGGCGGCCCTGATTCGCGCAGGTCGCGAGGAAGTCAAAGCAGAGCGGCTGGCCGTGCAGCAGGAGTGCCGCGGAGCGAAGAGCTACCTGCAGCTGGTCGATCCGGCTCCCTTGACAGACGCGAAGCTCCGAGCGGCGCAGAGCCGCATGGTGCTCGCTTGCGGCGGGCACGAGCGGCTGGGCCTGACAGCGTTGCTGCAGAATATCGACATTTCTGAGTGCGTTGCCAAGCATGTCGCAGCGGCAGCCGTTGAGCGTCGCAAGCTGGAAGAGTTCGGGCAGGGGGCTGCCAATGTGCGCAAGCAGCTGCAGTTTGGCGTGATGCTGGAGGGAATGCCGGACGAACTGCACAACGGCGTTTACAAGGTCGATCACGAGCGGCTCGGAGTTCCGATACTGACGAATATGCATGGGATGTATCTGAAGGCAGACAACGGAAATGTGTTCTTCGTGGCGCAGCAGCCTTCGTGGCGCATCAGTGAAGGCCGGGACGGCCGCGGCGAGAGTGTGGCGTACATATCAACCCGGGACGGAACCCTGCAGGTCAACGCTGGTTATCAGATTCTGCCAGAGGGTAGCCAGACTTGGAAATGCTGGAACAAGGTGAGCACAATTTGTGAACACATACAGGTTGTATCCACGGTGTTTCGCACGGAAACCCAAGCAGCCGACGCGGAGATGGCTGAAAAGGCAGCGAATGAAGTGGAGATGAGCAAGAAGGCTGCTGCGGCAACGGCGCAGCTCGCAGGGGTCGACCAGATTGTCGTCTCCGGACTGCCCACGACGTTTTGCAGTGACGACTGCGCCGGCCATCCGAATGCAGCAAACGGCACGTACCAGCGACGAGAAGGCCTCGATGACGCTTCGTTCCCTGTTTTCCAGCAGCCGGGTGAATACAACAACCGTCGATGCCTGCTGTACAGCACGGCAAAGCTAGCTTGGGTCATCACTGGGAGGGGTGTACTGGACGCGTTAGCAGCCCGGGCGCGCGGAGGTTTGGTGCTGCCTTTTGTTTTGCCCAACTCGGACGGGACTCTGCCTGTTGGATCCTGCACGTGGTCGTGCTTTGGTGGGTACCGGGAGGGCTGGCACATGAAAGCCATCACTGTTGCACCGCAGCAGCAAACCGACTGAGATGCGAGCCCGAATCCCATACATATAGCGTGACAATGCGTCGTAGGGAGATCAGGCTGGCTGGCTGGCTGTCTGATTCGAATCAGACTATGAGACCCAGGTACCATGTCAATGAACTACTCTGTACGTAGCAAGATCTGTTACATTGATCAATCACGACGAATTAATGTCACCAAGTACCGCCAGCCATGCCATGCCCTCATCTGAAGCTCATGCCCTCATCTGACTAACCTAGCTGCTTGGTCTACAGCCAGCCGCGCCAGCTCAGTTGCTCACCACCTCCATCGGTGTGGTGCGCCCTGTCCCTTACTTGCGCACCGTCTCATTTGCTGCCGCTGCTGCAGCAGCAGTAGCCTCACCACGCCGTGCAGACGTGCGGGCGTTTGCACGACGCGGCTCAGCCTCAGGCTGGTCTGCACCTGCACCTGCAGCAGCCTGTCTGTCGTCAGCCGTCGATCCGCTGCTGGTCAGAGCGTGCATCACCGCATTCAGCGCTGCTTTCGCGCCGGCATTGTCGCCGAGCTTGTTCAGCGCAGTCCGCATGACAGCAGCCAGCTCACGGCTATCGCTGGCTTTCAGACAGCCTGCGAAAAACGCATCTCTTTTGTGAGTTTCCCCTATGTTTGTCCCGAGCCTGTCTTGTTAAATTGATCAGTTTTAGTATAAAATGGCGCAAAAGACAGCGTTTTTCGTACCGGCCTTTCTACCTCTTGTATCTTTGCTCCAGCCGATAATCCTGTTAGCCGCAGCATTGTCACGTAACGCTGCGAGTTGAAGACCGATTTCGGCTTTGCCAACGTAGCGCCAGAGATTCTTTTCTGACCGCTTCATCTTTCTCGCGGATGCGAGTACTAGCTGCTTCCACGCCTCGTGCAGTTCCGTCCACTCCTCCTCCTCCTCAACCTCAGCCTCCTCAGCCTCAGCCTCAGCCTCAGGATCTTCTGACTCGGAATCTTCTGACTCAGAATCACTTGCATCTGCATGTTTTCCTTTACTAGTTGCGTTCGCCGCTGCCGCTGCCCCGCCTCGGGTCGCCTGCGGCGGCGGTGGCGGCAGCGGCGGGAGCTGCGCGCCGTCTGCTCGCTGCACGAACGAGCAGGTGCCACTGTGCGGCCCTGTCGGCTCTGCGGCCTCCGGCTGACTCAGCAGGATCTCTTTCACCTTCTTGGGAAGGGCGTGCCACTCCCGCGCAAGGGGGGCTGCTGCTGCCGAAGAAGCCGAACCTGCTGCTGAGGCTGAGGCTGACGGCCGGTCATCGCCACTTTTGTTGCCACGAGTGGGTGCGGCGGCGGCGGCGGCGGGCTCGAGGACTACCGCCACTGCGGTAGTCAGCTCCTCCTCGCCATCCTCAGCGAAGAACGACGCCGGCGGCAGGTAGGAGCACCCGCGGCTGTGACTGCCATCGGTCGATGCAGATGCAGCAGGCGTGTCCGTTGTCGCCTTGGTTTTGGTGGCGGAGGCGCGGGTAGCTCCGGACGACGGTCTGATCGCTGTCGACTTGGCAGTCGCTCCGTGCGATCGCGGCGTCGCTGCGAACGGCGCATTTGGGCGGAGGTGCATTTGCCAGCGGCTGCGCACGGCAGCCCCCGTGCGGCGCCCGCCGAGCTGCTTCGCCTTGGTTGCCCAGGCCGCAGCGCCGTGGCGCTGCACCAGCTTCCGCAGCTTGGTATCCTCGGCACTCGTCCAGCCCTGCTGCGTCGCGCCGCCTGCGTTTGGTGCTGCCGCCGCCGCTGCTGAGGCAGCCGTTGCGGCGACTCGGGAGCTGCTTTTGGCCCTCTTGGAGATTGTCCGGCTTGCGCACGCTGGCTTGCTCGCGGGCGGACGCTTCGGCGCGCGGACAGCCCTCGCGGGTGGAGGAGCCGGGCTCAAGCCCTTGCCCGCGGCCACCTCCGCGAGAAGCTTCTCCATCGCCTGCTCGACCCTGGGCGTCGAAAAGTTTCCCTTCAGCCACTGGCACAGCGAGGACTGGTTGATGCCCGACATCCTGACCACCTTCCTCTGGGCGCCGTAGCCTTCTGCCTTGATGAGCTCCCGCATCCGCTTCAGGACCGTCTTCCCCTTGCTACTCGCCGCCAGGGCCCGGCTTCCATCCCCCCCAAGGTTAGCCAGACCCAGACCCTCGCCACTCGCGGCGAGCTCCGCGAGGAGACCCTCCATCGCCTGCTCCACCTTGGACGACTCTAGGTTCCCCCGCAGCCACTGGCACAGCGAGGACGGGTTGACGCCGGTCCTTCTGCAGATTATCCTCTGCGCGCCGAAGCCTTCCCGCTTGATCAGCTGCTGCGTTCGTCTCCTGAGCATCGCCTTCCCCATCTACGCTGCTGTGGGTCGAGTTCTGCTGCCGTCGGTGTCCTGTGTGTCGACGGCGGCGGTGGAGCCCTGGGCGCTACCGTCTCGGCGGGCGGCTCCGCACGCTCCGCGCGCCCGGGCTGTCGGCGGGTGGCAAGCTGAGCAGCGTCGCACCGCGCCACCGCCGCGCCGCTCCGTCAAATTCCGTCAGGTCTCTCACTCAATACAAAATACGGCTGCATTTATCTCTCAATGCTACGGGGTCCGGCGCTACAAACTGGTACTTATTGAAACGGCGTACAACGTGCGCGTGGGCCCGTTTTGGGGCGTGGCTGGGCTCGTTGGGGCCGCGGTCGGCCCAGTCGGAGCGGCTGCGCCGGTTGGACCGGCTGTTGAAGCCCCTTGGTCGGTCTCGAAACGGCCAACGTGGCCAAAAATAGATAGATCTACTCCACCTCCCGATTCACGTCAGGTTCGGTTTCGCCACCGCCAGCCAGAAGACTACGAATTTGTGATAAAAGATGATGAAGATCTTGACGAAGCGGCGCTCGCTGCGCGCTACAGACCAGGCGGGGATCCCTCAGCGTACCTCCTGAGTAGCATGTAGTGCCTGTCGCCTAGTTGAAACTTTAGATTTGGATAGATCAGACCGAGTGTTTTCTGTACTCTAGGAGTCGTGTCTACGGATGCGTAATACAGCTCGTTTATTCGTCGTATAGTACGTAGTCGTACACTTCGTCTCATGTCATCCTGACAGCAGATTACATAAATGCGGCCGTATTTTGTACGTACAGTACTGACGCAGTCGCGTCGTGCGCTTCCGAGTGTGGAACACTTCGTCTCACGTCATCCTGACAGCAGATTACATAAATACGGCCGTATTTTGTGCTGACAGCAGATTACATAAATACGGCCGTATTTTGTAGTACTCGGAGTAGCTCTTGAATGTATATATAATAAGGCTTGGCACCGACCTGGTCACCGCCGCGCGCGCCAGCCTGCTGCTGGCGCTGCCACTAGCGCGCTCTCTGGCGCCGCTGCTGCCCAGGATGAGCTGAGCGAGCCCGCTGGAACGGCTGCATCTCGATCGTGGCGCTTCGTGCACGTCCCGCGATATGGCGCTGAGCCGCTCACCCTGCTGTTGCGTGGCGCGGGCTCGCGCCTCGCGCCGGCTGCGGGCTCTGTCGGCCCACCTCATCCTGCCGCCGGCCGATGATGCTACTGCCGCCGCGCGCGCCAGCGCCGTGGCGGGGCTGGCCGGCCGCCCGAACGACTACCGGGGCTTGCTCCTGCTGGCGTACGAGGAGGAGCTCATGGGCGAGATCCTCTTCGCCGACATCGCGACGAAGCTCGCCGACCCGGGCCAGGCCCAGAAGATGCATCTGATGAGTCAGGTGGAGCGGCACACCGCGGATGCGGTGCGACCCTTGCTGCAGCGGCACAGGCTCACCCCGCGCACGGACGAGGAGCTACATCGACTCGTGCTGAGCGCGACTAGCCAGGACCCACCGGACTGGCAGGAGTGGATGGAGCGGGCGCTGGAAGGAGGGGACGGGCCGAGCCTGCAGGAGTATGTCGACGAGTTCCTCGAGCTGGAGGCGCTGGGTCCAGCGGAGGATCAAGAGATCTTGGAGTTTTTCACGGAGCACGAGCGGGCGCTGCTACGTTTCATGCAGCTGGAGCTCGAGCAGGGCGGGACGGGCGCGAGGCGAAGCGAAGCGGAGCTCGTGCTGTTCCTGCAGAGCGATCCGCAGTCGCTGCGGGCTGCCAGAGCGGCGGACGGGAGCTAGCCTGAGCGCGGCGCGACTGGCGTAGGCGTGCCGTGCATCGACCGGCCGCTGCCCAGGCGGCGACCGAGTCGGCAGACCGAAGGAAAGGAAGTTGGGGCAGTCGGGACGAACCCTTTTGTTCACACAACGGTTCACGCAGCCAGCCAATATGACGAGATAATTCTACCAGTAGCCATCATGGTGTTGTGCTTGCTGCTACTACTAGCCACTGCTAGCTCAAGTCCGCTTTTCAACATCTTCACCCGCCGTCGAGCAAGGGGATCGCGTACAACGCGTGGCTCACACCGCATTGCTTTCCATGGCATTGGCAGTGTTATACTGAAACAGTAAGAACATGCTCCCGAACCAGGTGATCAGTCCTAGCAGGCTAAGCCCAAACGCCTTCGCAGCGTTGCACACACCTTGGGCGGGGGACGCGTTTTGGAATCCCTCGAATACTCCGCCGAGGAAGAACGCGGATGTGGGGATTAGGAACATGAGCAGGCCGGATCCTAGGCGTGTGCTGACGGTCAAGAGAAGCATACAGACGAACGCGCACACGTGCACAGCCTGCGAATTCACCATCGCATCGGCCTCCTCGTCGCTCAGCACCACGCGGCCAACCGACTCCATCCGAGCTTTGAACCGCCTCGGGAGGCCGGCGTAGATCACCGTGTCAATCTCGCAGAGGAACAGCACGGCTACAGTATTGAAGCACACACTCAGCGCGTCCGCGCCTTGCATCCACACTAGTGGCGAAATGTCCACAAGCAGGTTCGGCAGGAAGACCCAGCGGCGCACGCCGTTCAGCAAAGTGACAGCACAGCGAACTCCCGATAGCGCCCCGGCGCTGGCCCGGGTCACGGTGAGCGCACACAGCTCGATATCTTGAAGCTCTCTCGCCATGGCAAAGCCGACGACTACTGCCGAGAAGAACATCGCCGCCCAGTCCAGTTGGTCCATTGAGTCCACCATCATAGTTGCTTTCATGGGCCCCGTCATCGGGTCGACGGATCCAGACCGTCCCTCGTGCTCAACGGCAAAGCAACTGTGGCACCACGCCACGACCGTGCGCGCGGAATATGGCGTGGGTTGCCGGAGTGCGTCTACCCCAATCATTGCCACTGGGTCGGCACACAGCTCGGCGGCCGCCGTGCTGTTGTACCCGACGAACCGCGGGTCTAAGTTGTAGTTGAAGGTCTCGCCCGCGGCGTTCGTTTGCATTGGCAGTGGCGGCTCCGCGCCGCACCGTGCGCAACGAGTAATTTCGAGATTGCAGTACTCTCCCTTTTGGCAGAAGTCGTCGCTCGCGCAGGCTGGCCAGAAGTTTCCTACGTAGATAGCCATCGCTGTCGCGCACTGCAGGACGACAATCACGCAGCTCCCCGCCAGCAGTAGCGGCGCCTTGGCACGCAGCTCAGCGTCCTCCTCTGCCTCGGTGGTCAGGCAGTACACCGTGCACTGGTGCCAGTTCGTGTTGGCCGCAACCAGGCGATTGATCATAGCGCTGAGGCCGCTGCTGCCGGAGTCCTGCGCCTGCGCGAGGATCCTCTCGTCGACGGCCGCCAGCAGGAGCCGCGCAGAGAGCTCGTCCGAGGTGCTGCCGGCCGCATGCGCCTCGAGGAACTGGGCCCATGGCTGCTGCTCCACGTCGGCCTTCTCCGCGACCGGGTTCGCGGTCTCGGGCCCGCCAGCAGTCTCAGCCACGTCGGCGGCCGGGCTGTCCATCGGCGGCCGGGGTTTTCAGACTAGCTGTCAAACACGCGCCGCCTCATCAGGCGCCGCCAGCGCGCGCTGGAATCGATCGCGCGAAGAAGCGCGGCGCGATCGATTACGTACTTGGGTAGGACTATATATAAGGTCTAATTTAGAAATTGGCCGCGCGATGACGATGATGGGCGCCGCGGCGCGGCGCGGCGCTGTGATCAATTCATTGTGCAAGGGGGGGCAACAAAAGAGGGACCTCATCGCATGACCTATATATGCCAGCCATCATCTGCCTAGTGTCACTCCTACCGACGGGACGGTCAGCTGGTGCTGGTGCTGGCGCTAGGGTGCCCTCTAGCGCGCGCTAGGGGAGTGGTGTAGAGCGAAAGGCTTGAGGGGAGGGTGCGACCAGTGCCACAGAAATGCTGAACAGAATGCTATACACTCATCCATGTCGAACGGCTGACCGAAGATCACCGGGATAACGGTCGAACAAGTGGCACGGATTTGCCCCGTCGCTAAGTTATGCGTGGCGTACTATAATCAAGTCTCAGGTATTTTCGTTCGTTCACTTATGTTTATTTTAAAAAAAATATTATCTAAAATAGCAACGCTCTCATACACCGCTGCCTAAAAGCTTCGCGTGCCAGAGGCGTATTTTCTCCCGTTGCGCGCATTGCGATACAAAATCTATAATCAATAATCACCCTGGCGCGCCCGCGGGCGGCGGCCGGCCGGCCATCGAAGCGAATGAGCCAGCCGGTTTGCGACGGTTTCTTTTGGCAGCGTCCGCTTGAGATAGCGGATGCCGCCGGCAGAAACCGCCGCAAACCGAAGCCATTCCACTAGCGCGAGAGCGACCGCGAGATCGGCCAAAAGAATCGCGCTAAGATGGTTTTTACATAGCCTAGGTACTATGTAGTATACATGACAGCGTGTTACAATAATGCAGCCGTATTTTGTATAACGGCGCGCGCGCGCGCCGCGCGCCGCGCCCCTCATGCAGCACCCGCGGTGTGCCGCGGTGCTGGTCCGCGGTCTAGGTGCCCTGCCAGTGGCTCTCGGATGCGACCATGCTGCGGTCGCGTCGTCAGAGTCGCGCCGATGGGCAAGCCGGCAGCGGACAGCACGCCCGCTCCCGTTGCTGCCGCCTGCTGTCGCCCACTGCTCCGGCTGCTGGTCGTGCTGCTGCTGCCGCCGCCCTCGCTGGCGCCACCCGCCAACCCCAAGACCGACACCCCGGCGCCGCTATTCGACCGCAGCCACCCGGACGCCGCGCCCACGCCACATTCCAACAAAGTCTTCAGCGCCGAGCAGCACACGAGCATCGCCACCTGCAGCACGCACCACGAGCGCGAGAGCTGCGAGGGCGCCGCCTGCTACTGGTCAGTCGACTCGCGGAAGTGCTATGTCAAGTACGTCCCGGGCTCCGAGGGCACCTACGCCCAGAACTATCAGGATTGGTGGGTGCACAAGCTCGCCGAGGCCAACGGCTGGGGCAAAGACGGGACGTTTCTCGACCTCGGGGCGCACTCTGGCCTCTGGTGCTCGAATACGAAGCTGCTGGAGGAGACGCTCAGCTGGCGCGGCGTGTGCGTCGAGCCATTCCCGGTGAGTTGAGCCACCACCGCCACCGCAAAAGCCAACGGACATAACATGCCACTTACACTCCTGCTTTGCACTTCAAATAGATGCCCTGCAGGGAAAGTGACCACCGTCGCATCGCATATTTAGTCACGTTGCGTTGCGTCGATACGTGGCATCATCGTGCGTGCGTGCGTGCGTGCAGGAGAACGGCCCAACGAAAGGTAGCTTCCTAGACCGCAGCTGCGCACTGGTGCCGCGTGCTCTGACGGGCGAGCACAACGGGCAGGTCGTGCGGATGCACACGCCGACCGATGCGCAATCCATGCAGCTCAAGCTCAATCAGGTAAGAAAACGCGTCTTTTTTGCACCATTTTATGCTAAACGCCGAACATTAGCCAAGACAGGCTCGGGACAAACATCGGGAGAACCCCAAAATGATCCGTTTGCTTACAGCTGCAGCAGCCCGGAAACGGAGGAGGAGGGGAAGGGGGGATGGAGGCAACGACCATCGCCATTAACACACTGCTCAGCTGCCCCGCCACGCTCCCTTTAGACAGCAAGGGCCAGGATGGCGCAGCGGTTGACATCTGCGCGGGGAAGCAATGGGCACGTGCGGGGTTGCAAGCTGGCCTCCCGAAGTTCATTCACTTCGTCTCGATGGTGTGTGGCAACGTCCTTTTGGCGCCAGTTTACACTAAAAACCGGAGAGCTTGCATGCAAGAAAGGCTCGGGACAAACATAGGAAAAACTCAAAATGCGACACGTTTCTGCAGGATGTTGAAGGCCTCGAGCTGGAGGTTTTACGGTTTTGGCCTTTTGATGACGTAAGGGTGGGAGCCTGGTGAGCAATATTTTTCTCTGACCATCCGATTTGCCAAACCAAGCTCCAGATTTCATCATTACATTTGCACCCCTCGTTTCGGGCTTGCATTTTTGATTTGAAGTTGATCTAACTGAATGATATGTGTTCGTGTGGGTTGTAGGGTGATCGAGCACAACAACGAGGTAAGAAAACGGCAATTTTTGTCACTTTTTATCGAAAGCTGATCATTTTGCCAAGACAGGCTCGGGACAAACACAGAGAACACACTCAAAAAAGAGTACCGCTTTCTTGCACGCAGGAGGAGAAACGGAAGGGAGTGACAAGCCTGCTGGCGAAGCACGGCTACACCCGATACGACGTGGAGAACGCTGGTATGCCAATTCGATCGAATATATATATATATTGGAAACCCCCGCCCAGTTTTTGGCGCCAGTTTTTACTTCCATACTCAAAACGATCAGTATTTTACCAAGACAGGCTCGGGACAAACATAGGAAAAGTTGAGAAAAAGGGAGTGCTTTCTGCAGGCGTGGATGATTATTTCGTCGACCCTAAATACTGGAAGGTGCGAAAACGTCTGCTTGCGATGCCATTTTATGCTGCTAGAAACCGAACATTTGCCAAGACAGGCTCGGGACAGACAGAGAAAACTCAACAAAACAAGATGATGATTTCGTCGACGACGTTTAAATGATGGAATTAGGGCGACCACCTCAAGACGAAACCCTGGCGCGAGCACCCACATGGCACGTTCGGCTGCTAACACTCAAATGCAGCAGCGCAAGAAGAGGAGGAGGAGGCGGAGGATGTGGCAGCTTTGGTGGATGGCTTGTTATCAAAATGCTGCTAGTAGTAGTAGTAGTAGTAGTAGTAGTAGTAGTAGTAGTAGTAGTAGTACTTACCGGTAGTAGTGCTACTTAAGTAAGTAGTGCTTTACCGGTAGCTGAATTCTACTCAAGCTTTTTGCGGCGCGGGCTTGGGCTGCGGCTGGTCGTCGCCGCCATGGCCGACTGCCGCTTTGGCTTAGGCTTTCCCTTGGGACTCTCACCGCCCGTCACTGCTACCGCTGCTGCCTGTGGCACCGTCGCAGCATCCACCGCTGGCTTCGACGTCGGCGTCTGCTTGGTCGCCTGAAGCAGCACTGGTTTCGCGAGCAGGCCGCTGAAGACCAGGCTGCAGCCGAGCCACTGCATCGGAGAGAGCTGGTGGCCTGCGGTAACAAAACGGGTCGGCTTTTTTGGAGTTTTCCCTATGTTTGTCCCGAGCCTGTCTTGGTAAAATCATCATTTGTATATACAAATGGCCCCGAAGCCCGTTTTTCGCACCGAACGCCACGTTTGAGATGAGAATCGTGAGGAACTTCCTCGTGATTGTAATCGTCACGTTCACCAGGCTCCCTGCGCGTGCAGGGGCAAGGGTCGATCAGAGAGGACTATTGGGCGGCAGCTAGCGCGAATGATCAGAGAAAACTATTGAGCGGCAGGCAGTGCGAACGACCACAGAAAGGGCGGAGGGGCGGGGGGAGGGAGGAGAGGAGGGAGAGGCTGGAGGGGAGAGTGGTCACAGCAGCTGCTTACCGTAGCGCTGCAGGGACACGAAGATGAAGTTCTGACCCGCCGCGCCTGCCGCGCAGAAGAGCAGCATGTCCCACAGCGCCTCCGGCTGCCGCTGCAGGAACCCGATCGCGCCCCACCCGGAGCCCTCTCCCGGCACGCCCCAGCTCTCCGCGAGGGCGCGGATCGGCCCCGCTTCGTCGCCGCCCTCCCCGTCCTCGCCGCCTCCGCCAGGCAGGTGGTAGAACGCGCAGGGGAGCAGGAGGAGGACGCTCCAGAGGTTGAGGATGTACATGAACTCGTGCGGCGTCGGGCGGTAGAGCTTGTTCATCCGGTCCTGCATCGCGTTCGTGAAGCCGTCCAGGCTCAGGTTGCAGAAGACGAGGAAGATCCCGAACAGCTCCGAGCTGCGCTCGTCGTGGGCGCCGCCGCCCTTGCCGCTGGAGGGCTTTGAGCCCGCGAAGATGCAGAGCCCGACGGTGATGCAGAGCACCGCGCCAACCTCCACCGCGGTGTACCGCTTGCCGTTGATGAGGAAGCCCATCGCCATCACCGGGACGAGCTTGCAGCTCTTGGCGAGAATGTGCAGCGGGAACGAGATGTAGTTGAGGCTGGCGTAGCCCATGAGCGAGCCCAGGGTGTTCGTGGCCGCGATCCGCGTGAACGGCGTGTGGAGCTCCCAGCCCGACGCAGTGGCGCTCGTCGTCGCGAGGCCGCTCCAGATCGCGAAGCGCGCAGCCAAGCAGGCGAAGCTGTATTGCACGAGGTTGAGGAAGCTGATGAATGTGAACCTCTCCTTCTCCTCGCCGTACTCCAGCTTTGTGAGGCGCTCCTGCAGCCAGCCCCAGAGCAGAAAGCTGGCGTAGATCCCGCCGACGCAGCCGAGGAAGTGCGTCTGGCTGTGCGGCGTTCCGTCCGCAGTCATGGCCGCGGCGTGCAGCAGCTCCGGAGCAGTCACACTGGCAAAACACGCCCGCCGGTGGTGAAGCGTTCGCGGGAAACCCGGAACAGTGGGCGCTGTCGTGCTCTGGGCGCTCACACGCTAGCCCGTTACGCTCACTCGGACTCGCTAAACCGTCTCGCCAAACTCCACCGACAGCCGAACCGACGTCATCGCTCCGCAACAACACAATCCTCGCGGGCGAGCTCGTGATGTCGGCCGCGTGCGCATGCCACCCAGCGTCCCGAAGCGAAGCGCGCCTTTTTCGGCGGCCGCGGCCGCGGGGCAATGTCGCCGCAAAGGCGGCCTCGATCGCGCGCGCGCGCAGCCTGCTGCTGCGCTATGCAGCAGCCACGCGCAGAGGTAGAGCGCTGCGGCGCAGCGGGACCCCCAGCGAGATGCCGCCGCCTCCCAAACGCCAGAAGGTGCAGGCTGTACACGCCGCTGATGTCCCGTCCGCGTCACAGGCGTCCGCGCTCGCGCAGATCGCGGAGATTGTCGCCGCCCTCCCACCGTTGGAGCAGAGAATAGACTACATGTCCCGGCGCGAGTCCATCGACCTGGACGACCTGGAGCGACAGCGAGCATCGCTGTGCACGCGACTCTACCGTCTGCGTGGTTACCTGCAACTAGTGATCGCCCGACCCTCGCCACAGCCACGCGGGCTTCCGACCGGCGCACCAATTATGCCGCTGCCTGCGGCTCAGCTGCGGCTGGCGCTGGCGATGGCGCTGCACCCGCGCCTGCGCGACACATGTGCGGCCGAGATCCCATCGGTGGATGCAGACCTTGCGATGCTGGTATCGCAGAATATTCACAGTTTCGACCACTTTCGGGAACGTCACTTGGACCTGCGCTATGGGAAAAGAGCGACGGAGATGCGGCGGGTGCTGCGCCCTGCGCCTCGGTTTGAGGTCGCGGTGGTGGGATACGCAGTCGAGGAACACCCCTTGAGCACGTTCAACGGCGTTTATCGCGAGATGGGTGAGCGAGCAGGGTGGCCAACTTTTCAAAACGAACACGGCGTGCACTGCTTCCAAGAAGACGGGCAGGGTCATCCAGGGACGTCCTCGACCCGTGCGAAGGATCAGTGGCGGTTTGGCACAGACAAAACGTTGCGGTCGTGCACCACCTGGATCGACGCAGGTCCAGGCGGCGCTTGCAGGCCGCTGCCAGTAGGAAGGAGAACGTGGCACTCAAAAAAGTCTGGTGAACACACCCTTGTCATCACAGCACTGCGCACCGAAGCAAGCGCCGGTGCAGCACGCGATCAAATCAATGCGGCACGAGAGGCAAGGCTCACCACCACGCAGACGGCCATCTGCGGCCAGCTGAGCGGTACGAGAGGAGCAGACGTCGACGGATTTTCCAAAGTTGCGCTAAACGGGTGCTTTCTGAACGTCGCGCCACACGTTCACGTGAAGCTCGGCGGAGTCCCGTGGTTTCGCAGCGAGCACGGCTGGTACATGTTCTACTACCCGCTGAAGCGGCGCTGGTTTATTAGTGAGGAACACACACCGGAGCAGGACAGGTGCGTTGCATTCATTGACGCGCGAGCTGGCGGTGCACTACCTGATGGTGTGGAGCAATGGATGGAGTGGGTGGGCACCGAGCGTGCATGGAAGCCGAGGCCCGTTACAGTGAAGCTGCTGCCAATGTGAGCAATGAAATGATGTAGCAGAGTAGCAGACAGGCCTAGGAGAACCATTATTATACAATAGACATGTCATGTGATAATGAGGAATTCCTGGCCCGAGGCGCTCGCTTACATTGACATACCAGAAGCTGCCACGCGCGCACGCGCATCGGGAAGAAAGCTATCGACGCGCAGCACGCCACCAACCTGCACCAGGTCCTGCTGGGGCTGCTCTCCTAAACCTCCCCTCGGGGCGGCGCCTTGCAATGTTAGACGCGCGTGCGCATCGCTTGTTCCTCTCCCGTTCGGTGAGCTCAGGGCGTGATCGCCCGCCTGCAAGACGTACGAGCCATCGTCAGCAACTGCAGCCAGCCCTCGCATGAGCGACGGCCGCAGCGTCAGTGCTTGCCGCTGACCGCGTTTGAGGGTGAGCTTCTCGAACGCCACGAGCTTTTTGATAGGCTGGCTCGACACAACGGCACTGGTGCCATCCCAAGCGTAGGTGGCGAAGAGGAGCACAGAGAATTTCGCCGCCTCGCCCACAAAGCTGTCGTTGTGAGCGCGCCAGACATTCATCGCAACGGCAACGTCTTCATCGTCCTCGCTGACCGTCGTGGTTAGCTGCTGGCTGTGAAACTCGCTGCGGAACTCGGCGTAAGTCAAGCCAGTGCCGAAGCCAAACAGTGGTGCCGTCCCACGCCAGTACATGTATGTCAGTCCAAACGGTGGCGAGTCGAGGTAGTGATCCGTCGGGTCTGGGCGCTGTGTGGCGAAATCCGCCGCGTAGATCGTGTAAGCCAGACGGCCGTTCGGAGAGTACTCTCCGAGCAAAGCTCCCGCAATCGCCTCTCCGCCAGCCTATGCGCAATCTCGCCGAAAAGCAGCGACGGGATGCCCAGCCTCTCGCTTCCAGGCAACAGACGCAGATTCCAGCGGTCGTCCCAGAGCGGAGAAGTCGGCATGCCAGTGTTGGCGATCTTTTCTGTCAGGTTCATGGCCTTGGCGGCGGCGGCAGCGCGTTCGGCCGCGGGCTTCGAGCGGTCGCACCACGGCTCTTTGGAGAGCGGTGCAGTGCCACAGCCGCTGGGCAACAACGGGGCGAGGCAGGGCTCTCCGGTCTTTGGGGTGGGACACAGATGCGGGTGCGGAGGCTGAGCCTCTGTGGGCAACACCGCGGCGAGCACCAGCAGCGCAAACACCCAGAGAGGCGAAACCAGCATGGTGAGATGGGCCCGGGAGCCCCAGCGGGTCGGGGTCTCAGCAGGCAGCGCGCCGGAGCCTGAAGGCCCTGCTACGTTCGAGCGAATTCACCATTAATGGCTCGGCGGCCATTTCCCTCGCGGCCGCCGAGGTCAGGATCAGGTCCCTGCTGGTAGGTAGTACAAGTACTATCATTCCGCATCGAGTGCGTTCGGGGCCGCGTCGATCGTTAGTGTGTAGGTAGGATTAGTTGATTTTGTTGGGAGTATTGATAATACTCGGTTGAGTCAGGGTTAGCTAGACTCTAGAATTAGACTGCGTTAGGCGGTAATAGTTTTCTCTGGCCATCTGTAGCCTAGAAAACTATTGTATGTCGTAAGCCTCCACGGGAGGCTACTACTCCGCTTTCACCAGCCCCACGAAGTAGCGGGCTACCACTACTCTGCCATTGGCACCGTGTATCTTTATCTTTTAGTTGAATTTATCCTTTTATCTGGTGTGGGTGGGTGGGAAATCTGAAAACTTAGGGGCGAGCGGGGCGGGGTTACCGCACCTCTGCTCGTGATACTTAGAGTGCTTAGAGTTCTTAGAGTACTTAGAGTTCTTAGAGTGCTTAGAAGACGAGGCGCCGACTTCTGGTATGATCAGGGTGCGGGTGCGTGGCCGATGAGCCTCGCCCACCCACTCGAAAGCCTCCATGTCGGCGTGGCAAGACGCCGTCCAGTGCTCCAGCTGCTCCATCGTGAACGCCGCCGACCAAGCGACGAAGTCGCGGTCTCGGTCGAGTGGATGAGATGGCGATTTGTGAACCTGATCTGGGTGCCGTGCCATGTAGGCGCGTACCCAGTCCCCTCCCTGGCGCCGCTGGATCCGCACTGTGTTCGTGAACACGGTGTGTGGTTGTCCCGGCCTCGCTTTCCATGCCGCCGGCAGGTCGCTCGGGGTCGGATCAAAACTGACTTCATTTGCAGATGGAACGGCATTGAACATAGGCGCTCAATCACGGGCTCAATCGGCCTTCCCGCAGTACGATTCATATATACCTGGTATCATACCCGGGTAATGATCGGGCCAATCCACCTTTTTGCCATCTCAATGCAACACTGCATGACACCGCGCGCTTTTTCGCCCACGCCAAGTTGCCGCGCCGGGCCATCTGCGCGCGGAGTCAGCGCGGCGTTTTGGCCGGCCCTCGAGGCGCCCACAACGCCTGCCACCCACATCCTCTACCGCTCATCGGCGGCGGCTGTCTGTGTACCGTGGCTGTCGCGAGAGAACACGAGGAAGGTCTGACAACGCGCAGTTGCCACCGCCGCCAGTCGAGACGTCGCGGGACGGCCGCGCACCGTCATCGCGCGCAGACTGACAGACAGACCGCAGCGCCAACGCACCACGATGAGCGGCCTCGACGAGGAGAAGGGAGGGGACCCCGCACTCGACGACTCACTCGAGCGGACCAGCCCAGCCCAGAGCCCCGGGGAGGACACGGCCTCTTCTGACGTGGGCACCGGAGGATTGCGCCAGAGCTCACGCGTGCTTAACAGCATCAGCAGCGGCCCATATGCGGGAAGGAAATCCTGGGATATGGAGGAAGAGCTGGTGGCAGTCCCGGATAGCGATGCATCGCCAGCAGCCGAGGGCACCGACGACCCAGCCACCCGCATCGCGGAGTTCAAGCAAAAGCGTGAGAAGCACGAGCGCTGGGGGCTGGCCGCCATCCTCAACGTCCTGCTCCTCCTCAACATCGGCTCGATGGTGATCAGCCAGTGGATGCTCCGCGACCACAACCCGCAGACCAACCCTTTCCGCGAGGACGTCAACGGTACCAGCCATTTTACCGAGTCTGGCCTGCAGTGGTATTCGGACACGTGGGCTGTCTTGCGGTGGGCCCAGGCTGGTGTCGTGGCGCTGCCACTTCCTCTGGAGGAAATCGCGGCTGAGTTCAAGTGGTCAACTATTATCCAGGGCAAGGCTCCACCGATCACGTCCATGGGCCTGTGGCTGAGCTTCACAGTCCCATACCTGTCGTCGATCTACTCGCTCTCGGTGAAGTATGGGTGGCCTGCCGTTGCAGCACCGTTGATAATGTGGCTTCGCTACCTCGTTTTCGGCAGGTTTCAGTTCGTAAAGGTGCCGAACGTCTCGCGCAGTCTACTATTTCGAGAGCAAACTCTGTTCGAGCATGTAATCCTCATGCGGTTATGCTGGTCCATGATGTATGTGGGATCCTCTAGAGTCGACCTGCA
>JGI24920J38491_100371_pt1 | contig 22535 bp, 27 predicted proteins | sample LinPFosmplate8_FD_38491 | JGI IMG/M metagenome (IMG submission 38491)
GAGCTCGGTACCCGGGGATCCCACGTTCTTATTTTGGGTATCATACCTCCACTAATAGTTTCGTTGTATATTAATTTTTCGGCTTCAGCTGATTTAATTGCTGAAATCAATTTTTTATTTTTATCATAAACTCCCTCAACATCTGTCATCAGCATTAATCTTCTCGATTTCAAACTTATTGCTAGCGCTCCTGCAGCAGTATCAGCATTAATATTATAAGTTTGTTTTTTTTCATCTAGACCCATCGGAGAGATGATTGGTATGAAGTTTTCTTTTATTAAATTTTTAATTAGCTTGTCATTAACTCTTGTTATTTTACCGACATAACCCAATTCTTTATTTTTTTGCTCAACATAAATTACATTATTTTCTTTTATTGTTACAGATTTAGCTTTACACATCTTTTTTTCTAAAGCATCAACAATTTCTTTGTTAAACTCTATCATTACATCTTCAACAATTTTTATAACTTTTTCGTCCGTTACTCTTAATCCCATGATAAACTTAGTTTCTATATTTAATTCATCTAATTTTTTTTTTATTCTTAGTCCTCCACCATGAATCACAATAGGTGTTAATTCTAGTTTTTTTAATATTGTTATATCGTTAATAAAATTATTAAATAGATCTGGGTCTAAAAGAACTCGGCCTCCACATTTGATAACTATTCTTTCTTTAGAATATTTTTTTACATATTTTTTTATTTCCTGAGTCGATGACCCGCCTTCTGGCCAAAACTCTTTTATTTTATTATCAAAATTTTTGGTTGTGTACATTTAATGATCTAGACTGTTTTTACTTTTGTTCCTCTCATAATTACCCATTGCTGTGCAATAGTTAATATGTTGTTTACTGTCCAATACACAACTAATCCCGATGGGAACGGCGCCAATATTATTGTTAAAAAAAGCGGGAAAAACATAAAAATTTTTGCTTGTATAGGATCAGGTGGAGTAGGGTTTAATTTTTGCTGCACCCACATGCTTAAGCCCATTAATATTGGCCAAACACCTATCATTAAAAAAGTTGGTGGATCCCATGGAATTAATCCAAATAAATTAAAAACAGATGTTGGATCTCTTTCAGACAAGTCTTTTATCCAACCGAAAAAAGGTTGATGTCTCATTTCTAGGGTAACATACAGCATTTTATAAATTGCAAAGAAAAATGGAATTTGAATTACTACTGGCAAGCAACCGGAAATAGGGTTAACTTTTTCTCTTTTGTATAAAGCCATCATTTCTTGTTGCAATTTAACTTTATCGTCTTTATGTAATTCCTTTAATCTAAGCATTTCTGGCTGAAGCATTTTCATTTTAGCCATTGATTTGAATGAATAATTTGCAAGCGGGAAGAATATTAATCTGACCAACGCAGTAATGATAACAATTGCTAAACCAAAATTTCCAGTAAGTCTGAAAAAATAATCAATGATAAAAAATAAAGGTTTTGTAAAGAAATAAAACCAGCCCCAATCTATAGCTAAGTCAAATTTTTCTATACCCAATTGTTCAGCGTAGCCATCAATAACCGCAACTTCTTTTGCGGCGACAAAAGTATTTATTTCATTTGTAATAGAGTTTCCGGGATTAAGTATTTTAGCTTCTTTTATTATATAATTAGCTCTGTACTTTTCTTTTTTTGCTACAAACTCAGCTTTAAATTCTTTCCCTTTTTCTGGAACTATTGCAGTTAGCCAATATTTATCGGTAATACCCAACCAACCTTTTGAGCTATTGATAGTAAACTTTTCTTTTTCAATATCATCATAATCTTCTTCTATAAGTTCATCTCCAAAGACTCCAAGAAAACCTTCGTGTAAAATATATATTTGTCTTCCCGCGGGTTTACCATTTCGAGTTATTTGTGCGTAAGGGTAGAATTTAAAGGATTTATTAGAATTATTTTTTATACCTTGTGTAATTTTAAATAAAAATTTTTCATCTAATTCGATTTTTTTCGTAAAAATTAAACCATCACTATTGTCCCACTCAATTGTTACTGGATTATTTGGCGTGAGCGTACTATTTCCTTTAACTTTCCAGATTGTATCACCTAAGGGTAATTTTATCTCTTCATCTCCACCTGATGCCCAACCTGTTTCAATAAAATATTCTTTTGAGGAATTTCTTGGATTTAAAAAAATTACTTTATTTTCACCATTTAAAGTTTCTTTGTAATTTTTGAAAATAATATCATCTATAATTGCACCTTGTAATGATATTGAACCCTTAATATTTTCGTTTTCAATTTTAATCCGATTTGTATTATTAATTATATCATTTCTCGTAATTTCATTTTTGATTTCTTTTACACCTTCATCAATAGAAGGAGAAGAAAGATCCTCATTTTTTGTTATTTCGTTTTCAGCGGTTTGTTGTTCAACGATAGGGGCCTCAAAAAAAGTTGCCCAACCAATCAATACTATTGTCGAAAGCACAATAGCCATTAATACATTTTTAAAATCCATTTACTTTTTCCCCTTTTTTAAGTTAGGCGCAGGGTCATATCCGCTCTTTCCACCTAAAATTTTGATGGGGTGACATCTTAATATTCTTTTTATCCCTAAAAAAGAACCCTTGAAAATTCCATTAAATTTTAATGAATCTATAAAGTATTCAGAGCAAGTAGGAAGATATCTGCAGTTTGATGGAAAATAGGGTGAAATAAAATATTTGTAAAATTTTATTGTAAGAATAAAAAAATTATTAATTAATTTCATTAGTAGTTTGCTATTAGTTTTATCTTTTTAAATGTTTCATTTACTTCATCAAGCACAAGTGCAAATTTATCCTTATATACATTATTTTTCCCGAAAATTACATAAGTGTAGTTTAGGTCTATAAGTTGTTTTTCTTTAGAAATTTTTTGTACAGCAGACTTTAATTTGCGTTTTATCTTATTTCTTGTAACTGCATTTCCAGTATTTTTTTTCATTACAAAACTTATGTTTAAATATTTATTAACATTCTTTTTTAGTTTTTTTGAATTTTTATCGAAATATATTGTAAAATATTTTGTATTTAACTTTTTTTTTTTTGAAATTTTTATAAACTCTTTACTCTGATTTAGGCTCTTAAATTTGATCATTTTTAGAACTCAATTTAAGTGGATATTTTTTTTCTTCCCTTTTCCCTTCTTCTAGCAAGAGTTTTTCGACCACCCTTTTTTTTCATTCTGGATCTAAAACCGTGTCTCCTTTTCCTTTTAATTCGACTTGGCTGGTATGTTCTTTTCATGAAATTTATTTAGTTCTTCTTAAAATTTTTTGATAGTTATAGGTAATAAGTGCATATAAGTACAGATAAAAATTAATTTATGAACACAAACTCGTTAAATTTAAAACTTATTTTTGGGATTGCATATTTAGTTATAATTTCAATTGGTTTATATTTTTTACTATCTGTAATCGATATTAAAGATTTAATGAGTTATGAATTTATTAGAGCAAATAAAGATGTTATTTTAAAATATAAAAGTGAAAATTTTTTATTTCTAACTCTTGTTTTTTTTCTTTTCTCAGTGGTTTGGGTATTATTCTTGGGCTTTGTGATGCCCCTTTTGATATTTTCAGGTTTTGTTTTTGGAAAATGGTGGGGAATATTAATAGCACTAACAGCCACAACAATAGGAGCAACTCTATTATACATATTGGTAGGTTTTTTTTTCAGTGATGTAATTAAACAGAAATTAGCATTAAAATTTTCCAAACTCAAAAAGTTTTTTATTAAAAATGATATCCTTTATTTTATGAGCTTTAGATTTATAGGTGGCGGAGGAACACCTTATGCCGTTCAAAATGTTCTTCCAATTTTATTCGATATGTCATTAAAAAATTATGTTATCGCAACTTTTGTTGGTAGCATGCCCTCAATGTTTGTTACGGTTGCGCTTGGAAGTGGGATTGAAAAAGTTATAGATCAGAACGCAGAATTGAGAATTTCAACAGTTTTGTTTTCTCCCGAAATTTATATTCCAATAACTGCATTTTTTTTGATCTTGATCATTGCATTTATGATTAGAAAGTTTTACTTCGAGTAATAAATTATTAATTTTATGGAACACAAATATTTAGATCAAATTAAAAGTTTAGAGTCCCCGTCTAAAAAAGTGAATATTTTTTCTGAAAAAGAAATAAAAATGATACAAGAACTTTATATAGATTTGCCTGAAAGAACTTTTAATAAAACGCAAAATATTAAAAAAAAAACTTGGATACAAAACTATAATAAAGAATTAGACAAAATATATTTTAATAAATTAAAAGACGTATTGGGAGATTTTAAGATGGATAATTTAAAATCTGAATCGGGAGAAGATTATTATGGACTTTTTCATGAGAGTTTTTCACCTCTTCCGATACATGTCGATTCAGGATTTGAAGAAAAAGATATAATTTATAAACAAGTAATTACACCCTTAACTCCAATTGGAGATAGCATTTTTTTTAGAAAAAGATGGTATGGCAGATCAACATCTTTTACTATTGATAAAGATGAATTAAAATTTAAACCGAGACCTGATCAAAATGATAGATCCTGTAAACATCTGGGTAATAAAGAATTTGATAAAGAAGTTCATCAGACATATTTAACTCATATAGATATTAATAACCTCAAGGGGATGGAAGTAGAATTTATATATAATTGGAAAGTTGGGGAATCTCTTATTGTAGATAGAAGCCATATTCACTGTTCCTCCTCTAGAATTAAACATAAAAAATTGGGGTTAACGACATTTACAAAAAAATAAGTTGATCATTTATTTTTGATGAAATAGTTTCAGTCAAAAATGTTTAAACTTGTATTATCAAAAATTATAAGATTTTTTTGTAGATTATTATCCAAAATAATCTATTTTTGCATTCCGCCTATTTCTAGAATTCTTATAGCATTGAGATTAAACTCAAGAATAATAAATCAATTTAATAAATTGCGTTATGAATCTCACAAAATTGATGACCACACGAATTTTATTTCCAAATTGTTAATTAATAGTAAATTGGTAGCTCTTGATGTTGGTGCCCAAGGTGGCTTTTTTAACAATAATATATTTTATAAAAAATATGATAATTTTTTTATGCCCATAGTTGTCGAACCACTTGCAAATGAAGCGGAAAAATTAACTAAGCAAAATTATAAAGTTATTTCCAAAGGTCTTTGGAGTATAAATTGCAAAAAAAAATTATATGTTTTAGGGAAACGCTTGGGAAGTTCTTCTATGTATAAACCTAGTAAAGATAATTATAATTTATATGATATTAAAAAAAAGGATTTTACATTATTTGATATTACAAAAGAAATTGATGTTGAATGCACAACAGTGAGTGAAAGTTTAAATAAACTAAATATAAACCATTTGGATTTTTTGAAAATTGATACGCAAGGATCTGAATTAGAAATTTTAAAAGGTTTAGGTGAATATCGTCCGCTAATGATGAAAATAGAAGTTCAAGTAGTATCAATGTACGAAGATGTTCCAAGCTGGAGTGAATTAATAAACTATTTATACAAAATGGATTATATGACTTGTGAATGGGTAGAAATAGGGTCTCATTTGACACGATCTCCTGTAGAAATGGATATGATATTTATTCCGAATTATCTAAATGATCTGGGAAAAAAATTAATTTCATCCAAGGAAAAAGAATTTATAAGTTTGATGCTAATTTTTGGCCACATTAAGCTATTACAGGTTATATCTGCAAAATTAAATTTTTCTGTAAATATTGAAGTGCAAAAACTAAAAGATAAATTTTTTCATTAATAAATTCAATTTTGTTGATTGAAAAAAAAATATAATTTATATTTTATTATGGCAATTTACGATTGTTTTCAATTTTTTAACGAAGAACATATTTTAGATTTAAGACTAAACATACTAAATGAATTCGTCGATTTTTTTGTAATGGTTGAATCTACAACCGACCATCAAGGCAACTCAAAAAAATTAAATTTTGATTCAAATAAATTTAAAAAGTTTAATAATAAAATTGTTTATATAGTAGTTGATGACACCGCAGAAGTTATCAAAAAACCTCATATTGGAGGAGAATCTTTAGTAGAACAGCATCAAAGAAATTCTCTTATTGGAGGATTAAAAAATTGTCATGATGATGATCTAATTATATTGTCGGATGTAGATGAAATACCCGATCTAAACAAACTTAATATGTTTGATAAAAAAAATAAATATGCAGTTTTTTCCCAAAAGATGTTTAATTATAAAATTAATTTGTTGAATGAAACAGAAAATAATTGGCACGGATCAAAAATTTGTTTAAAAAAAAATTTTAGGTCTCCACAATGGCTTAGAAATTTAAAATTTAAGAAATATCCTTTTTGGAGAATTGATAAACCAAGAAATCTTCAAATTATTGAAAATGGTGGATGGCATTTTGCATATTTGCAAAGTCCAGAAAATATATCAAAAAAAATAAAATCGTTTGCTCATGGTGAATTTAACAAGGTAGATTTTGCAAATCAGGATAATATTAAAAAAAAAATTACTATGGGAAAAGATATTTTTGATAGAGGTATAAGTTATAAAAAAGTTAAAATAGACAACTCGTTTCCAAAATATATTGTTGATAATAAAGAAAAATTAAAAGAGTGGATAATTTAATAATTTTGGTGCCCACAGTGTGAATTGAACACACGACCTCTTCCTTACCATGAAAGTGCTCTGCCAACTGAGCTATATGGGCTCTCGTGAAATTAGAATTATCAAATATTCACTTTTTGAGTAAGCAAAAAATTGCCATATTATTTAACTAACTTGACAATACTGTAAGCAACAAAGTAAAAACTAATATCAACAGATGGTAAATTTATGGGCATACATTATGATTATAAATCGAAACGTGGCGAAAGAGCAATGTTAAAAGAAGCAAAAAGAAAAGCTCGACTAGCTCAGCGAAAAGCAAAAAAGTTATTGTCCTCAGAGCCCTTGGAGAAAGAGGAGGTTAAAACACACGATATTAAAAAAACAATAACACTGGAAGATTTAACGAATCCAAATCAGAAATAAAATGGATGCAAATAAATTTAAAAAAAGAACAAAAATACCAAAGAATTGAACGAGCGTTAAAAAATAATCTTAAAAAAAGAAAAGTATTTCAAGACAAAATCAAAAAAATAAGAAATAATAAATGAGCATTTTATCAGATCGATGGATTAAAAAAATGGCTCTAGGAAAGGAAATGATCAAACCATTTGTTTCTGAACAAACACGAGGAAAGTCAATTTCTTATGGATTATCTTCTTTTGGTTATGATGCTAGAGTTTCAAATGAGTTCAAAATTTTTACAGATGTAGACTCAGCAGTAGTAGATCCAAAAAACTTTCAAAATAATAGCTTTGTATCGAGAAAACAGGATGTGTGTGTAATACCACCAAATTCTTTTGCATTAGCGAGCACTGTAGAATATTTTAAGATACCAAAAGACATTTTAGTTATATGTTTGGGCAAATCTACATATGCAAGATGTGGAATTATTGTAAATGTAACTCCACTTGAACCCGGTTGGGAAGGGTATGTTACGCTTGAGTTTTCTAATACTACGCCACTACCTGCAAAAATCTATGCAAATGAGGGTGCCGCTCAGTTCATTTTTTTAAAAGGCAATGAAGAACCATCAATAACTTATGAAAAAAGAAACGGGAAATATATGAAACAAACTGGCGTCACTTTACCAAAAGTATAATTTTAAATTAAATGCAAAAATTAGAAATTAAAGGTGGTAGAAAAATATCTGGAACCATCACAATTTCTGGATCAAAAAATGCTACACTTCCAATATTAGCATCTACAATTTTAACAAATAAGAAAATTACAATTAAAAATATACCTATAGTGAGAGATGTAGAGACTATGGCAAAGCTTTTAAGCACAATAGGATCAGCTGTTAAATTTGACCAAAAAAGAAAAAAAATTGAGATTTTTAATAAAAAGTCTTTAAAAACTTTTGCTCCATACTATTTATTAAAAACAATGCGAGCTGGTGTATTGGTGCTTGGACCATTATTAGCAAAATATAGAATTGCCAAAGTAGCCTTGCCAGGGGGATGCGCTATTGGCTCAAGACCAATTGATCTTCATTTAAGTGCATTAAAAAAGATGGGGGCAAGAATCAAGATAAGAGATGGCTATGTACTTGCTTCAGCAAAAAAGGGTTTAAGGGGTTGTGTAATAAGATTTCCAAAAATATCAGTAGGTGCCACTGAAAATATTTTAATAGCAGCTTGTTTCGCTAAGGGTGAAACTAAATTAAGAAATTGCGCTTTAGAACCCGAAATAGACGATCTAATAAATTTTTTAAAAAAACTTGGATGTAAAATTAATCGGATAGGAAAACGAAGCATAAATGTTTTAGGTGTAAAAAAATTAAAGTCAGCAGTATATGAAGTAATTTTCGATAGAATCGAAGCCGGGACTTACATTATTGCTGCCGCTTTGACAAAAGGCCGTTTAAAAATTAAAAATATTAATCCAAAAATTATATCAACTGAAATTAATTTATTAAATAAAATGGGCATTGATATAATTAAAAAGAAAAGATACATAGTCGTAAGCCGTTCAAAAAAACTTAAAAGTATTAATGTTGTAACTAAACCATATCCAGGATTCCCAACCGATTTGCAGGCTCAAATTATGGTCTTAATGATTATAGCAAATGGGGTTTCAACAATAAAAGAAAATATTTTCGAAAATCGTTTTATGCACGTTTCAGAATTAAGAAGAATGGGAGCTCAAATTGAAATTAAAGGTAGTAAGGCAAAGATTTTTGGTAAAAGTAAATTGAATGGAGCGGAATTAATGGCTACTGACCTTAGAGCCTCTGTATGTTTAGTGTTGGCTGGACTCGTTCCATCAAATAAAACGATTGTAAATAGAATCTATCATTTGGACAGAGGGTATGAAAAACTTGAAAATAAATTATCAAGATGTGGAGCTCAAATTAAAAGATTGCAATGAGCGAAGATGAAAAAAATAATCTTAAATTAATAGGTGAAAATCGGGAAGATCTTAAAGTTATTTCAGCCTATTCCCAGGATAGTATAGTAGCAGTAAAAGATATCGTTTTTTTAGAAAAAAATAGAATTTTTGTAATGATAATAAATAGGTTTATGTGGGAAGATATTGAAAAAGGGATAAGTAGAAAAAATAAAAGAATAAAATGTGCAATAAAATTTGAAGGAATTTTAAAAGTTAAATCAACAAAAATTAATCAAAAAAATAAAAATAAACGCTTAGAATGTTTAGCAATTAAATGTAATGAGATCTTAAGTAAAAATTGTGAGATTAATTTTTTTTTTGCTGGTGGTGGTGCTATTACTTTAATTTCCGAGTACATCGAAGTTGTTATGCACGATCTAGGTGTACCATGGAACGTCAAACACATTCCTAAGCATAAAATTTGAATGTTGATTTATTTGGTAATATTAAATAATACTACAAAACAAAAAAGGAGATAAGATTGGCTAAACAAGATTTTTTAGAGTTCAAAGGCAAAGTAACTGAATTGTTGCCCAACGCAATGTTCAGAGTAAAGCTTGAGAATAATCATGAAGTTTTAGCACATACGGCTGGAAAGTTAAGAAAAAATAGAATAAGAGTTTTGACTGGTGATAATGTTTTAGTTGAGGTTACTCCTTACGATTTAACTAAGGGTAGAATAATTTTTAGGTTTTAATTAGGCCAGGTAGCTCAGTCGGTAGAGCAGAGCCCTGAAAAGGCTTGTGTCGGCGGTTCGATTCCGTCCCTGGCCACCACGTCCTGAACCACTTATTTAAATTTAGAATAGATAATACAACCGAGTTGGGCGCAATATGTGCGCACTCAGAATAGTTTTTTCATTTTTTCTTAGAATATTTTCTACGAATACACTTATTCCGAGTCTATAACTCACAACACGAATCAGATATTATTAGAATAGAGGCGGTGGAGACCGAGAGGCGAAGCCGCCTCGTAATGCAATGAACTATTTTGTATTTCTAAAGGAACAGCAGGAAAGAAAGAAATTAAAAAAGCAAGCACAAGTACAAGAAAAAATAAAAATATCATTTATGTCTGCTTGGTTTGTGATGGGTGTTTTTTTAGTTTCATTAATTATTTATTCGATGCAATTCTAAAGAAAGTAAATTAATGAGTGAAAAATCACTAACCAAAAAGCAATATCAAAAAAATATAATAAAATATGTTGCTCAGATTTTAGCGTGTGCCTTTTTGCTTGGAATAATTTTTTTTTCGATATTTAAAGAGGTAATTTAATGCGTAAAACAAAACCATTAACCAAAGCTCAATATCAAGAGAATTTTGCAAAGATATTTAGCGTTGTTGCTCAGCTTATAGTGGCTACTTTTTTAGTTGCAGTAATTATTTATTCAATATTCTAAAAGCCACGTAGATTCAAATTTTAAGGTACTTGTGGCCTTTAATCATCACCAATTTTTTAATATCCATTATGACAATCGTCAAATAAATCAACAATTAATATTCATTATTGTAATCGTCAAATAAATCAATAATCCAAGGATAGAAAAATTGATCGCCATATTAATGTAATTTGTTATATTTTTCATCTAACTTTCCCCTTTCCAGTTTCTTGCTTATGTTATACCAGATTTCTTTGTGAGTCAGTCGTGTAGAATTGTAGGATTTTAAAGGATCAAACTAGTGCTAGACTAGTACGAACCGGTAACTTAAAATACCAATTATGAAACTATTAGAATGTATAATACGTGCCGTAATTAATTTTTTTGCTTATCTAATCTTGTCGCTTATAGCGATTTATTGTTTAATTTTCATTGCCAATTATTTTGCAGGCCAAACGCATACTATAACTCACGGGGAATATTTTCTAGTTTGGATTGTAATGGCAGTTTATATCAGACAAGTCAGCGGAGATATTTCCGTATTATTTTTCAAAAAATCTGAAAAAGGAGAATAAATGGCAACATATGAATGTTCAAAATGCGGAATGTCAGTAAATGCAACTTGTGCAAAATGCAATGCACAATTGGTTAATGATACTTTGAAATTAGATGATGGTTCAAAAGTTCAAATATCCTAATAACCATGGAAAGATTAAATCACCAGTGTGTTGTGGACAAGATATGACTTGTTCGGTAAATTGACTAGCACCGGGCAACAGAACGCTCCTTTCAAAATTTATATTAACTTGACATTTCTTGTTAAATCTATTTAAAGGTTCCTGTTGTTAGTTTTTTCTAACAATTGTAGTTAAACAATAAAGAAAGAAAATAAAATGAGTATAAAAGGAAAAGTTAAGTGGTTTAATGGACAAAAAGGATATGGTTTCATTGAACGAGAAGACAAGGAAAAAGATGTTTTTGTTCATTCTTCTGCAGCTCAAGCAGCAAGCTTGGAGTTAAACGAAGGTGATGCGTTAACATTTGAAGTTGAGAACGGCGAAAAAGGTCCTTCCGCAGTTAATCTGCAAAAAGCTTAATCGTATTTCAATAAATTTCAAAACGTTTGGGGTGGAACTTAAAAAAGTTTATAATATTTAATTTCTGCCCCAAAAGAGTGGATTAATGTATCTTTTCACCCGCTTGAATCCAATTTAATATTCCACCTACCAAATGATGAATATTGCCATTTTTTAAGTTCTGTAAAGCAAGATAGGTTCGTTGACCAGTATGGCAATATAATACAAACTTTTCATTTGATTGGGGTAATTCAATATTTTTAAAAAAATTTTCAATTTGTGCGTAGGGAACGTGAATAGAATTTTCTATCGATCCGTCTCTTTGAATTTCAAAATTTTCCCTGACATCGATTAATTTAATTACTTTTTGATCGATCATAGTTTTGAGTTGCTGGACATTGATGCCATTGGATTGCATTTGAGTTTCTAACGGAATACCCTGTTTTTTATTTTTAGGTACCGCAATATCCACTAATTTTGGATTTGGCAAATTTAGTGAGTTCATTAAATCCACGTATTCTTGCTTAGATTTTACTTGTAATCTTGGATTGGTTTTTTTTTCAAAACCAATAGTGCTCACCGTCTCGCCTTTATAATCGTGAGCAGGATAAACCAACATTCTATCATCAAGTTTCAAGACAACATTAAATAACGAATTATATTGATCTTCGGCGTTGCCATTTTGAAAATCAGTCCTACCAGTGCCTCCGATTAAAAGGGTATCGCCAGTGAATATTTTGTCATTTAATAAAAAACAGTAGGAATCATCTGTATGACCCGGAGTAAACAAAGCACGTAATTCAAGATCACCTATTTTGAATTTTTCATTATCATTTACCTCCATAGATACAATCTCTGATGCATTCTGTGATTTTCCCATGCAGGTAATACACTGTGTTTTATCTCTAAGCTTCGAAATTCCAGAGACATGGTCCGCATGCACATGCGTGTCGATCACCTTTATTAATTTTAAATCTAAATCTTGAATTGTTTTTAAATAGTTGGAAACATTTTCTAAAACAGGATCAATAATGCAAGCTTCTGCTCCTTTTTTATTTGCTATCAGATATGTGTAAGTAAATGAAATGTTGTCAAAAAATTGTTTAAAAATCATGTTTTAATTTTAATAAATTTTACCACGACAAACCCAGAACCAAGATTCCTAGAAACTTTTTCATATAATAATCATACCCCAAATTGTTGAAAGAGTCAGTCTACGAGTTTCTGCATTAATGAATGCTGATTCCGCTAAAAATTTTTGAAAAATTTTCAGAGATCATTGACACATGTTTAAATAAGTTTTGATCAAGGTTAAGTGTCTTGATTAAGCTATTTATGCCAAAGCAGCGGGACCCCTTTTAAAATTATTGGACTCGGACTCTTGGAAAGGTTTGAACTTGCAAAAGCATGCTTAGAGACTCCTTAAACGGGCGAAGCAAAGGCTGTAAGTCGTTGCGGAGTCGCTCGAGGTTCTTTTGGTTTCACTAAAATACTTTAACTGAAAAGCTAGACTCAATTCTGCTAAACTCGCTACACTAAAACCTTGACCTGGATTCCTGTTTGTGATTCTATATCACATAGAAAGTAGAATTGATTATGTTAGTCCTTTTCTGTTACTGCTTACTCGGGCCACATAGCAAAGTTCAGTGAGCAGAGTTCTGAAAAGGCTTGTGTCGGCGGTTCGATTCCGTCACTGGCCACCACGATTTCTTTGGTCATTTATTTAAAGCCATATTTGAACTTGACATACGTGCTTCAAACCTATTAAAAAAGGTTTTGTTGTAGATAAGCTACAACAGATTATTAATAACTAAGGAACAGGTAAATGAGTCTAAAAGGTAAAGTAAAGTGGTTCAATGGAAAAAAAGGTTATGGTTTCATTGAGCGTGAAGATAAAGAGAAAGATGTGTTTGTTCATCATTCAGCAGTTAGAGAAGCTGGCCTAAAATATCTTAATGAAGGCGATGAACTAACATTTGAAGTTGAGAACGGCGAAAAAGGTCCTTCCGCAGTTAATCTGCAAAAAGCTTAATCGTATTTCAATAAATTTCAAAACATTTGGGGTGGAACTTATTAAATATTTGATTTGAACTGTCCCAAAAAAATTTGTTGTTAGATTGACTATCAATGAATTTAAATTAAACAAAGAAAGGTAAATAACATGAGTATAAAAGGAAAAGTTAAATGGTTTAACCCACAAAAGGGTTATGGTTTCATTGAACGAGAAGATAAAGAAAAAGATGTTTTCGTTCATTCTTCAGCAGCTCAAGCAGCAAGCTTAGAGTTAAATGAAGGCGATGAACTAACATTTGAAGTTGAGACCGGCGAAAAAGGTCCTTCCGCAGTTAACTTGCAAAAAGTTTAATTGCACACAATCTGTTGTTGCAAAGTGACAAATTTATGTTACTTTGCGGCAATGATTAAAAATTTAATAATCACAACGATTCAAAATGCAAAACACCATTTTGCACACGCTAGGCTATTGCTTAGCTAAATCATTACATATTTAAAATATAAATTTACAAACAATTAATATAAAAAGGAGTTATGCAGCAGTAGCTCAGTAGGTTAGAGCACTAGTTTGTGGAACTAGGGGTCGGTGGTTCGAATCCACCCTGCTGTACCAAAATAATGAGTAAAGAAAAAAATCTTAAACCCTCTAAGGAATTACCTTTAGGTTTTGTAGATAGACAAGAAAAAGAATTATTAATCCGTGATTTTGTAATTTCTAATATTAAAGAAGTTATGACTAAGTACGGTTTTCAGTATCTTGAAACACCAAGCTTCGAGTATACGGATAGTATTGGAAAATTTTTGCCTGACAAAGAAAGACCAGATGAAGGAGTGTTCTCTTTTAAAGACGAAAAAAAATGGTTGTCACTTCGCTATGATCTTACAGCTCCCTTAGCAAGGTATGTTGCAAAAAATTACCTTGAGCTTCCTAAACCTTTTAAGCGCTATCAATTAGGAACGGTATGGAGAAACGAAAAACCAGGACCTGGTAGATTTAGAGAGTTTTTACAATTTGATGCAGATTATGTAGGCACAAAAAATTTGCAAGCTGACGCAGAACTTTGCGTATTAATATCTGAGATATTAGAAAAATGTGGACTAGTTAAGACAGATTACACTGTGAAGATTTCCTCTAGAAAATTCACTGATAAGTTGTTTGAACAACTGAAAATTAAATCAAAAGAACAAATATCAACCACACTACGCGCCCTTGATAAAATCGATAGACTTGGATGGGGAGAAGCAAAGAAACTTCTTGGAGAAGGCAGAAAAGATAAATCTGGGGATTACACAAAAGGGGCAAATCTTAAAAGTGATCAGATTAAAATAATTGAAAATGCTTTAAAGAGCAAAACACCTGACAGTGAAGATGTTATAGAGATTGTTAAAATATTTCAGGATTATAATTTTGAAAATTATAAATTCGATCCATCCGTTATACGAGGTTTGGAATATTACACAGGACCTATTTTTGAGGTTAATTTAAATTTTGAGGTAAAAAATTTAAAAGGAGAAGCCATTCAATTTGGATCAATAGGCGGTGGTGGAAGATACGATAATCTTGTAAGCAGTTTTGGAAATTTTGATTGTCCTGCAACCGGAATATCAATTGGCCTTGATAGGCTTGTGTATGCTTTGATGCAAAAAAAAGATTTTAAAATCAAGGCTGCAAGACCAGTAATTATATGCATTTTTGATAAAAGTAGAATGAAAGAATATATAGAGATATTAAATAAACTTAGAATGTTAAATATCAGTTCTGAAATTTATCCAGGAGAAGGTAAATTAAAAAAACAAATGGAGTATGCAAATAAGATTGATTCTCCAGCTGTTATTTTATATGGCGACAACGAAATAAAAACAGGAAAAGCAACATTAAAAAATCTTGAAACTGGTAATGAAAGCTCAGTTAAAATTGAGGATCTAGCAAATGAAATTAAAAAATTACTCTGAAAATATAATAAAAGTTTTTAAGAAAGATGGTTTTGTTTTATCAGAACCAGATGTACTTTTAGATTCGGATTATATTATTCAAAGATCAGGCGAAAATTTTAGAAAACTAATGCTCACCTTTGAAGACGACACTGGGAAAAGCATGTGTCTAAGACCAGATTTGACGGTTGCTGCCTGTATAAAATATTTGAAAGATAATTCTAAAGCAAATTCAAAATTTTTTTACTCAGGACAAGCCTATAGAAGATCAAATAATCCAAAAGATAAGGTTATTAATGATCAGTTAGGAATAGAAATTTTAGGTTCTAAAAATAAATCCACTGATGATTTAAAAGTTTTAAAGACAATTGTTAATTCAATTGAAAAAATAAAAATAAAAAATACTTCGATTAAAATAGGCGATGTAAGTTTATTTCAAAAGTTAATAGAGTCTTTAAAAATTCCAGAAAGATGGAAGATAAGACTAAAGAGACACTTTTGGAGACCCCAATATTTTGAAGATCTGCTTAATAGACTTGAAACTAACTCCGATATAGACCCTACGGCAATTAACTTAGATAAAAAAAAATTTTCTGAGATGAAAAATCTTGATCAAAGTAAAGAAATTGCAAACCGTAAAATTTCTGAAATTTTGTCTAGATTTGACAGAAAAATAAAAGACCCAAGATCATTTGGAGAAAATAAAAAAATTGTTCAAATTATTAGAGAGTTTTTAAAAATTAATTGCTCAATTGATAGACTAGAGAAAACTTTAAAAAGTTTTGTTAAAAAAAATAAATTAAGCAACAGTGTTTTCAAAGATTTATCAACTATAAAAAATTTATCAAAAATAAATTCAAAAACTATTTTTTCAACAAACTTTGGCAGAGATATCGAATATTATACCGGAATAGTTTTTGAGATATATAACTCATCAAAAAAAGAGATAGCAAGAGGTGGAAGATATGATGGCTTATTGAAAAGTCTTGGATCTAAAAAAAATATTTCAGCAGTTGGAGCTGCAATTAATTTAAATAATTTAAAAACATGAAAAATTTAATAACCATAGGTTTGCCAAGCAAAGGAAGATTAAAAGAAGGTTCAATAAGTTTTTTTGAAAAAAATAATTTAAAGCCAACCTCTAATGGAGGTGAAAGAAATTATTTTGCTCAAATAGAGAATTTACCTAATTCAAAAATCATTTATTTACACGCCAAAGAGATAATCCAGAGACTCGGTGACGGCACTATTGACATAGGCATATCAGGTCTAGATCTATTACAAGAATCATCGACAAATCTTCAAAAAAAAATTGAAATTAAAAAAAAACTAGATTTCGGTGTCGCGGACGTCGTGGTTGCCATTCCTAGTGACTGGATAGATGTTCAAACAGTAGCAGATTTAGAGGAAGTTTCTTTTGATTTTAGAGACAAAAAGAACACCAGTTTACGAGTTGCAACGAAATATCCAAATTTAACTAATAATTTTCTAGTTTCAAAAGGAATTACCCAATACAAACTTGTACCAAGTCTTGGTGCGACAGAAACCTATCCATTCATTGGGTCATCTGAAATTATTACCGATATAACCTCAACGGGAAAAACCTTAAAAGATAATAATCTTAGAGTCCTTAAGGATGGATGTATTTTAAATTCTCAAGCTTGTTTATTGATTTCAAAAAAAAAGGCCGCAACTTTGCGACCTTTTTTAAATTCATTAATTTAAGCGGGTTACATTCGCATTCATTTGACGTCAGTACTCACTTATTTAACTTCTTCACTGCAAACTTCACTGCAGAATCAGACGAAACGAGAAGGGCACGAGAAGGATGACTATAATAACCTTATTATTTCTTTACTTGTTAGAACAGTGGCAAATTCATCTTTTAGACTTGCTAAAGAAATTTGATGTATTTGTTCGGCATCATATTTTTCTCCATTGATACCTACTTTATCAAATGTTGCCGTGGCATCTGAGATTAAATATGTATTGTAACCATAGTTGCCTGCCATTCGTGTAGTTGTTGAGACACAATGGTCAGTTGTTAAACCTGTTATAACCAAAGTTTTACATTGCTCATTGTCCAATGTTTCTTTTAGATTTGTCCCAATAAAAGCACTATTAACATTTTTGGTAATTACTATTTCATTATCCATTGGAGTTGTTTGATCACTAAATTCAAAACCTGGATTTGATTTATATAATGGACTATTTGGATTCAAGGAACTATGCTTGATATGAATAATTTTGAGTTTTAATTCTCTCCATTTTTTTATTAAATTACCACAGACATTTTCAGCATTTTTATTATTTCTATTTCCACCCCAATAGTTCTCATCTAAAAATCCTTTCTGGCAATCTACGACTAACAATATAGGATTTAATTCTTTTATTTTATTCATTAAAAATACTAATAGCACAAAAAAACCCCCAGAAATTTATTTCTGAGGGTTTCTAATTTGTTTAGTGTATGTTTTTAGAGTGTTCTGGTCGGGGAACCGTATTACATGTTCATTCTGTCCATAATGTTTGAATATATTGATAGAAAATATTAATTTTTTTTCTGTTAGGTTAAATAGATGGCAGAAAACAAAACAAAACTTGATATAGGAACTGTCTTACCGGAAAATTTAATAATTACCGATGAGTTTAAAGGTTTAATCAATAAAATTGAAAACAGTAATAATAATATGTTTATTACTGGAAAAGCAGGTTGTGGTAAGTCCACTTTACTAGAATATTTTAGACAAAATACTATTAAAAAATATGTTATCTTAGCATTTACCGGAATCACTGCTATAAAAGCAAGAGGTAAGACAATTCATTCCTTTTTTAAATTTCCACCTAGATTAATTAATAGTAAAGACATAAAAACTTTTAGAGATAAAAAACTTTTAAACGAATTAGAAACAATACTTATTGATGAAGCATCATTGGTTAGGGCAGATCTTCTAGACGCAATAGACAAGTCATTAAAGAAGAATAGGAAGAGCAAGGATCCATTCGGAGGTGTTCAAATTATTCTAATTGGTGATTTATTTCAACTGCCACCAATTGTGGGAGGCGCAGAAAGAGCAATTATTGAAAAATTATATAAAGGTCCATACTTTTTTAATTCAAAGATTTTTAAGAAAGCAGAGATTAAAGCATATGAATTAACAAAAATTTTTAGACAATCTGATGAAAAATTTATTAATTTATTAAATAAAATTAGAATATCAAAAATTGAAGATAAAGATTTAGCACTTATCAATACAAGAGTTCAGGATGATAATTTTAAAGTACCAAAGGGTGTAATTTTGTTATCTCCCAAAAATTCTAAAGTAGATGATGTTAATAATAAAAATTTAAAACTTATAAATTCCCCACAATTTGAATTTAATGCAGAAATAAAAGGAAACTTTAAGGAAAATGAATATCCAGTAGAAAAAAATTTAAGATTAAAAGTTGGTGCTCAGATAATGCTTGTAAAAAATGATAATAGTACTCCTCAAAGATGGGTTAATGGAACGATAGCAATCATCAGTAAGTTAGAAAAATATAAAATATCATTAAATATTGATGAAAATATATATCAAGTAAGTAAAGAGAAATGGGATAAATTTGAGTATAAAGTAACTGGTAAAAAAATAATCTCGAGTGTAGTTGGCACTTATACTCAATACCCTATCAAACTTGCTTGGGCAGCAACAATACACAAATGCCAGGGACAAACTTTCAAAAATGTATGTATTGATATGGATGAAGGTGCTTTTACACATGGGCAAACGTATGTTGCATTAAGCAGAGCAACAGAAATTAATGGTATTTTTTTGATTAAAAAAATTACTTATAGTGATTTAATTTTTGACAAAAGAGTTTATGAATTTTTAGGTAATAAATTAGAAACTAAATACTCTAAAGAAGTTATAGATTATGAGAAGATAATTAAAAAAAGAGAGAATACTGCATATGATAAAAGTGCATGGTCAAATGACGAAGATTTGAGATTATTAAACTTTTATAATAAAGGGATACCAATACAAGGAATAGTAAACATAATGAACAGAGAACCTTCAGATTTGAGAAGAAGAATAAAAAAAATTCTTGAAAAATTAAGGTAAATAAAAAAACCCCCGAAACTTTCGTTTCGAGGGTTCTAATTTTGTTTAATTTCTGTATTTAGAGTGTTCTAAACAGGAATGGTTGTTACATTCCCATTCACTAGTTGGATAAGCATTTGTTTATCTGCATTTTCTGACAATTGTTCATCTAAGTTCATCTTTTTTGTCCGTCAATCCAGAAGCAATTGAGAAGATGACTTCATTAAGGAGCGGGGTTAAAATGGTTTAATGAAAAAACTTTTAGCGATCATAGTTTTGGGTTTGCTGCTAAATACAAATGCTCAAGCAAAACATAAGACCTTTGATGACCCTTTATATCATTATGGCAGATGGGAAGTAAAAGGTTCAGAAAATCACTATAAGTTTCAATCAAATTTAAGAGAAGATAAAGACGTTTTAAAAGAAATTAAGAATACAAAGAGAACTGGACTAATTAGTTATTTGTTATTTGAAGACGATAAAATTGTAATAGACGAATCTGATATCCCAGATAAAACTCGAAAAGGAAAAGACAATGAAGCAGAAAAAATATGGATGGCGAATGAAAATTATTTAGATGCCAATGATTCAGAGCTAAAAAAAGATGATCCCTACTACCAAAGGCGTTTGAATGCTCTATTACAATCACACTCAATGGGTAAAAGTTTAGTTTCTTATGTAACGGGTCACGCCATTTGTGAAGGATATATTAGTAGTGTTGATGAAAAGTTAACTGGTTGGGATATAATTGAAAATACTCTATTTGACAATCAGGTATTAATTGATCTTTTGAATATGCAGGCAGGAGATCAAAGATATGTCGGAGAAAGGATTAAACCACATATTGATAATATTCTAAATCAAAATAAAAGAATAAATGTAAATACAACTCCATTAAAAATTTTAATGGAAAAATATTTCCAGAACACTAAAAAATCTAGACGAGTTTTTAATTATAGTGCCTTAACGACCAACGTTATTATGAATTATGTAATTTTTAAAACTGGAGATGATTGGGAAAAACTATTACATAAAGTTTTTAATGAACACGTTAAAGTTAAAGACAATGTTTACTTTCAACAAACGGCACCGCTCCCTCTCTGGGGACCATATTCAGGAAGATATAATTTTTATGCAACTAGATATGATTATTTAAGAATTGCAAAGACAATTATGGATGATTGGAATAATAACACATGTGCAGGTAAATACTTGAAAACTATTTATGAAAGAAGAATTAATAAAAATATAACAGGATATGAACAGGCAGCAAGCGTATCAGGACGCACAAAGAAATATGGCGGTCAATTTCATTTTGATTTAGTTGGACTGAAAAAAAGAAAAATACTAGGAATGGCTGGTATGGGTGGACAAGAAATCATTATTGATTTTGAAAAGAAAAGAATAATTGTGGTTAATACACTAGATCAACATTATAATTGGAAAAAAATAGTTTATAAAAACATAAAGCAATAAAAAACCCCCAGAATGAATTTCGATCAAATAATTCCAATAATCTATATGATTGGAGTGTTGATATTAGTGTTGCCTAGTTTTTTACAATCAAATTCCAAACTAAAGCAATTCCTTTCTAATCTTTCAATTTGGGTCATTATTGTTCTAATAGTGACTACAATTTCGTATTTTTTATTTAAATAGTTATTCTTGTTTTCAGAGTTCATTGAACATTCATTGAAAAGTTCATTGAAGATTTATGTGACAGGCATAAAAAAAGGGCAGTAAAAACTGCCCTTTTTGAATTTTGTTTAGTGAATGGGATTACATCACTCTTCATCACTATAAAAAGCAATTACAAAGCAATTGAAAAGGTAAAATTACTTAATTTTATTTACTTTTAAATCTTCTCTTTTTTTAGACACACTAAACCCAGCAAAATAAATTGTATGACTTGGAAATGTATAATTTTCGGGATAAGGGTATCCATCTCTAAAACTATATGTGCCATATTTTACATCAACATAATCGCGCGCCATTGTTGTATAACTATCCCAATGTACTTTTAATTCATTATTACAATAAACTTTCACAAAACCATCATTCTGTGTTGACCACCTTATATGATATTCTATTTTGTGCCATTGTCCTTTTAAATTTTTTTCATCAATTATATACTCTCCAACTATTTCTAATCTACCTTTAAATATTGTTGCTGAAATTTGAGGAGCGTAACCGGGTTTGGAATTTTTATCATGACCATAGAATTGGGTGATGTAAGGTTGAAGAAATATGTCCTCAGGAAAATCTTTCGGAAAATAAATGTAATATCCATACCATCTTTCTTCTGGTTTTCTTTTAATTTTTGCTTTTGATAGTTGACCTTTTTTGCCACTTCCAATTTCCAGTCTCATTTTACCCGCGTCACAATCTGAGAAACCCATATTAAAATTGGATCCTTTCCCTCTTTTGTCTGAACAATCACCTTTTCTTGGAGCAAACTTTTCAACAATTTCTATTGGGGAGGTGCCTGTTGGATCTTTTACAATTGTATAATTATGTTTTTTACTGTTTTTATGATAATTAGCAACGTGTGCTGATCCCCATAACGACCCTCTTTTAATATAGTTTGGATTTTTAGAAATATAATCTTTTGCTAGTAAAAACTCTGTATTTAATAAATACACTAAGATTAAAAAAAATATTTTTTTCATATTTTATCTTACCATAAAAAAAATCACCCGAAACTTTCGTTTCGAGGGTTCTAATTTTGTTTAATTTCTGTTTTTAGAGCGTTCTGGTTGGGGAACCGTATTACTTAATTTTATTTACTTTTAAATCTTCTCTTTTTTTAGACACACTAACCCCAGCAAAATAAATTGTATGACTTGGAAATGTATAATTTTCGGGATAAGGGGATCCATCTCTAAAACTATATGTGCCATATGTTACTTGAACATAATCGCGCGCCATTGTTGCATAATTATCCCAATTCATTTTTAATTCATTATTACAATAAACTTTCACAAAACCATCATTCTGTGTTGACCACCTTATATGATATTCTATTTTGTGCCATTGTCCTTTTAAATTTTTTTCAT
>JGI24920J38491_100585_pt1 | contig 22305 bp, 21 predicted proteins | sample LinPFosmplate8_FD_38491 | JGI IMG/M metagenome (IMG submission 38491)
CGAGCTCGGTACCCGGGGATCCCACCACAATAAGACCTCCAATATCCCTCAACCTTAATTGCTTAGAAATTTCTATAGCAGCTTCGATATTAGTATTGAATGCCGTGCTTTCAATATCTCTTCCTTTGGTTGATCTACTGGAGTTAACATCAATTGAAACAAGCGCTTCTGTATGATCAATTACTATTGCACCCCCCGAAGGAAGCTGAACTTCTCTTAAGAAGGCAGATTCTATTTGATTTTCGATACCATATTTTGTAAATAGTGATATTTCTTCATCGTAAAATTTAATTCTCTCTGCGTAATTAGGCATTACATGCGACATAAATTGGTGTGCTTGATCAAAGATAGATTGTTTATCTATAATAATTTCTTCGATATCTGTATTAAAGTAATCTCGAATTGCTCTAACTACTAAGTTACTTTCTTGGTAAATTAAGAATGCCCCAGACTGTACATCAGCTGCCCCTGCAATAGCAGCCCATAGCTGGTTTAAGTAGTCTAGATCCCATTGAATTTCTTCAACGGATGCTCCGATACCAGCTGTTCTTCCGATAACACTCATACCTTTTTTTACTTTGACTTGCGATAATATTTCTTTAAATTGCGCGCGCTCTTCACCCTCAACTCTCCTTGAGATACCACCACCATCATTATTATTAGGCATTAATACAATATATCTTCCAGCAAGTGATAGGTAGGTTGTCAGGGCGGCGCCTTTATTACCCCTTTCATCTTTACTTACCTGAACTACAAGTTCCTGACCCTCGGACATCACATCCTTAATTGAAATACTTTTTTTTCTAGTTTTTTTTGAATATAAATCTGGTGATATTTCTTTGAATGGAAGGAAGCCATGACGGTCAACACCATAGTTGACAAAAGCCGCTTCTAAGGATGGTTCAATTCGGGTGACTACTGCTTTGTATATATTACTTTTTCGTTGCTCCTGATTTCCTCTTTCAAAGTCCAGGTCTTCAAGTTTATTTTCATTGATTGTTGCAACTCTTAGCTCCTCAGATTGAGTAGCGTTAAATAGCATTCTTTTCATCTTAATCTCCAATATAAGTTTGAAGATTTTACATAAAAGAATATAGGCGAAATATAAATAAAAACCTGACTCATAACTAGAGTCATATAACTAATAAAGCTAACTTATTTGGTGTCCATTTCTATTTTTATTTATAATATTTTTATATTTAAATTTAATTTCTACTATATTTTTATTAAAATCTTTTTGTGTATCTGCCTCTTTTATATTATTTTTTAAATAGGTGCGCAGACCAAACCTCGAATTCTTTGTTTATGTATAATTCAGATCATATTCATTATCTTTTGCACTATTGCATAAGAAATCTGAGTGTTTAGTATAAGTTATAATTTAAATGAAAACAAACAATGACCAACTTTATCGAAAAAAAGGTTACTTACAAGCGTGTTGACGAGGGCAGTATTGGTCAAAAAATTGATAATTATTTGATTAAAATACTGAAAGGAGTCCCTAAAGGACACGTATATAAATTATTAAGAACTGGCCAGATAAGGGTAAATAAAAAAAGAGTTAAAACTGAGTACAAGCTTTGCTTAGGGGATGAATTGAGAATTCCTCCCGTTGACTTTAAAGAAAAGATTGTCCCTAAAAGCTTAAAAATTGATAACCATACTAAAAAATCAATAACTCAAAATATATTATTTGAAGATGATAATTTATTTATAATCAATAAACCTCATGGTTTAGCTGTGCATGGCGGCAGTGGTCTTAGTTTTGGAGTTATTGAGTTAGTTAGACAAATTTATCCCGATGAAAAATTTCTAGAGCTTATTCACCGCCTTGATAAAGAGACCTCGGGAGTTCTTATGATCGCAAAAAAAAGAACAGCTTTGGTAGAACTTCAAAAACAAATAAGAGAGAAAAAGATCCACAAAAAATATATGGTTGCTATTTCTGGTTCATGGAAAGACAAACAAAAGACTGTTAATTTAAACCTGGTAAAAAGATCCAATTCAGAGGGGCAAAAAGTAACGGTTGTTGATAGTAAAGTAGGGCACCAAAATTCAAAGGAATCAAAGTCTATTTTTTTCTTAAAAAAACATTTCCGAAATTTTAGTTTGTTAGATGTAAAATTAATTACTGGTCGTACACACCAAATAAGAGTCCATTTAGCTCATTTAGGGTTTCCGGTATTAGGGGATCAAAGGTATGGTGACTTCAAGGTGAATAAAGAACTTGAAAAGAATGGATTTAAAAGAATGTTTTTGCATGCTAGTGAGTATGGAGTCATTCACCCTAAAAGTAGGGAGAAGTTATTTATTTCAGCACCATTGCCAAAGGAGTTATCTAGCTTTATCGACCTGAGATAAGGGTTGATAAAAATATTTTTATGAAGATACGATTTGAGTTGATTATTTTTGATTGGGATGGGACTTTGTCCGATTCTGTTGGCCTTATTACTGACCTAATGATTCAATCTTTCGTGCTTCATAATGTTGAGCCGCCATCAAGAAGAGAGGTAGCAGATATACTTGGCATAAAGTTAAGTGAAGCTTTTAAAATTCTTTTAAAAGAAAAAAACCAAAATAATAGTGAATTAATTTTAAATTCATATATTGATTTGTATAATCGCAGCCAAAATAAAGTTAAATTATTTGATGGTGTGGAATATGGTATTAAAGAGTTACATAGATGTGGATATAAGATTGCAATTGCAACGGGCGGAGGTAGAAATTATTTAGAAAGTTGCCTTTCTCAAACTACCATTAGAAATAATATAAGTGTAACCAAAACCTCTGACGATTGCTTTTCAAAACCACACCCACAAATGTGTAATGAGATTATGGATGAGCTTTTAATTGAGCCTGAAAAATCCATAGTGATTGGAGATTCCATTCATGATTTACAAATGGCAAAAAATGCCAATATTTCATCGCTTGCTGTCACTTATGGTGCTCATAATCAAAAGGCCTTATCAATCTATAACCCTTTAGGCTATGCGGAGAGCGCAGATATGATATTTGATTGGATAAGAAGGAATGGGTAACTCTGTTATTATAAGAAAAAACCAATTTAAACAATCTGCAGATACTGTGACATTCGATATACTTTTGCAGGGAGAGAAAAAACAAGGTTTCTTAGTTTGGTTTGAAGGGATATTTAAGGCATATTTAAATCAATGCCGACACATGGAGGTATGTCTCGACTGGCAACCTAATGATTTTTTTGATGAAGACAAAAAATTTATTATTTGCTCAACGCATGGTGCGTTATATTCACCTAAATCTGGTTTGTGCGTTGCTGGCCCATGTAAAGGACAAAATTTGATCATGCTAAATATTTCAGAGAGAAATGAAGATATCGTAATTTTTATTGATGAGGAAGGGTGTTTAGAAGATGGCTGAGAATAAAAAAGATAACTGGGAACAAAAAACAATTGAAAAAATTGCATCAAGCTCTCTTATTGAGCAAAGGCGTTCAAGACGATGGGGTATATTTTTTAAACTCATCACTCTTTTATACATTGGAATTATTATTTACGGATTTAATTCAATGTCTCATTCAACAATCCCATCAAATGAAAAGATAACAGCTCTTGTAAAGCTTGATGGTGTTATTGGCTCAAATCTTGAGGTTAATGCTGATGATGTTATCAATGGTTTGAGAGAGGCTTATGCTCATCAAGGTACAGAAGCCATAATATTATCCATAAATAGTCCTGGAGGAAGTCCTGTTCAATCTGGCATCATCAACGATGAGATTAATAGGTATAAATTGCTTCACCCTAATATACCAATCTATGCAGTTGTAGAGGATATCTGTGCCTCCGGTGGTTATTATATCGCCGCTGCCGCAGACCAAATATTTGTAAATAAGGCAAGTATCGTAGGCTCCATCGGTGTCCGTATGGATGGTTTTGGTTTGGAAGAATTGATAAAAAATATTGGTGTCGAACGTCGCTTAATGACCGCAGGTAAAAATAAAGGCATGTTAGATCCGTTCCTGCCAATAGTCCCAGAGCAAGAGGAGTTTGTTCAAAATCTTCTTAATGAAATCCATGATCAATTTATCGCTGTTGTAAAGAAAGGGAGAGGCGATCGTCTTTCAACAGACGAATCGATATTTTCAGGTTTATTTTGGGATGGCAATTCGGCAATTAAATTAGGATTAGTGGATAATCTTGGTTCTGTTGGTTCTGTTGCCAGGGACATTGTGGGCAATGAAAATATCGTCGACTTTACAACAAAAGCATCCTTTGGAGAGCGAATAGCTGAAAGATTTGGTGCGGGTCTTGGGATTTCATTTAGCAGTACAGTTTTAAATAAATTTAAAAATAATACTGTTATAAAATAATAGTTTAACTATTATTATTAATGTATCTAATCAAGTTATTGGTTGATGAATCAAAAGCTTTTGTCTCTTTTTTTGATTCGAGCTCGGGTAAAACAAGTTTAGCAATTTGTTTACCGTACTCCACACCCCATTGATCAAAAGAATTAATATTCCAAATGATGCCTTGAGTGAAAATTTTATGCTCGTATAGTGCAATCAATTTTCCTAAGGCTTTTGGCGTTAATGATTTAAACAATATTGAATTTGAAGGTCGGTTTCCCTCAAAAGTTCGATGAGAAATTAGTCGTTTGAGGTCTGCGTTATCATCTATTTCATTTTTCATCTCACTTTCAACATCAAGCTTACTTTTTCCCATCATTAATGATTGTGTTTGCGCAATAAAGTTAGATTGTAAAATATTGTGATGATTATGTTTATCATTACCAAGCTTATAATTTGAATTGATTGGCATAACAAAATCACTCGGGACTATTTCTGTACCTTGGTGCAAAAGTTGATAGAACGCGTGTTGACCGTTAGTACCTGCTTCCCCCCAAAGAATAGGCCCAGTTTTTTGGCATACTTTTTGGTTGTTACGCCCAATGAATTTACCATTACTCTCCATATCCGCTTGTTGCAGGTAGGCGGGCAGCTTAGTCAAGCACTGGTCGTAGGGCAGTATTGCATAAGTAGAAAAATCAAAGAAATTGATATACCAGACGCCTATAAGTGCCATCATGATAGGAATGTTTTTCTCTATGGGTTCCGCAGTAAAGTGGTTATCAGCTTCATGCCCACCTTCAAGAAGCGCTTCAAAATTTTTCATACCGATGAAGATTGCTATCGATAAACCAATTGATGACCAAAGAGAATATCTCCCACCAACCCAGTCCCATAAAACAAATATATTTTCTGGATGGATTCCAAATTCTATTACCGCTTCTGAATTACTTGAAATAGCTACAAAATGGTTTTTTATAAATTCATTTTTTTTTGCTTTATCTATAAACCAATCACGAGCAGAGAAGGCGTTGGTCATCGTTTCTTGTGTTGTGAAGGTTTTAGATGCAATAATAAATAATGTTGTTTCGGGGTCGCAGACGTCAAGAACCTGAGATAAATCTGCCGCATCAACATTTGATACAAAATGAGGAGTTATTTCTTTTGAGCCAAATGGCTTAAGAGCACCACAAACCATTGATGGGCCTAAGTCTGAACCCCCAATGCCAATATTAACAATCGATGTAATTTTTTTGCCAGTGTAACCCTTCCAAGAGCCATTTCGTATTTCATCAGATAATTTTCTTATCTTTGAAAGTTCGTCGTTTACGAGCGGCATTACATCCTTACCATCAACCATTATGGGATTATTTGAGCGGTTTCTTAACGCTACATGTAGGGCTGAACGATTCTCTGTAAAATTTATTTTTTCTCCAGAAAATAATCGTTTACGCCAATTTTCAATATCGGCAGTTCTCGCAAGAGATATTAGTAATTCTTTTGTCTCTTTTGTAATTCGATTTTTCGAATAATCAAATAAAAAATCATCAAATAAAATATGATTACTCTCAAACCTATTAGTATCATTCTCAAAAAGATCTTTCATATGAAGATCTTTTATCTTCTTATAATGTTTTTCTAGTGATTGCCATTCAGGGGTTTTTGTTATTTCTGCCATAGGAGTATTTTTTAATCGTTGGGCAGTATTGTATCAAACTTTATGGAATATTTATTGCTAGTTTTTATGAGCCTGCTCTTTTATTGCCCAATTGATATGTTCTTGAAGCATTGGAGATGCATCATTTAGACGGTTTTTTAAAGCAGCTATGATGGCTTTTGATTTCTTGGCATTCCCTAAACCGATGGCAATATTTCTTGACCATCGCTCATAACCTAATCTCAGTATTGCACTCCCGTTAAATATTTCCTCAAACTTATTCTTAGACATTTTAAAGCTTTCCAAAAGAGAAATCTTATGCAAATTATTTCGAATCATAAAGTCATGTTCATTTGTTACTTTGCTGTATTTATTCCATGGGCACATTAATTGGCAATCATCACAACCATAGATACGGTTACCGATAGCGTTTCTATATTCAATTGGAATAACGCCTTTGTGTTCGATTGTTAGGTAGGAGATACATTTTCTTGCATCGAGCTTATATGGAGCAACAATTGCCTTTGTAGGACATATATCAATGCATGCTGAGCATGTTCCACAATGATTAGTTAGTTTTTTATCGACAGGCAGGGGTAAGTTGATAAAAATTTCACCTAAAAAGAACCATGACCCATGCTCCTTATTAATTAGCAATGTGTGCTTACCTCGCCAACCTAGACCTGATTTTTCTGCAAGTTCCACCTCTAATACGGGGGCACTATCAGTAAAAACTCTAAATTCTATTGGGTAATTTGTTATTTCATCTTTTATCTTAACGCTAAGTTTTTTAAGTTTTGCTCTGATAACTTTATGATAGTCCCGACCTAGTGCATATCTAGATATATATGCTTGATCTTTATTTTTTAGGGCAAGCTTTGTATTTTTATCATTTGGAAAGTAATCAATTCTTGCACTAATTATTCTTATTGTTTTTGGAACTAACTTTTGTGGGTTAAATTTAAGGTCACTATGCCTCTTTAAATAACTCATATCCCCTTGAAAATTTGAATCTATCCAATTCTGATAGGGTTTTTTTGCATGTTCTAAGTCTAAGTCAGATATACCAATATGATTAAAACCTAATTCAAGACCAAGAGTTTTAATTTTTTTTGCTATTCTCTGCATGATTAACTGTTCATTCATAGTTAAAAATAATAAACTAAAAACATGAAGAAAGAGATATCAGTTTTCCTTGAAAACGAAAAAAACACCTCGGAACTTGGTTTAAAATTATCAGAAAAGCTAACTGCGGGTTTATTGTTATTTCTCAAAGGTGACCTGGGAGCTGGAAAGACATGCCTCGTGAGATCAATATTAATGAGTTTAGGCTTCGAGGGGAAGGTTAAAAGCCCATCTTACAGTTTGTTTGAGCAATATATTATTGATGGTAAAACCATTAACCACTTTGATTTATATCGTTTTAAAAGTCCTGAAGAATGGCTTGTTGCAGGGTTTAATGATTATATTAATACACGTGACATTACGATAATAGAGTGGCCTGAAAGGGCACAAAATATTCTATGTGAACCAGATATTGAAATTGAGATTGTATACGATAAAGAAATAAGCAGAAGAGCTCTAGTAAAAGCAAAATCGAAAAAAGGGGAGATGGTTTGCAAAGATTTAGTTTGAGATATTATATTTTATTCGCTTTTCTATCATTTATTTCATTTAACAGTTTTTCAGCAAACGAAGTAAAGGCTACACGTTTATGGCCTGCCCCTGATTACACTAGAATCACCATTGAATCTTCTTCAAAAATTAACAATGATCAGATGATGCTTCAAAACCCTGAGAGAATCGTTATTGATTTGAAAGGAATTGCCGTAAATCAAGTATTAAAAAATTTATCCACAAAGGTAAAGCCTAGTGACCCAAATATTCTAGATATAAGGGTGGGCCAGTTCACCCCAAAAGTATCAAGAATAGTGATTGATTTAAAAAATTCTGCTCGGGTAAAGATATTCTCCTTACCACCAGTTGCGCCTTATCAAAATAGATTAGTTATTGATGTCTACCCAGTAGAGAAAGATGATTTAGCTAACCTCTTAAATAAACTTGAAAAAAAAGAAGTAAAGAAAAAAGAAAAAATCGAGAAAAAGAAAGATCCAGTAATAAAGGTAAAGCCTAAGGAGAAAAAGAAGGTAATTGTCGCAATTGATGCAGGACATGGTGGAGAGGATCCTGGAGCAATAGGTAAGTACGGAACAAAAGAGAAAAAAATTGTATTACAAATCACCAAAAGACTTAAGAAATTAATTAACTCTGATCCATCGATGAAAGCATATTTGATTAGAGATAGTGATTACTATATCCCTTTAAATAAGAGAGTCTCCAAGGCAAGGAAGGTAAAAGCGGATATCTTTATTTCTATTCATGCGGATGCATTTAGAAAAAGAAATGTAAGTGGTTCATCAGTCTTTGCATTATCAGAAGGGGGTGCAACCAGTGCTTTTGCAAAATTTATTGCAAATAAAGAAAATGAATCGGATCTAATCGGCGGCGTAAGTATTGATGATAAAGACCCCTTACTTGCGAAAACATTATTAGACCTATCTCAATCAGCCACAATTAACGACAGCCTCAAGCTTGCTAACTTTGTCCTAAAGGAAATTAAAAAAGTAAATAATCTTCATAAAAAATGGCCAGAACAAGCTGGGTTTGCTGTTCTAAAGGCACCAGATATACCATCAATCCTTGTTGAAGTTGCATTTCTGAGTAATCCTAAAGAGGAGAAGCAGCTTAAAACTGCCAAGTTTCAGAAGAAATTAGCAAAGGCGATTTATTTGGGTACTAAAAAATATATAAAATCGGGAGTAACTATTTCCTCGACAAATGACCCAGATAATTGAGTAAATGAAAAAAATATTTATCATTGGACCAACTGCCTCAGGAAAAACAGAATTAGCAAAGTTTATATTTGATAACTTTAAGACTGAAATAATTAGTGTTGATTCTGCACAAATTTATCAAGATATGAACATTGGCTCAGCAAAACCAAGTTCATCAGAGCTGAATAGCTATCCACATCATTTGATAAATTTAATTAAACCAACAGAAAATTACTCAGTTAGCCAGTTTAAAAAAGATGAATCAATTGTCTCTAGCGAAATATTTAAAAATAAAAATATACCTCTCTTGGTAGGTGGGACAATGCTTTATTTTAATGCTTTGGAGTATCCAATTGATAATATGCCTGCATCAAGTGAAGCAGTAAGGAAAAAAGTATCTGAGGAGTTAGAAAAATCCGGATTAAATCATCTATACGAAAAACTTCTCAAGATAGACCCAGAATGTACAAAAATAATAAAACCAAATGATAAACAGAGAGTTATGCGTGCCCTTGAGGTCTATTACTTAAGCGGAAAGCCAATCTCTTCATTTCAAACTAGAAATAAAACTCCTCAATCAAAATTTAATTTTTTGAAAATAGGCCTTATGCCAAACGACAGAAGAAGGCTTCACGAAAAAATTGAAATTAGGGCAAAGGAAATGATAGATAAAGGTTTTTGGGATGAAGTTAAGGGGCTTATAGAGAAATACCCAGATCTCAATGCAGATCATAATTCCATGCGCTGTGTAGGATATCGACAAGCATTCAATGCTATCGGCAAAAAAGTTGATGAAAGAGAGCTTATGGAGTTAATTATTATTGCGACAAGGCAGTTGGCAAAGAGGCAATTAACTTGGATGAGGGGAATGGATGGGTTGAAAATTTTTGATCCATTTGACCTCAGCAAGGAAGGTATTATCAAAGAAACAATAGAAAGCTTCTTAAAAAGTTAATTCATAAGGTCGGTCATTTTGCCTTCTAAATCAGATGTAAATTTTTTCGGTTTGAATAGGTTGCTCGTTTTATTTAAGGCTAGTATCTTTTGTTTCAGAGAAATAATTTTATCTGGCTGAGAAGCTAATTCAATTGCCTTTTTTTCATATTCTTCAAATGAGGAAACGACTAATTCTGAGCAGCCGATTTCGGTGAGAATGCTCCCGGCAACCCTGCTAGCAAAAGTTTCACCTGAGACTGAAATGATGGGACATCCTGCCCATAACGCGTCACTAGCGGATGTGTGCGCATTGTAGGGGAATGTGTCAAGAAAGAGATCTATGATTTGATGCCTTTGTATGTGAGCGTCGAAGCTAACTTTCTTGGCAAAATTTATTCTTTCTGGTTGTATTCCAAATTCATTTTTAGCAAAATTTTTAAGATTATTTTCACAAGTTTTATTTGATGTTAGCAACCATAAGACAGAATTGGGGACCTTTTGTATTAACCGCATCCATAATGAAAACATTTGTTTTGTAATCTTAAGTGACTGCCCAAATGATGCAAAGATAAAATCATTTTCCTTAAAGCCATAATCTAATTTTTTAACAGATCTTAGGATAGGTCTAGAAGATATATTAGGTTGATAACAACCTTCTAAATAGATAACTTTCTCAGCATATTCACTTTTTTTAGATTTTGGAATAACATATTCGTCCGCAAGAATGAGATCATAAAGTGGTTTTTTATCTGAACCACCCATGGTACCTGGGTAACCGAGCCAATTTATATGGTGCATTGCTGGCCTTAATGCCGCAATAAATGATCGACTATTTTGTGTAAAACCTGTCAGATCAATCATAATATCAACGTTTTCCTTGACCATTAATCCTGACACTTTTTCATCACTCATCTCTGTAATATTGAAATATGCATCACCAATGTTTTTAAATTCATCGAGCTCATCTGAACCATCGTCAGGCCCTGAGTAAAAAAGCTTAACTTTAAATTTATTTCGATCATGATTGATCAAAACTTCTTTAATTAGATAATATAGAGGGTGTAACCTAAAATCTGATGAAAGATATCCGATAGTAATTTTGCCCGACTTTTTTTGTTTAGGCTTTTGTAAAATATTTATTCCAGATTGCTTTACCCATGAGTTTGCTACATTTAAGTGATTGCTATTTGAAAGATTTGGCATCGAAAATAAGGCAAAGGGAGAAATTTTTGCTTTTATTGGTTTTTCTGTTAATTTTTTTATTTGCGAGAACATTTTTTCAATACCATCCCAAGAACATATGCTTTGTTTGAGATGAACTAATTGGATGAATGTGTGTATCAAGTCAGGATTGATTAAAAGAGCTTTTTCGTAAGCATTAATTGCTTCTTCTGTCTTTAATATTCTTTGGAGTGCATTACCTAAATTGTTAAATATATTGGGGTCAGGTTTAATTTTAAGTGATAAGTTGTATGCCTTAATTGCCTCATCATATTTATTTTGATGAAATAGAGCGTTTCCGAAGTTGAATAGTGAAGTTGAATTATTTGTATCGTAACTAAGCGCCTCTTCAAATGCACTCGCAGCCAGTTTAAATTCTCTATTAACAAAGTAGCTATTTCCAATCTTGTTGAGACAAAAGCTTAATGCATCAATCACATGAAGGTTGTCCTTAAGTACATGGTGACTTCTTCTAAAAAAACCAGCCGCCTCCTCATATTCCTCAATGATTGCATATAAGTTTCCAATTTCGATTTGTAAGAAAATATTTCTTGAATCTTCTCGTAAAGCACTTTTATAAAGACCAATCGCACCTAAGATATCACCATCTTTTTCTTTTGCTTTTGCTTCTGAAATTAGTTTGTTTGTCATATAGAGTTTGTTAACATTTTTTTTCTTAGCCCCATTTTCTTTATTGAGCTTCTGTAAGGGTTGAGATAGTTTAAAAGACCTTCTTCAATAGATGTCTGTGATCCGCCTATCAGTGAGGCTAAGCATTTTGATATAAATGGCGCTAATGTATAACCTCTGGATCCATAGCCAGCGTTTATAAAAAGATTTGGATGCCATTTTAAGTCTTGAATTGAACGTGGCTTGTTACAAATCATCTTTGATTCATCAAGAACTTGACCTACATAAGGTGTACGATCTGGAGTCACTGCTCTCCACCCAACCCAACCTGTAATAGGCATGTCATTTTTTTCCATCCTACCTCCTGAAAGTCTTTGGTAGGTTTTTAAATTTTTATCAAAATCAGTCATTGATAAATTTTTATTTTCATTGTCTCTATCATATGTCGAGCCAAAAACATCAAACCCACTAACATCAGGTATGAGATAGCCCCTATCCGAAATAATTTCCTTGCAGCTATATTTTTTTTTGCTTGGAAGCCAGTTAATTTGACCTCTATTTTTTTTTAAATCAATGTCTTTAAATAGACTTATCCCATTAAGCGCAAAAGAATTACAAAGGATTAAATTTGATGCGGCATACTTTTTTGAATCATCACAACTTGTTACCCATAGATTATTTTTGTAAGAAATTTCTTTTGCTTTTTTTTTCGGAATAAATTTAATATTTTTATGATTAATAAGACTCGAACAGATTTTATTTGGTGATACCCAACCAGCATGCTTGAAGAGGATGCCTGCTTTGTTTTTAATACCATATTTTTTTTTAACTAAATCTTTTGATAGGTACTTAAAATCAGCCCTCTTTAGGCCAATGCTTACAATTCTTTCTATAAGCCTATCTGCCATATCATTCTCGTAAAGCTTAATTACACCCTCCATTAAGGCATCCTCTCTAGGATAATTAAACTCCTTTGTAAGATCATAGGCGTATTTTGAAGCCTTACTCATAAGTGAATTGTATTTTGGATTATTCAACATAAAGTGAGGAGAGATCATCGCAGCTTTATTTTGAAAAATTTCGATCTCATGTTGATTATTTTCATCTAGAAGAGTGACTTGATAGTTTCGCTTTGCAAGTTGATAAGCTAAGCTCGAACCTGCAATACCTGCGCCTATAATAAGAGCAGTTTTATCTGGATTGATCATATAGTATTTCTAAAGCCTGGCTTGGTAATATGTAAATGAATATCACTTATTACTTTTTCCTTAAAGCCTCCTTCGCAATATGCAAAATAAAATAACCACATCCTTATGAATTGCTCATCAAACCCGAGTCTTCTGATCTCCTGTTTGTTTTTTAAGAACCTCTTTCTCCAATCAGCCAAGGTCCTGGCATAGTGATGGCCAATATCTTCAATATCATTAATCACAAGATCGGTTACATTTGTTAAGCTATTTTGAATTGCTGTAATTGAAGGTATGCAGCTACCTGGAAAAATATATTTTTGAATAAAATCAACTGATTTGAGCGCTTTGGAGTATCTTTGATCTTTAATTGTAATTGCTTGAATGAGCGCATCACCATCATCCTTAAGAAGATGGCTGATACTTTTAAAGTACTCATCGTAAAATTGATAGCCAACAGCCTCAATCATTTCAATGGAGACAAGCTTGTCATATCGTCCTTTTAGTAAACGGTAATCTTTCAATAAAACCTTTATTTGCCCACCCAGGCCAGCCTCTTTAACTCTATGTTTTGCAAGTTTGTATTGTTCGATTGATATCGTAGTTGTCGTAACCTTGCACCCATAATTTTTAGCTGCATATATTGCGAAGCCTCCCCAGCCAGTACCAATTTCAAGAATATGGTCTGTTTTTTTAAGGTTTAATTTTTTACAAATCACATCTAGCTTATGAATTGCTGCGTGCTCAAGGCTCGTTTTCCTTGTCTTATAAATCGCCGATGAATACATCATATTTTTATCAAGGAACAAACTAAAAAAATCATTACTTAAATCGTAATGACGAGCAATATTCTTCTTACTTCCCTTGATTGAATTTTCATTGAGTTTATGGATGATTTTTAAGAAGGGTTGAGATAGCAGAGTAAAAAAATTTTCAAGTTTATCTTGGGCTTCAATATTTTTTGCAAGCACTCTAATGACATTTGTCAGGTTTGGACTTCTCCATTCACCCCTAATAAAGGATTCACTTGCCCCAATTGTTCCACCAAAAATGATGTTTTTATAAAAGGCGCTATCTAAAACCTCAATTTTTGCTGACAATTTGTCAAATTTGCCATATTGCTTTGTTACTTTTCCATCTTTGATCTTGATATGTGCATCTTTAATCTGACTCAGTCTTTGATGGATTAATTTTTTATATAAATGATTCATGTTAAGGGTGCGGATAAAATCTTACTTTCTTTAGGTATAATATTAACGCATTCCAATAGATACTTACAATTGCTTTGATGCTCATTGGAAATGATAAAAATAATAGCTTATTAAGAGTATAAGCGCTCCATGCCTTGTTAGTCATTTTTAATGTCGCGTTAAAATATTTTTCTTTATTTTTCGAGCACTCCATAGATATAAATAAAAAATCTCTCGGTTCAGTAAACTTCCACTTGTATTTTAAATTCATCGGAAGGAATGGTGAAACATGAAAGTCTTTTTTAAATTCAAATATTTTTGTCCCACCCCTTAATTTCCGACAATCATGGATATAGGCATGTTTCTCTTCCCAAGGTGTATTTGTGATGTGAGACACAATAGCGACCAATTGTTTTTTTTTGTTATAGCAATAGTAGAAGCTGACTGGATTAAAGCAGTAACCAAAATACCTGAGTGTGGTAAGCAGAAATATTTTACCCTCGATTCTTACTTTTAATTCTTTAGCGACCAATTTTTTAATCTCACTTTTAAGTGATTTTTTAGAATCTCCAAAAAAATCTTTTCTATAAAAAGACGCTAAATTAAAATGCTCGTAACCCCAAAAAAAATTTTGGTTAAATGCGCTTTTTATATTATCAAGATCAAGAAATAACATGGAAGTAGAATAGGTAAAAGAATGCAGCGCATCTTTTTTTCTTGAGTGTGAAATCGTACCTTTGTAGATTGAATGCATTAGATTACTTGATGACAGCTTCAAATAACTTTACTGCTTCGTAAGCACTTTTAACTCCATCCTCATGAAAACCCTTTCCCCAGTAAGCACCTGAGTAAAAAGTTCGATTCTTACCTGAAATGATTTTATTCTTCAGCTGAGCGCTGACGCTGTATTTCGAAAACTTCGGGTGAGTGTATTGTAATTTTTTGATTACTTTACTCTTTGAGATAGGTAGCTTTGGATTTAAGGTGACCAAGAGAGGCTCTTTAGTTTTAATATTTTGTAAAATATTCATATTATAGGTAAGTGTAATGGGTGAATCATCTGGGCTATCTATATTGTAGTTCCAAGCGGCCCAAGTTAGCTTTTTTTTGGGCATGATGCTGCTATCGGTGTGAAGTATGATGTCATTTTTTTGGTATGGCAACGCACTTAATATTTTTACCTCATCGGCAGTAGGTTTTTTTAAAACCTCAAGCGCCTCGTCGCTATGGCACGCAAAAAAGACATAATCAAACTTCTCCTTACTTTTATTATCCTGGATTACAACATAATTTTTATATCGGACTATATTCTTAATCTTACTATTCAATTTAATTTTATTTTTAAAGCCACTGGTTAATTTTTTGACATACTCCTGGGAGCCACCCTTAATTGTTAACCATTGAGGCCGATTAGTGACTGAAAGCATTCCATGATTTTTAAAGAAATCAATAAAAAAATGTGCAGGAAAATTCAGGATGGTCTTTATATCTGACGACCAAATTGCTGCACCCATGGGAAGAATATAGTTTTTGCAGAAATAAGTAGAGTAATTGTTATTTTTTAAGTATTGCTTAAGTAGAATAGTTTTTGATTTTAGCTTAATAGACTCTTTGTTAAATCTAAGAATATCGAATATCATTTTTAGAAATTTCGGACTTAGTAAATTTCTTCTTTGAGAGAATAGGCTATTGAGCGTAGTGCCATTGTATTCAAAATTATTTTCTTTTGAAAAAACACTAAAACTCATATTGCTATTTTCATATTTCACACCAAGGTTATCAAGTAATGACGTAAACAAGGGATATGTTTTTTTGTTAAATACAATGAATCCGGTATCTACATTTACTTTTTTATTGTTTATGACAATTTCATGCGTGTGGGAGTGACCGCCGATTCGTTTATCTTTCTCGTAAAGAGTTACATCGTGATTTTTATTCAGTAGGTAGGCAAGGGTGTTACCTGATATACCTGAGCCAATCACTGCAACTTTCATCGATTAGCGAGTCTACTTTACGTTTATCTTATTAGATTCGCGAATGGCAGGGGAGACTTTTCTGATATCCCATATCAAACCAAAAAAAGACATAATTTTTAAAATGTAGTAAGTAATATCTATTTCCCACCAATAAAAACCCTGGTTGGCTGAGCCTGGAAAATGATGATGGTTGTTATGCCAACCTTCACCAAAGGTTAAAAATGCAATAAACATATTATTCTTACTTGAGTCCTTTGTTTTATATCGTCTTTTTCCCCAAATATGGGCAACTGAGTTGACTAAGAAGGTTGTGTGATAAAGCAATACGGTTGATAATACGAAGCCCCAAATGACAAGCTGCCATCCATTTGTCAACAGTTGTGGGTGTTTTGTTCCTAAGTGCTGGCCTAAATAGAAGAGACCAATACAAGTCAAAATTGGAACTAGTATATCGAACCGATCTATAACCCTTAACTCAGGAAATCTCATCAATTCTTTGACAAACTTTTGATGGGTTAAAAAGTTTGCTTTAGATAAAAACCACCCCATGTGACTCCAAAAAAAACCATGAGACTTTGGTGAATGTTTGTCTTGTTCGGTATCTGAATGCACATGATGTCCACGATGATGGGCAGCCCACCAGATAGGGCCTCGCTGAACAGCTGATGCTCCAATGACCGCAAAAACAAATTGCATTATTCGGCTTGTTTTAAAGGCTTTGTGAGAGAAATAACGGTGATAAAATCCTGTGATAGCGAACATCCTAATGCTGTACATCAATAAAAATACTAAAAGGGCTGTATAGCTAAAGCCCACTAGGAAAACTGTAAAGATAGCTAAATGAATCAATATAAAAGGGATCACTCTTAACCAATCGACTTCATATTCTTTTAGAATGGATTTTTGATACTTATTCTCAATAATACTGTTGTCAAAAAGACCTAGAAAATAATTAAGAAGCTTCATTCTTGTTCAATTTCTCTATAGTTATCGAGGCTATAACCCATGCCCTCAATCATATCTCTAAATTTAATCATCTGGTCGTGGGGGAGGGTCTTGGTTCTTGCCATTAACCACACGTAATCTAATTTATCTCTAGCGACGATTGTTATTCTGTAATCTTCGTCCAGATAAACAATTTTATATTGAGCTTTGATCGGCCATATAAACTGCATCCCCCAGATAGCATTATTAGTGCCTGGGATAACAAAGCCTTTTGGGTGGTATGTCTTTACAGGACCATCTAGCGATCCCTCGTTAAATGTAAATGTTGTTGCTATAGATCCATCTTCGTTTAATTTATATGACTCTACTGCATTAAAAGCATTTTTTTCAACGTAGGAGGGTATGTGGGCAAGGACATACCAATCACCCATAAATCGATTGATATCGACCTCATCAACTGTTTTAATTTGTGTAGATTTCATAGCGCAGCCAGTCAGTAGTAAAATTAAAAAAAAGTTTTTTATAACAGTCATTAAAGTTTAATATTTAAAGTTAATTATTTTAAAATCTATCGTTTTCTAAACCAAGGAAAAAACATAGGTGTTTGTTTTATATATTCCGCATAACCCTGTCTTCTATCGACGATTGTGCTCTCTAATAGTTCCGCACCTGATACTTTAAATAATAGCAGACTCATAAGGATGGGGGATAGCAATGTGAAAGAAAATATACTATTAAATGAAATTAGGTAAATACCCCACCAAACTAAAAATTCACCAAAATAATTAGGATGTCTTGAGTAACGCCAGAGGCCCTGATTCATAACACTCCCTTTCTTGCTTTTGAGGAAATTCGAGAGCTGCCAATCAGCAATAGACTCATAAGTAAGCCCAAAGAAGGCGAGTAGAAATCCAATTACGCTCAATGTGTTTATCGTTATATCGTTTATGAAAATAGGGATGATCGATAGCATAAGGATGGATGCCATGAAGGCTTGAAGCCAAAAAATGATGTATAAACTTTTGTACTTAAATAGTGGCTCATTATTTTTTCTTATGACTTGGTATCTGCTATCCTCTGCTTTTCCCCAGTTTCTTTTAGTAAGGTAGACGAATAACCTTAGAGACCACAAAAATATTAAACAGAAAAAAAGAGCCTGCATCAGGTTTAATGGCAGTGTTTGAATGCATACAAATGTTCCAATTAAGGGGAATAAGGCCCACATACTATCGACATGAGTTACATTTTTTAAAAAAAAGCTTAAAATCCAGCCTATAAAACCGAATATAAGGAAGTAAATGAGCGTTGTTGTATAGAGATCAAGCATTTCTATTCAGTCTATTTGCAATAATTAACAAGACAGGAGTAATGAATGCCCATCCAATACTTAATATGATAATTGAGTTTGAGCTTAGTAAAGTAATCGCACCTAATTTTTCTCCTGCAATGTAAGCTAATGGGCCACCTAAGGCACCAAAAAGTATAGATATATAAATTTTTTGTCTTAGCCAAGCTAGGCTGTGGTTTAGGGTCATCGCAAAAAACATCCAGAGCATCACAATCCATATAGGAGTAAGGGGGTAAGGTAAGCCCGGGTCGTTATAAATAATGAGGTCAAAATTTAATAGCGCACCATCAAATAAAAGTCCTATAAGGCCAGCAATGATGATTAGTTTAAGCTCTAAAATCCGGTTTTTTATAAGAGCTAAATGTACCAATAAAATAACTATTGATAGCGTTAGGGCAAGATAAGTTTGGTTATAGGAGGCACCTAAAACACCGATAAACCAGCCAGCCTGAAATAATACAAAATTTATTATTTTAAATATCATTTTTTAAACAGGTAGTGACCAACCCGCCATTCAACTCCTTTCTTGTATCCCCATAATTCTGCGCAAGCCATAAAAAAGATACGCCATCTTTGAAGCCACATTTCTCCATACTTTTCACCATAAGTTTCCTTTAGGATGGGCAATACACGAGTTTTATTTTTATCTAGGTTTTCAAGCCACGCATTCGCTGTTTTTTCATAATGAGTCCCAGACCAGTCCCATTGTGATAAAAGTTTCATTTGGTCTTGGAAGTAGAGGGGGAGGTCCTTTGATGGCATCATTCCTCCTGAAAAAAAGTATTGACTCATCCAGTCATCATCTCCCTCAACCTCAAATAAATAAGGTTGTGATTGATGAACAAATATATGCATAAAGAACATCCCCTTGGGCTTTAACCAGCTTACGATCCTCTTAAAAAGCTTTTTATGGTTCCTCATATGCTCAATCATCTCAACTGAAACTACACGATCAAACTTATCTTTTATAGAAAATTCATTCATGTCTGCGGTAATTACCCTGACGTTTCTCAACTTCCTTTTTTTTGCCTCAGATAATATATATACCTTTTGAGATTTGGAGTTAGAAACAGCCGTAATTTTACTTTTTGGATATTTTGATGCCATCCAAAGTGTTAAAGACCCCCAGCCACAACCTAACTCAAGGATTGACTGTCCATCTTTGAGTTGGGCATGGTTGGCAGTCAATGCAAGCGCCTCACTCTCTGATTGATTTAAATTCTTTGTTTTATCGGTCCAATAACAAGAGCTATATTTCTTATGTTTCCCTAAACAATAATCATAAAATTTTGAAGGCACCTCATAATGTTGTTCGTTCGCTAGCTCTGGAACAAGTGCAATGGTCTCTTTATTCATTGCCTCTATAAAATTCATTTTGTGCTGATGGTTAATTTCCGTATCTTGACTGACGAGCGAAGCTACCCTTTTTTTTAAAAGGTGCCTAATTCCAAACCTGATAAGGTAATCAGGAAGTAGCTGATTTTCAGACATTGTGATAAGTAATTTAATCATATTGTTCTTAGTTAGAGATAATGAACTCTAGTTCATTAAAGCTATAAGTAATAAGTTATTATTTCAAGGTTTTTAGAAATCTTTATTTAGGATTATAAGGCAATTGCAACTACTAAGATTTACTATTTAAATTTTTATTTATAAATTTAGGTATAATTTATAAGAAAATTTTTGTGATTAAACATTTGATAAAAAAAGGTTACTTTAAATGTTAGATGAAGTTATAAGTTTTTACAGTTTCTTGGACATGAATTTTGAATTAACAGCAGCTTTATCTGTGCTTACACTTGTTGTAATTATTTTTTCCTTAGCCTTTTTTGCTCATTTTGTAACCAAAAATTATGTCATAAAGTATTTAAGACAGACAATTCTCTCAAGAGAAAAATATATTCCTGAGTCTTTTAAGAAATATAGACCTTTTGAAAACGTCGCGCATTTAGTTTCTGCAATTGTAATTTATTCTTTTGCTGACTTGATGACTACAGATGACTCTAGCATCACATGGCTTAACGAGTCCGTTGAGTGGTTAGAGGATGGTGGAGTAATCTACGCAACATTAGCTATTATCTGGTTCCTGTTAGGGCTTCTTAATGTAGCAAATGATACTTATCAGCATCTTAAGAAACCACATCAGCCATCGATTAAGGGCTATATTCAATTAGTAAAAATTATCATTGTAGTAACGGCGGCAGTATTGATTGTCTCAACGATGCTTGATAAATCACCTATGGCCTTCCTAACTGGTTTAGGTGCAGCTTCTGCAATTATTATTTTGGTTTTTAAAGATACTATTTTAGGATTTGTTGCCAGTGTGCAGGTAGCCTCTTATGACATGGTAAGGATAGGTGATTGGATTACGATTACAAGTTTAAATGTTGATGGAGATGTTGAAGATGTTTCACTGAATACAGTGAAAATCAGAAATTTTGATAAGACGGTTACTACCATCCCAACTTCAGCGCTTATCACAAATGGTGTGCAAAATTGGCGTGGTATGGAAGAAACAAAGGGCAGAAGAATCAAACGGGCTATTAATATTGACATCAAGACTATTAAATTTTGTGACGAGGCTCTATTAGATAAACTATCAAAAGTGACGACTTTAACAAAGTACATCAAGGATAAAACAAAAGAAATTAATTCCCAAAATGCAAAAGTTAATGCAAAAGGTGAAGAACTAAATGGAAGAACATTAACAAATGTTGGCTTATTTCGAAAATATATTTATAACTATTTAACCGAAAGTGAGTATATTAGAAACGACTTAACTTTTTTGATTCGACAACTGCAACCTAGTCAAAGTGGCATCCCAATTGAAATTTATGTATTTACAAATGATACTAACTGGATTAATTATGAAAACATTCAGAGTGATATCTTTGATCATTTACTGGCTGCTTTACCAATGTTTGATTTAGCTGCCTTTCAAATTATTTCTGATACTAATGAGCATACCAAATCAGTAACCGATAAGTAATCATTTTTACGATAAATTAAGGTTGGGTATAATTTAATAAATATGGATTATTCTGGGCTTCAATTAATAGGTGCATTTTTTCTCATTGGGATGATCATTTTCTTTTATCGACGATCCATATTTGAAATATTTAGAACACCCAAAGAGTCTATTATTCTTTCCATCCCAATTATTTTATTGGGAATTATGTTTTACTTCTTTTTTAAATTTAAAGGCTTTTAATAATGGGTTTGTTGGGTCGCTAAGTAACAAATGACGTCGTATTTTATTGTCTTTTGTTATTTGTATCAGCGCTTATTACTAATGAAAAATCTAAAAACATTTTTTTCTTAATCTATTACCTTTATTTCTAATATCTCCTTCATCTACATTACACATTTCATTTGTTGGGGCTAAATTAGTTCCATTTGCTACAAAAGCATCAAATGCTTCAAATGCCAGTAATATCTTTTTTTTGCACTTACCGGTGAAGTCAATTTTTGTAAAATATCCTTTTTTCTTACATTCATTTGTTTCTCTTTTAGTTATATATAATGTCTTGTCAATAAGATTAATAGATAAATCATGACCAACTACACTGCAACTGCTTTTGCTTGGAACTTCTTTATAAATCGTCATTGCTGATATTGAGTCTTTATCTTTTATATAGCTACCTTCAAACCGAGCAGATTTGCCATTGTAATATGTTTCATCTTCAGCTCTTATAGACGCCTTTCTAACCTTTACAGCTATGGATTTCTTGATTCTTAAGGCATCTGAATTACTTTTAGTCAATAGTTGTTCGCCTTCACATAACAACTTAAACTCTTCAGCGTGACTTAAAGTCGGTATTAGCAGCAGTAGTATTAGTAGTTTTTTCATATTGGGTATTTAATTTAGTCCGAATTAACCATAACTTTTTCTTTTGTGGTTAGTTAATTTTATATTATTACATAGGGTAAACCTCGATCATAAATAAACAACAGAGCGCTACAAAAAAAAATAAAAAATAGGTGAGATGGTTAAGCTTAAAAGTAAGTAATATCTAAGTCTTTGAAGAAAATAAGTGGCGTCCCCAAGGGGATTCGA
>JGI24920J38491_100555_pt1 | contig 19836 bp, 12 predicted proteins | sample LinPFosmplate8_FD_38491 | JGI IMG/M metagenome (IMG submission 38491)
CGCTCTTACCGCACCATTTCACCCTTACCTATCAGATAGGCGGTATTCTTTCTGTTGCACTTTCCGTCGCATCACTGCGCCTAGCCGTTAACTAGCACTTCACTCTGTGGAGCCCGGACTTTCCTCTTAATGCATCTGCATTCAGCGACTATCCGACCAACTTCAAAGGAAAATTATACGCTAGGATTAATGAATTTAAACGAAGTGCTTGTATTCTCTATAGACTTCGACTAATTAAGCTCTGTAAGAGGGATATTATCGAAAACCTTGTGAATACTATGGCCTTCAGTGTCCACAGCTACAGTGACCGGCATATTTTTAACTTCAAGCTCGTAAATCGCCTCCATACCGATATCTTCAAAGGCAACGATTTTAGCTTTTTTTATGGATTTAGAGATCAAATACGCCGCTCCGCCAACCGCAATCAAGTAACTTGCCTTATGTTTTTTAATGCTCTGTATTGCTGACTCGCCTCTTTCAGCTTTACCAATCATGCCAAGAATCCCTGTATTTTCCAGCATCATGTCGGTAAATTTGTCTAACCGAGTCGCAGTAGTCGGTCCAGCTGGTCCAATTACCTCATCTCCTACTGCATCTACTGGACCTACATAGTAAATAAATTTATTTTTAAAATTAACACCTTTTGGCAAACCTTCACCGCTCTCAATCATCATATTTAAGCGTTTATGAGCTGCATCTCGACCGGTAATCAAGGTACCCGATAGTAATAAAGTATCTCCAATATTCCAGTCCTGCATTTGTTCACGAGTCAGGCTATCTAAATCAACTTTTGTGTATTGTGAAACATCCATTTCCAAATCCGGATAGAGATTAATATCCACGTCAGGCAATTCAGCAACACCTGAACCGTCAAGGGTGAAATGGACATGCCTCGTAGCAGCACAATTTGGAATCATGGCAACTGGTTGAGAGGCTGCGTGCGTTGGATAATCATGAATCTTTACATCAAGAACAGTTGTCAGACCACCCAACCCTTGTGCACCAATACCAAGTTCATTAATCCTTTTAAATAAGTCAATTCTGAGTGCTTCAATTTCAGTGTGTTGGCTTTTTTCTTGTAATTCATTGATATCGATCGGTTCCATCAAAGAAGATTTTGCCATTAGCATTGCTTTTTCTGCAGTTCCACCAACGCCGATACCGATAATGCCAGGTGGACACCAACCAGCACCCATTTTTGGTATTGTTTTCATCACCCAGTCTATTAAATTATCATCAGGATTAAGGACACTGAACTTGGCTTTATTTTCGGAACCGCAACCTTTTGCGGCAACAACAATATCTAACTTAGTTCCCGGCACTAGCTTTGTATGAATAACTGCTGGGGTGTTGTCTTGAGTATTTTTTCTACTAAACAAGGGGTCACTGACTATCGATGCTCTTAGTCGGTTATTAGGATCATTGTAGGCTCTTCGAACACCTTCATTGACCATCTCTTCCAAAGAAAGCTCAGCTTCCCATTGAATCTCCATACCAACCTCAATAAAGACATTAACGATTCCAGTGTCTTGACAAATTGGTCGCTTCCCTAGAGCGCACATTTTTGAATTGATTAGGATTTGTGCAATCGCATTTTTAGCACTTTTATTGGTTTCTTTTTCATATGCCAAAACCATAGCTTTAATAAAATCAGGGGCGTGATAATATGAAATATATTGCAGTGAAGAATAAATACTTTCTATGAAATGTTCTTGTTTTATTTTCATATTTATTTAGTTATGGGTATTGTCTAATGAAACCAAGCAGGTTATATTATATCCTCTAACCATTTTAATCAATATCTTGCTAGGAATTTCTTATGTTTAATTTATTCAGGGGACAAAACCTTTCCATCGACCTAGGAACTGCCAATACACTTATCTATATGGATGACAAGGTGGTCTTAAATGAACCCTCAGTTGTTGCACTTAGAATCGAAAAAGGTGTCTCAGAATCAGTAGTTATTGCAGTGGGCCAAGAAGCAAAAAACATGCTTGGTAGGACTCCTGGAAGCATTGAAGCGATTAGACCTATGAAGGATGGGGTCATCGCAGACTTTAAGATTACTGAAAAAATGCTTCAATTCTTTATGAAAAAGGTACTCAAATCAGGATTTTTCTCACCAAGTCCAAAAGTTCTTATTTGTGTTCCCTGTGGCGCCACCCAAGTTGAAAGACGAGCCATCAAAGAAAGCGCTGTTGGTGCTGGAGCGAGAGATGTATACCTGATTGAAGAGCCAATGGCAGCAGCACTTGGAGCTGGTATGGCAATCGATGAGGCTTCTGGTTCAATGGTATTGGATATTGGAGGAGGAACTACAGAAATTGCGATTTTGTCTTTAAATGGTATTGTTTATTCTGACTCTATAAGATGTGGCGGTGATGTTTTTGATGACAACATCGTTAAATTTATAAGGAGAGTTCATGGAATCATTATCGGTGAGGCAACCGCTGAACAGATCAAAGAAGAAGTTGGATGTGCCTTTGAATCAAAAATAGTTAAAAAAAATGAGTATCGAGGTCGTGCTGTTACTTCAGGTTTACCGGTAAGCTTTGAGATCACCAATAACGAAATCTTAGAAGCCCTGAATGAACCTCTTGGAATGATTATTAACTCTTTAAGGACCGCATTAGAATCGACGCCACCTGAACTGTCTTCTGATATTGCACAAAATGGTCTAGTCGTCACTGGTGGTGGAGCACTTTTAGAAGGTATTGATAGGCTAATTCATAATAAAACTAACTTAGTAGTCAGTATCGCCGATGACCCACTAACTTGTGTGGCCAGAGGTGGTGGTATAGCCTTGGAAATGATTAACCAACACGACATGGGATTCTTGGCTGCAGAATAACTATAGATAAGTCGAACCGTAAATAATGCGACTTTTTAAACTAATTGTACCAATCCTAATCTCAATAATACTTATTGTATTGGATGCTCGATTTTCTTACTTAGATAGTTTTAAGCGTTTTACTTCAACTCTTCTCACACCTGTATACTTTGTTGTCGACCTACCCGGTCATGTTGTCGATTGGGTAAACGATCAAGGCAGCGACAAAGCGCTACTGGTTAGTGAAAACGAATACTTAGAAGGTAAACTAATTGAACTCAAAGCCAGGCTTCAAATATACAACAATCTTGTTCTAGAAAATCAAAAATTAACTCAATTACTAGATGCCACTTATACAATTCCTGAACATCAAATAATCTTAGCGCATGTTAAATCAGTCTCTCAATCGAGATTAAAAAAACAGGTAATTATTAACAAGGGTAGCAAAGATGGTGTTCGCAATACACAGTTAGTAGTTGGTTCCGATGGAGTCGTTGGGCAAGTTACTCAAGTGACACCCCTATACTCAACTGTACTACTTGTAACTGACCCCATTCAACACATGCCCGTTAAAAATGTTAGAAATGGTATTAGAGGTATCACCAAGGGTTTAGCGACTAATGAAAGAGGAATGATTGTTGAGTTTATACCAGTAGATTCTGATGTCAAATTGGGTGACATTTTTGTTACAAGCAGTATTGGCACAACATATCCTCCAGGATATCTTGTTGGAGAGGTATACAGAATTGATAAACCACCCAATGAAGCTTTTTTATCAATAACACTCAAACCAATGCAAAACATGGACAAATTAGAATTTATCTTGATTGTTTCAAAAAAGAATGACTAAAAAAAATTCACTTTTATTGCTAACCAAAATAACTATTATTGCCCTGATCCTTGGCGCAATTTCATTACCTTCTATATTGGAAATAGTATCCCCATTCTGGATATTGATTTTCTTTATTTATTGGATCATATATACCGATACAAAAGCTCTATACCTCTTTGCATTAATACTAGGTCTCTTAACTGACATATTACAAGGTAGTATTCTAGGTCAAAATACTTTGGCTTTGCTGATAAGTTCTGCTTTCATTTTTAATGTTAAAAAATCATTTTATGTTTCAAACATAACCACTCAACAGGTCTATGTTTTTTTTGCTTCTCTCATCTACTTAATCGCTCTAATATTGACTCAATTAGCAATTCAGGGTTTTGATTTCAGCTGGTTGATAATACTTTCGCCTTTCACTAATGCAATTATCTGGCCCCTTGTTCGTCTATTTTTGGCAAAACTGAAACATTAAGTCATCAACTAGTATGGACAAAATTGCCAATACGAAAAGAGAAAGAAAGGTCTTCAGATCAAGAATCGTTATTGCTTCTATTTTCATGATTGCTATGGCTTTGCTGCTCATCTATAGACTCTTTAACCTGCAAATCATTAACCATGATTACTACACAGAAGAGGCCCTAGGTAATCAGCTACAAATACTTCCAATCCAGCCAATTAGAGGAAATATTCTAGATCGAAACGGTAAAGTCTTAGCAACAAACGAGCTCTCTTATAAGCTGACCATCACTCCTGAAAAAATTGATAATATTAATGACACCTTCATTGAACTACAAATAAGTGACCTTATTGACGAAGAAGACATAGAGAGATTCAATAAAAATTTAAGTCGTTATAAAAAATTTCATAATATTCCAATCAAATACAATCTTTCTGAGTCAGTTGCAGCAGGTTTCCTTGTTGAAAATCGGTTGTCTGGTGTCGAAATTGAGCCCTATTTTCATCGGGTTTACCCCAATGGTTCTTCTAGTTCACACATAATCGGTTATGTCTCCTCTATGACCAAAGAAGATAAAGACTATTATGATAAAAATAATTACGCAGGCACCACTTTTGTTGGCAAAACAGGTATTGAAAAGCAGTATGAAGAACTACTACATGGTCTATCTGGTGAAAAACAAATCGAAAGAAATGTTGATGGAAGAGTTGTAGATTCAAAAGTTATCAAAGCCTCTAATCCTGGACAAGATATTTATTTAAATATCGATCTTGATTTACAGTTGGCAGCTGAATCACTTTTGGGTGATAGTCGAGGTGCACTGGCACTTATCGATGTCAATGACGGCTCAATATTGAGCCTTGTTAGCACACCAACTTTTGATCCTAACTGGTTTGTTGGTGGGATTTCGATTGAACGATACCAGCAACTCAAAAATGACAAAGAACTACCACTTTTTGATCGTAGTATCAAAGGCCTTTACCCACCAGGTTCAACCATCAAACCGATGATCGCTTTGGCTGGATTAGAACTCAATAAGATCACTATTAAGGATCAAATATTCTGTCCTGGCTATTACAAACTGCCAGATTACTCAAGAAAATTTAACGACTGGAAACGTTATGGGCACGGTAATGTTGCACTAATAGAGGGAATCGCTCAATCATGTGACGTATTTTTTTATGATTTAGCTTATAAATTAGGCATTGATAATATTCATGATAGTCTTACTCACTTTCAGTTTGGCAACAAAACAGGGATTGACTTGCCAGGTGAATTGGGTGGCATTTTACCTTCAAGAGAATGGAAAAAAATTAACAAGGATGAGCCCTGGTATAGAGGTGAAACTCTAATCGCTGGAATCGGTCAAGGTTTTATGACAGTCAGCCCACTTCAACTAGCCTTAGCCACTGCTGCTATAGCAAATAAGGGACAACTATTATCGCCACAACTATTGATGCATTCTCAAACAAAAAGTGGCGATATTTATGAAGATGATAAAAAGCCAGCACGTCAAATACCTATAAAAGATATTAACAACTGGGAGTTAATCATCGAAGGTATGAAGCAGGTCGTATATGGAAAACTGGGTACAGCTAGAAGACTGAACCACAAGCTTACATATACGCTGGCAGGAAAAACAGGAACTGCTCAGGTTTTTAGTCTCGATCCAGAAGAAGAGTATATTGCGGAAAATATTGAAGAAAAATTAAGAGATCATGCGTTATTTACTGGTTTTGCTCCTATCGAAGATCCCCAAGTAGTAATTGCTATTATTGTTGAAAATGCCGGAAGTGGTAGTTCAACGGCAGCGCCATTAGCTAGAGCGCTGCTAGATGTATATTTTAGTAAAAACCCTATTAAAGAAAACTCATCATCTGACTAACAATTAAAACATTTAAACCGACTCAGCATAAAACTTTTTTCTGAATTCAGAAAATGAATTGTCTTCAATAGCCTTTCTCATCGACGCCATTAACTGCTGATAGTAATAAAGATTATGTAAAGTATTTAAACGTGAACCTAAAATTTCGTTGGTTTTTTGAAGATGGTGAAGGTAAGCTCTTGAGTAGTTCTTGCAGGTTGAACAGACACAATTAGTGTCGAGAGGTCCTGTGTCATTTTTATACTGTGAATTTCGGATTTTAATTACCCCTACTGAAGTAAATAAATAACCATTTCTTGCGTTTCGAGTCGGCATCACACAATCAAACATATCTATACCACGATCAACCCCTTCAACCAGGTCTGAAGGTGTACCGACACCCATCAAGTAACGTGGTTTATCAGCTGGCATGTGTTCAGGTAAATAATCTAGTATTTGCATCATCTGTTCTTTTGGTTCTCCGACAGATAGACCTCCAATCGCATAACCGTCAAAACCCATCTCCACTAAAGATTTAATTGATTGGAGACGAAGATCTTTATGCATGCCCCCCTGAACAATACCAAAAAGAGCATTACTGTTATTGAGTTTTTGATGCTCTGTTAGGGAGCGTTTTGCCCACCTGAGAGATAACTGCATTGACTCATCGACAACATTCCTTTCACTTGGATAAGGTGTGCAATCATCAAAAATCATCACAATATCGGAATTCAACTTGTGCTGTATTTGCATTGACTCTTCTGGACCCATAAATATTATTGAGCCATCTTTTGGTGAGTGAAACTTAACACCTTGTTCAGTAATTTTTCGAATATCTCCCAAACTAAACACCTGAAAGCCACCAGAATCAGTCAATATTGGTCCCGACCAATTCATAAAGCTGTGTAAGCCTCCGTGCGCTTCAATGACATCAGTTGTCGGGGTTATTGCAAGATGAAATGTGTTACCTAGAATAATTTCTGAACCTAGGTCTTTTACCTCATCTACAGTCATCGCTTTAACAGCACCGTAGGTACCTACAGGCATAAAAGCTGGCGTGTTAACCTCACCACGATCAAAGATTATTTTTCCACTACGAGCCTTATTGTCTGTTTTGGTTACTTTAAATTTCATACCGAGAAAAAAATATTATTACTCTAAATATCACCTAGGAAAAGTTTTGTTTATTTGATCAAAACCAAAACCTCTGGACTTTAAAAAACGCTTTTGCTTTGCTTGGGTTTTGTAGTCTAATGATAAATTCTGACCAAACTTCTTCTCCCTAACCTCTTTTGCAAGCTCAAACCAATCAAAAATGGATAAGTCAAAGCTCTCAATGCCTCTCTTCTTTAACTCAGAAGAAATTATTACAGGGCCTTTACCTTGGTTATAACGCATAAGAATAAAAGCCTCAGAAAAACGCTCATCACTCTGATATTTTTGCTCAATCAATAAGTTAATTGAGTGTTTGATGTCAGTATTGTCAAAACCTTTCAGTTGTAATTTATTGGAGAGTTCTAATTGAGAATGTTCACGCCTTATCAATATCTTCAGCGCTGCTGAATAACACTTATTTTGTTGATTGTGAGTCGTCATGGTCGCTACTCATTAATTTTTCACGAATTTTTTCCTCAAGCATCTGACTCATTTCTGAGTGTTCTTTTAAGTAATCTCTGGCATTGTCCTTACCTTGACCAATTCTTTCTCCATCTACACTATACCAAGCGCCTGCCTTTTCAACAAACCCAAGCTCAACGCCCAAATCAATCACCTCACTTTCTCTTGAAATTCCTTGATTGTAGAGTATCTGAAATTCTGCCTTCTTAAAGGGTGGTGCAACTTTATTCTTCAAAACCTTAACTCTGGTTTCATTACCCAGCACTTCATCTCCCTTTTTAATTGCACCTATTCTGCGAATATCTAAACGAACAGAGGCGTAGAATTTAAGTGCGTTGCCACCAGTTGTGGTCTCCGGGTTACCAAACATTACACCAATCTTCATACGAAGTTGGTTAATAAAAATGACCATGGTGTTGGTTCTCTTAATGTTCGAGGTGAGCTTTCTAAGAGCTTGTGACATCAGCCTTGCTTGTAAACCCATATGAGAAGCACCCATTTCACCCTCAATTTCTGCTTTAGGTGTTAAAGCTGCAACTGAATCTATAACAACAATATCCACACTACCTGATCGTACCAACATGTCTGTAATTTCCAGTGCCTGCTCACCTGTATCGGGCTGTGAAATTAAAAGGTCGTCAGTGTTCACTCCTAGCTTCTTTGCGTATGAAGGGTCGAGCGCATGTTCTGCATCAATGAAGGCAGCCGTTCCGCCTAATTTTTGCATTTCAGCAATCACATGCAGAGTTAGAGTTGTTTTTCCGGAAGATTCCGGACCATAAACTTCAACGACTCTACCCCTAGGTAAGCCACCTATCCCTAAAGCAATATCAAGACTCAGACTTCCTGTAGAAACACTCTCAATATCAGTTCTTGACTCTTCATCTCCCAAAAACATGACTGACCCCTTACCAAACTGTTTTTCAATTTGACCAAGGGCCACTTTTAGTGCTTGTTTTTTCTGTTCATCCACACCACTCTCCCGCGTAAAATGTTAATTAATTTATTGCAATTATTATAATGGCTTTCTCTCGACAAGATACAGAATGTATGGCCCTCGCACTCAAACTTTCAAAGAAGGGCCGTGCATCGGTTGGTGCCAACCCAATGGTTGGTTGTGTGATAACGCGTGACGGTAGAATTATTGCCCAAGATTACCACCGACAGTATGGCAAAAGTCATGCTGAAGTTAATGCTTTGGATCAAATTAAACACCAAGGCAAGGGCACTAAATTATACGTAACACTTGAGCCTTGTTCTCATCAAGGGAAAACGCCACCATGCACAAAAGCTCTCATAAAGGCTGGTGTAAAAAAGGTTGTTGTGGCAATGCCTGACCCAAATCCTATGGTATCCGGAAGAGGTATGAAATTACTCAAAGATGCTGGCATTGAAGTTGACATTGGTTTGTTGCAAAATGAAGTAATGGAACTGAATAGAGGTTTTATTAAAAGAATGGAAACTGGGATGCCATTCGTTACCACAAAAATTGCCATGAGTTTCGATGGCGGAACTGCAATGAGTAGTGGTGAAAGTAAATGGATCACTTCTGATGCTGCGAGACTTGATGTCCATAAATTGCGAAGCAATAATCAAGCAATTATGACTGGTTCTGGCACAATCATAAATGACAATCCCAAGATGACTGCCAGGCTTAATGACTCTGAACCCAACCCATTAAGAATCATTGTTGATAGTGGAAATAAGATAACCAATCAAAAACTCAATATCTTTTCATCAGAGGCTTCTACACTTGTCCTTAATGATGACAATTCAAGTCTTTTACCTAATGGCAAAATAGATTTAAAATTAGCTCTAATTATGCTCGGTGAGATGGGTATCAACAACTTACTTCTTGAGGCTGGTAGTGGATTAAATGGTGCTATGCTAGAGGCCGGACTTATTGATGAATTTATTATCTATACTGCTCCAGTAATCCTTGGAAGTGATACCAAACCGATGATAGAAATTCCACTGACAAAAATTTCTGAAAAAATTCAACTCAATATTCTTGATATTCGAAAAATTGGTGAAGATATTAAAATTAAAGCAGTTCTTAAATGAATACATTAATGAACAAACGAATTATCCTGGGTGTTAGTGGCTCAATTGCAGCCTATAAATCACCTGATATTGTCAGACGTTTACAAGATCTGGGTGCTAAAGTTAGAGTGATTTTAACTAGTGGTGGTAGAGAATTTGTGAGTGAAAGGTCCCTACAGACAGTTTCAAAAAATAAAGTTCATAACAACCTATGGGATTCGGAAGCTGAGCTTTCAATGGGTCATATTGAACTTGCAAAATGGGCTGATGTTGTTATCATCGCCCCTGCTTCGGCTAATACAATAGCCAAGCTCTGTCATGGTAAGGCCGATGATTTGCTTTCAACTGTTATTCTTGCTACCAGCGCTTCTGTTATGGTTGCACCATCCATGAATCAACAAATGTATGCTTCATTAGCGATGAAAGATAATCTGCAATTGTTACAAAAACGTGGTGTAAAAATTATAGATCCAGGGTTTGGAGATCAGGCTTGCGGAGATATTGGGGAAGGTAGATTAGCCGAACCAAGTGAAATTGCATGTCAAGCTTCTGAACTGTTTCAGAATAATTCCCTTGGTGGGAAAAAGGTACTAATAACGCTTGGTGGCACTGTTGAAGCAATTGATCCTGTTCGATTCTTATCAAATCATAGTAGTGGGAAAATGGGTATGGCACTTGCATATGCATCTATTCAAGCTGGTGCAGATACAACACTTATTATTGGCTCAATTTCCGTTGATGTCGAAAAAAGGGCAAAAACTATATTTGTAACTAGTGCAAATGAGATGTATAAAGCTGTTATGGCAAATATCCATGACCAAGACTTATTTATTAGTTGTGCCGCTGTTGCTGATTACAGACCCAAAAAAATTAACCCAAATAAAATAAAAAAAGACAACAATCAGAAAACAATTGAACTTGTCGCTAACAAAGATATTTTGAGTGACGTATGTCAATTAAAAGATAAACCTATTTGTATAGGTTTCGCAGCTGAAACTGAGAATTATTTGAATAACGCTAATCAAAAGCTCAAAAATAAAAAATGCAATGCAATTATTTTGAACGATATTTCTAATAGCGAAATTGGTCTTAAATCTGACGACAATGAGGTTTATTTTATAACAAGAAATGGGTCTGAGAAAATCAATAAAAACAGCAAGCAAATTATTGCTGAAAAAATTGTCAAAAAAATTACGGAAGAATTCTTTTAGCCACTCAAAGTCGCTTTAAATCAGGGCTTAACAGACTTACTCACAAAACTGTGGAAAACTCTGGTGATATCTCTTATTATTGTCCAATAATATGCACCAGAATAACAATTACTACGGTTTTGGTTAATAAATAATCACATGCAATTTTTCCTTATAAATCAATGACTTATAATTTTTTTTTTCTTATAATACATTTCAAAATAATCGAGTAAATTAGTTAGTTTCGAGATAGCGGATAACTTTTATAGTTTTTCCCATTAAATAGGGCTTTACAGAGGGAATGCTAAAAATTATTAATATATTTTTAAAATTTATTTATTATCTAAATAAATCTATAATTAGAGTAATAATTATTGAACGAAAATTGGTACTAAATAAGATGATTTAGCACTAGATAGACAGCATTAGTCTGTATTGAGTTTATCATTTATTCTTTAATGTGTATTTTGACTATTAATATTGAATTTTGTATTTTCCTTGACCAAGATTTTTATCAAGAGCATCTAATAGATCTCTATGAAGAGAAACATCATATTCTGACTGAAGTGGAATATTGCCTGAGGCATTATTAGAATGATATTCAATCATAACTGGGCATTTACCGTGGAACTCTTGCAATAACTGACAGATATCTTCATATTCTAGTTTATTATTTTTGCTCAGCAATAACTTTAAATACTTAGCATATTTCACTTGAACTTTTTCAACAGGTTCAATGTGATCAATCACAACCTGCCATTGATCTCTAAAATCTTTATTTACTTTTCCGCTAAAAACAAACACCTCGTCCAAAATCAACTGATCACTATTTACTTCAAGTGCTTGTGAGAAAAGTACAGCATTAATTTTCTTAGCACCATCCTCAATAATTAAACTTGCCATCTTACCTCTTTGAGTTTTACGATAATTAACTTCCGAGATTAAAGCAAGAATACGAACTTCACGATTATTTCTAAAAACAATATTTTTTGGCAATGTACAAACTATCGACTTTAAATCAGCTGTGTACAAATCAGTAGGGTGTCGATCAAGGTAATAGCCCATCATACTTTTTTCTAGCATCAACATTTTCTTTAAGGGTAAATACCCCCCCTTTATATAATTTTTTTCATATTCAATATGGCTGTCAACTTCAGAAAATAGACTCACTTGTCCTTTTGAAAAATCATTTTGTCTCTGTTCTGCCTGCTTGATAGCTCTAGGGTAAGTAGCTATCAAAGTAGCCCTATTAACATCAAAAACATCAAATGCACCACTGTATATGAGTGCCTCAACGGCTCTTCGATTTAAGTATTTCTTTTCTATACGTAAGCAAAAATCAAAAATATCACTATAACTTCCATTGTTTTCACGCTCTAGAACTACCGCTCTTACTAATGATTCACCCACACCTTTTATAGCTCCCAGGCCGTAAATTATTGTCTTGTTGTCAGTAATACTGAATTCATATTCAGATTGACAAATATTTGGTGCACTAACAATAAGCCCACTTTTCTTTGACTCACCTACTGTAAATGCAATACGGTCCGTATCATCCATCATGCTAGACAAAACCGCTGCCATAAAGGGTGCTGGAAAGTGCGCCTTTAGCCATGCCGTTTGATATGAAACATAAGCATAGGCAACAGAATGGGACTTATTGAAACCGTACCCTGAAAACTTATCAATCAGATCAAATATTTCATTGGCCTTTTGTTTCTTAATATTTTTTTTACCGGCACCTGTTACAAATACTTCTCGTTGCTCTTCCATCTCCTCTGCATCTTTCTTTCCCATTGCGCGCCTTAATATATCTGCACCACCCAATGAATAACCCGCCATCACTTGAGCTGACTTCATGACTTGTTCTTGATAAAGAAAGACACCATTGGTTGGTTTTAAAATTTCTTCAAGCATCTCGTGAGGATATCTCACTTTAGCGCCATGTTTTACCTGGATATAATCATCTACCATTCCAGAATTTAATGGACCTGGCCTATATAGGGCCAATGTCGCTACAATATCTTCAAAGCAGTCGGCTCGTAGTTTTTTCAAGTAACCGCGCATACCATCAGACTCTAGTTGAAAGACACCTGTAGTGTCGCATCGTTGTAATAATTTATATACCTCTGGATCGTCTAAAGCCAGCCCATCTATGTCTATTGGTCTTTTACTCAAACCTTTTTTTGCAATTATTTTGATTGATTTATCAATCACAGTTAAATTCGACAAACCCAGAAAGTCAAATTTTACTAAGCCAACAGCCTCTACGTCGTCTTTATCAAATTGAGACACAATCACATCAGACTCCTCGGAGCCCTTGTAAATTGGACAAAAATCACTAATCTTGCTAGGTGCAATTACTACGCCACCGGCATGAGTACCGACATTTCTAATCAATCCCTCTAAATCTTGAGAAAGATCAATGAGTGTTGAGACACTTTCCTCTGAGTCATAGCGTGACTTGAGTTCTGAAGAGTCATTTAAAGCTTTATTTAAGGTAATTTTTAATTCATTGGGTATCAATTTTGAAATAGTATCACTGAAGCCATAAGGATGGCCTAATACTCGCCCTACATCTCTGACTACTCCTTTTGCTGCCATCGTGCCATAGGTAATAATCTGTGAAACTTTTTCCGAACCATACTTTCTGGCAACATACTCAATTACCTCATCTCGACGATCCGCACAGAAATCAATGTCAAAGTCTGGCATCGAGACTCTCTCTGGATTTAAGAAACGTTCAAACAAAAGCTCATGTTCAATTGGATCCACATTTGTAATGGAAAGTGCCCAAGCCACTAATGATCCGGCTCCAGAACCCCTGCCTGGACCAACAGGAATACCTTTTTCTTTGGCCCAACGGATAAAATCAGAGACTATCAAAAAATAACCAGAATAATCCATCTCCAAAATAACAGACAATTCAAAATTTAATCTTTCGATATAAATATCTTCATCTACTGAGCGACTCTTAAGTCTTTCATTAAGGCCTTTCTTTGACTCTTCTTTAAAAAATTCAGAAATAGATTGACCTTTCGGAGTGGGAAAGATGGGTAAATAATTTTTCTTGAACAATTCAAAATGAAGGTTACAACGTTTTGATATCTCAACAGTATTGTTTAAAAGTTGTGGAAAGTCAGCAAACAGCTCTGACATTTCATTGGCAGTTTTTAAGTACTGAGACTCGCTAAAGTTTTTTAATCGTCGAGCGTCATCCAAAAGCCCACCTTGAGCAATACAGATTCTAGCTTCGTGTGCCTCATATTCTTTTTTATCTAAAAATTGAACGTCATTGGTAGCTACAATGGGAATATCTAATTTCAATCCAAGTTCAATCGTTAGGTTAAGGAGTTGCTCATCAGAAGTTCTGTCAGTTCTCTGAACAGACATATAGTAGCGGTCAGAAAAAATAGATTTCCAACTGAGAACCTTTTCCTCTGCCAATTTTGACTCGTTGGCAAGGAGTAATTGAGCGATGTCAGAGCTTACAGAAGTTGCAACCATAATCAAACCACTCTGGTGTTCTACAAGTTGTTCTTCTGTGACACTAACACCCTTAATTCCCTGTTCATTTAAATATGCTTTTGAAATGAGTTCAGAGAGGTTTAAATAGCCTTCATTATTTTGACATAACAAAATCACATCATATTGACCTAAACTAAAATCTAAAACTACTTTAGCCCCAATGATAGGTTTAACGCCAGAATCAATGGCTTTTTGATAGAATTTCACTGCTGAAAATAAACTCATGTCATCTGTCAAAGCCACACTATCCATGCCGCCTAGTTGAACACTTTCAATAAGTTTTGGCACACGAATCAAGCTATTCTTAACCGAATACTCGCTTTGACATTGAAGATGAACAAAACTTGATGAAGCCATTTAACGAAAAAAATAATACAAATATAGGCTTCATTTTACAAACAAAGTAATCACTGTCCTTAGGGATTTTCTTAAAATTAATAGCTTCTTAATCTAAAGTCATGAAAGATAAAATAATAATGAGATATTTAATGCCAGTAGTAGTTAAATATTCTTTGCAGCTTTAATTAAGGCTTGCGCTTTATCCATGGTTTCCTGCCATTCTAATTCTGGTACTGAATCATAAACTATTCCTGCACCAGCCTGCACATAGAGGACTTCATCTTTAATTACCGCAGTTCTAATGGCGATTGCTAAGTCCATTCCTCCATGCCAAGAAAGATTACCAATGGCACCAGAATATATATTACGCTTCAAAGACTCTACCTCGTCAATAATTTCCATCGCCCTAACTTTTGGAGCACCGCTCAAAGTGCCTGCTGGAAAAGTTGCCCTTAATACGTCAATGGAGCTCATCCCATCTTTTAACTGGCATTCCACATTCGAAACAATATGCATCACATGAGAATATCGCTCAATAAACATTTTATCAGTGAGGGTTACACTACCTGTTTTAGCGATCCGACCTAAGTCATTACGACCTAGATCAATTAACATTAAATGCTCCGCAATTTCTTTGTCATCTGACAACAGATCTTCTTCCAGTTGTTGATCTTCCTCAGCCGTTTTACCTCGCGAACGGGTTCCTGCTATCGGTCTTACAGTAGCTATATTATGATTATCAACGCGGGTTAATATTTCTGGTGAAGAGCCAACTATAGCAACATCATCCAAATTCAAAAAATACATATAGGGTGAAGGATTAAGTACCCTTAGTTGCCGATATAGGTCTATTGGTTTGGCTTTGAATGGGCAACTTAAGCGCTGAGATGGAACCACTTGCATGACATCTCCAGAAACAATATAGCGCTGAATATCTTCAACTGTTTTCATAAAATTATTTTTACCAAAACTTGAGACAAAATCATCGGTCTGAATTCCCGCATGAGGGCTTGGCACATGCTGGAATGACTTCTTGATATTACCTTCAATCAGATCAAGTTTTGATAGAGCATCTTCGTAAGTGCTTTCATTGGGATTGATGTGGGTGATAATGTGGACTTTACTGGATAAGTTATCGACAACCAATAGGTCATTTGATACCATCAGTAAGATATCAGCAACATTTAACTCATCTGTTTTGTCAATACTTGCAAATCTTGGCTCAATATAACGAATAATTTCATAGCCAAAATATCCCACTAGGCCACCATTAAAGTCGGGTAAATTATCTAGTATCGGAACATTAAATTGATTTTGGTAATTCTCAATCCATTCAAGAGGATCTTGAACTTCATACTTCTCCACTAGGTCACCATTTTTTTCAACCCTCACCTCATAATCATATACCTTAATGACAGTTTCAGCAGTCAAGCCAATAAACGAATAACGACCCCATTTTTCGCCACCCTGCACTGACTCTAAAAAATAGCTGTAAGGTGAATTAGCAAGTTTTAGATACAAAGATAAAGCAGTATCGGTATCTACAACAATCTCTCTGGAGAAAGGTATGTGATTGAAACCTTGCTCAATTAGGCCAGTAAACTCTGATTTTTCCATGGGTGCATTTTAACTTACCCAGATAATGAGTTGTTTGCTTTAGTTGTATATACCCAAAGTGATTGCTCATCCCCTGCTGATAACCGGCTGAGCCAAAATCCAAATGCTGGTTACAGTATAGCCAATCATTAAGACTAACATTGGATACTGGCTTCGCACGGATATTTTTTGCGACCTATATATTCTAAGTGCAGAAATATGCCCAATATAGACAGCGATCACATGCCCAATAACGATAGTTACTAGAGCAGTCAACCAACAGCTGATATAGTCAGCAATAGAACGGCTAGAAAGAACTTGGAGAGGCGTTTCATGCCTCTATCTTACTCCTCTACTGCTTCAACTTCACTTAACTGTTCAGATAGTTCTTGCTCCGCTTCGCTGACCTGCATTGAATCCTCTAAACGACGCATTCTTTTATCCTGATGATGCTTGAAACCTGTACCAGCAGGTATCAGTCGACCTACAATAACATTCTCTTTTAAACCTTTAAGGTTATCAATCCTTCCAGTAATAGAGGCTTCGGTTAAAACTCTAGTAGTTTCTTGGAATGATGCTGCTGATATAAATGACTCTGTTGATAGTGATGCCTTGGTAATACCCATTAACAACCTCTGGTATACAATTTCATCTTTACCCTGAGCTTTAAGTTGTTTGTTTTTCTCAATAACATGTGAATATTCAGCAGTCTCACCATTGACATAGTGAGAATCACCATTATCTAAAATTTCCACTTTTCTTAGCATTTGTTTGATTATAACTTCAATGTGCTTATCAGAAATTTTCACACCTTGGAGACGATAAACATTCTGAACCTCTTTAACAATATAATTCGCTAAAGCTTCAACCCCTAACAAACGCAGAATATCATGTGGATTTGATGGACCATCGGAGATCATGTCTCCCTTTTCTACTGTCTCACCATCAAATACATTAATAACACGCCAGTGATGAATCATCATTTCAGTGTTCTCACCCTCTTCACTAGTAATTAACAAACGTACTTTTGATTTAGTTGGGCTGCCGAAACTCACAACACCTGCTGTTTCTGCTAGGATTGCATGATCTTTAGCCTTACGTGCTTCAAATAGATCAGCAACACGTGGCAAGCCACCAGTAATGTCACTTGTTTTTGAAATGGCTTTAGGAATTTTAGCAAGAATTGCACCTGCTTCAATTAATTGTCCATCTTCCAAGTTAATTTTGACACCTGATGGCAGATAATGCGTTGACAATACAAGTTTATTATCTTTTTTGTCTACCAATTTAATCATTGGCTTCATGTCTTTGGCTGCCGACGTCCTCTCGCCTTCTTCAATCATTTCGAAGAAACTCAGTCCAGTTAATGGATCTGAATTTTTGAGCACCGTCACTCCCTCAACAAAGTCAATAAAAAATACACGACCAGAGTTTTCAGCAATAATTGGGTGAGTATGAGGGTCCCAATCAGCGATTTTATCTTTTGCTTTTACTTCACCACCATCTTGAAAATGAACCACCGCACCATAAGGTAACTTGTATCGCTCTTTTACTTGACCCAAATCATTGCGAATTGAAGCCTCAGAAGACCTTGAAATAACCACTAAATCACCATTAGTGTTAGTAATAGATTTCATATTTTCAAAATGGACAATACCATTGGTATTAATATTGATACTATTAATAGCCGTAGACGCGCTTGCCGCTCCACCAATATGGAATGTACGCATCGTTAACTGCGTTCCAGGCTCTCCAATTGACTGTGCAGCAATTACACCAACAGCTTCACCTACTCCTATCTTGTGACCTCGGGCCATATCATTGCCGTAGCAAGCTGAGCAAACTCCATAAGAAGTCTCACATGTAATAGCAGAACGGACATTAACAAATTCAATGCCCAATTCATTAATTTGATCTGAATCATTCAAAGTAATTAGATGATCTTTTTCTAAAAAGACTTCCTTCGTATTTGGAATAAGCACATCTTCAGCAACAACTCGGCCAAGAGCAGCCGAACCTAAAGTTTGAACCACATTACCACCGTCGATTACTGCCTTCATGACCAAACCATTTTCGGTATTACAATTCTCTTCTGTGACTACTAAATCTTGACCAACATCAACCAATCGACGTGTCAAATAACCTGAGTTAGCTGTCTTCAATGCAGTATCAGCCAAACCTTTTCGGGCTCCGTGCGTTGAAATAAAGTATTGCATATTATTTAAACCTTCACGGAAGTTACTGGTGATTGGTGTCTCGATTATAGAGCCATCTGGCTTTGCCATTAATCCACGCATACCAGCTAACTGCCTAATTTGAGCTGGAGAACCTCTAGCACCAGAGTCAGCCATCATATAAATTGAGTTAAATGATGGCATCCTCTCATTATTACCTTCAGCATCAGTCACATCTTCGTAACCCACTTTATCCATCATGGCCTTAGCAACCTCTTCTGAAGTTCGAGACCAAATATCAATAACTTTATTGTAACGCTCTCCATTAGTCAAAACACCTGAAGCAAATTGCTGTTGAACACCCTTAATTTGAGTATTTGCCTTATCAATCATTTCCACTTTCTCTTGCGGAATAATCATATCGTTCGAGCAGAACGAAATGCCCGATTTTGTTGAAAACTCAAAACCCATATACATCATCTGATCAGCAAAAATTACTGTCTCTTTTAATTCTTGTGTACGGTAGCAAACATGGATTAAATTAGAAACTACTTTTTTTGTTAATGCCTCATTGATCAAGTCAAACGATAAACCTTTCGGTAAAATTCTTGAGAAAATTGCTCGTCCAACAGTAGTATCTACTACGCGTGTAGAACTAGGTTCAAAACCACTCTCAGTTTTTTTATAATCTTGAACTCGCAATTTAACCTTTGCATGAAGAGACACAACGCCCTCCCCATAGGCGTTAAGTGCCTCGTTTGTGTTAGCAAAAATCATTCCCTCACCCTTTTGATTAACCATCTCTCGGGTCATATAATATAGTCCCAAAATAACGTCTTGTGACGGAATAATAATAGGGTCGCCACTAGCCAAATGAAGAATATTATTTGAAGCCAACATCAAAGTTCTTGCTTCTAACTGAGCCTCTTCAGAAAGCGGCACATGAACCGCCATTTGATCACCATCAAAGTCGGCATTAAATGCAGTACATACTAAAGGATGTAACTGAATCGCCTTGCCTTCAATTAAGAGTGGTTCAAACGACTGTATTCCTAATCGATGAAGCGTCGGCGCACGGTTGAGTAGAACTGGGTGTTGATGAACAACCCTTTCCAGAATATCCCAAACCTCTGGGATTTCACTTTCAACCATCTTCTTAGCGGCTTTAATTGTTGACGCCAAACCATTCGCCTGCAAGCGATTGTAAATAAATGGCTTGAAAAGCTCAAGTGCCATCTTTTTCGGTAGACCACATTGATGTAATTTAAGATTTGGGCCACAAACAATCACAGAGCGACCCGAATAATCAACTCTCTTACCTAATAAATTTTGACGGAAACGACCCTGCTTACCTTTTATC